>Ga0105050_10008244_pt1 | contig 12097 bp, 9 predicted proteins | sample FRY01_FD_78088 | JGI IMG/M metagenome (GOLD analysis project Ga0105050, IMG submission 78088) | Freshwater microbial communities from Lake Fryxell liftoff mats and glacier meltwater in Antarctica - FRY-01 | ecosystem: Environmental > Aquatic > Freshwater > Ice > Glacier meltwater ... | reverse complement strand
GCACACTACATAGGCGATGGCGTATATATTGTGGAGCTATTGAACGTTGTGGGCTATGTTGTTGTTGTGAGAGTGGGAGGCGGGGGGGGGGGCATTTCGATGTATAACGACAAAAAGACAGCTGTTGTCAGATTGTCATAGCACTGAAGATGGTAGATATGCAATCTTGGGAAAATTGGTGTTTTGCCGTCCACATGGCCATGTTACTGAGAAGTTGCGGGCTCACATATTCGCTAATACAGAGTTCCCGGTGCACGTTTTGGATCTTTTTGTTGAAGAAAAATACCACTTCCCGGTAAAAAAGCGGCTGTATGTCGGCATTGATGTATGCGATGATGTACATTTGTACACAGAACGAGACTGTCATGAGCTCCTGCTGTAGAATGCCGAAAATCCCCGAAAAACAGTCCTGCGAAAACTGCTCCATGAGTTTGAACAAATTCGCGTCGGACATGTCCACATTGTTGTTGATTTTCGACATGACGAGAATCGTGTGTTTGGAAATCTGAACCATCCGCGTCGGAGCGACGATACATGTGTCGACAGACTTGTCAACAGCCTCGCCAAATAACTTTTGGATAAAGTTGTACTTGCTACCCAACTTCTCACCGTCCATAGACACGATGAGCAGTATAATCTGTTTTTCCGTCGCGGACTTTGTCAACCAGACTTGGTCGTTCAAGACGAGGTCCACGAGTATCTTGTCATCGCCCCCTAAACTCTGGCCCGTGCTGTACTCGAGTTCTTTGCACGGGAACTGAGCACCATTTCACGTATCTGTGTCAAGGAAGGTCGACACTTTAAGTTTTCGTGGATGCGAGTGTACTGCACAAGCTCGTGGCGCGACCGAGTGGGGTTGCATATCTTTTCGGAAATGAGAACGCCGTCTTTCAACTCCATCATCTGCAAAATGATATTGACATCGAACATGATGTTGTCCCGCGAAATGGAAGTGTTCATCTGGCCGAAAATTTGATACAGCATAGTGCTTGTCTGATCAAACAACGACAAGGTCGTCGAAATTGCCGTAGATGTATGGATCTCGCAATTGTAAATCAGAATGAAAACACGTACCGTCAGATCATGCTGCTTCTCCTCGCTCAACACCGTGTTTTCCTGTGATTTACACAACACATACGTCAGTCCCGCCACCCCTGTTACGTGGTTATAACATGCCAGTGAAGGTGTCTTGATAGCGATACCTTGATAATTTGATGGATGCGCCAGATCGGACTCTGCATTAGAGACTCGTCATAGTGTGTCGACAGTCGAGAGATGATTTGTTTGAACGATGTGACCTTGACAAACTCGATGAGAACCAACCATTCGTGTATCTGCATAGTGGTGAGGTCCTGTTTCAGAGCAACCATGGTGTTTTTCAAGTTGTACGTTCCAATGTCCACTCCCGCGTCCTTGAGTCCCAGAATGCACTGTGAAATGTCGATACTTGCCCCGAAAGAGTACAGGATTCTCAAGATTATCAACCGGTGTACTCGTGTTTCCTTGGGCTGAATCGTGAGATTGCTGGTTTCCATGAAACGGTTCATGATCTCCGCCATATTCGCGGAATCGGCCATGACACAACGACGCTGCACACTCAATGTACCGCCCCACACGACTACCCCACCGAGCGCTTATATACAGCCTTGTGTGCGCATGCGCACCATACGTCGCCCGGCATGCTGTCCGAAACAGGGTGCACATAAAATCGTCAGCACACACAAAGAACACACGACAGCCTCTCTGCTAATACGACATCGATGAGTATTGGTTTATTGTAAACGACTCTCATGGTGTCGATGGCCTGCTTTTCAATTACGAAGATGTGTTTGCCATTCGCCCTCTGTAGCAACCGTTCTTAGGCTTCGTTCGTAACATCTTCGTTCAACAAAGTTATCCCGTGGTGTGCTTGCCTAAATTCCGTCTTAATTATCTTGTCTCCCCCGGCATCTTGATTTTTGGGTCGTCTTGGTGTTTTTGCCGTCGCCGACGATGGTCCGTGCAGACGGTGTATGTGCCACATATATAAAACGGCGAGGGGGGGAACAAACAGAACGAACACCCATGGACAGTACGATCCACTTTTACATTACCGACAACTCCACGGTGCCATGCGAAGAATATTTGAGCCCTATCGGCTTGTACGACTGGGAATGCCATTCTCCCTTGAACATTAAGATGGCACAATCCATATTGGCAACACGCGACGCGCTCGGCTTTCCGCACTGCATTGTGTATCACGTAGCGTGAAAAGGTGATTGGGACGATCGTATTTGGAGGCACGGTGCGCTCTGTTGAATTTGCTACGGTGGTCAGAATGGACGTTTCCTCTCGCTGTTTTCGGCTGCGCTGCTTGCGAATTCGTATGGAGGCAACTTGTCTCTTTGAACGCCCGGCTTTCGCTTTTTGGTGCCATAATCCTCGTGTTTTTGGCCGTGGTAAGGATTAACCTCTCCTGGCGCGGCACGCAATGCGCGGTCCACGATAGTTTTCCTGTCCTGCAACATATCTGGGTGGAGATAGCTTCCTTCAGGACCGGTTCCGGTGATGTTGGTTGGAAAAACGTCCGTGCCCTGTCCGTATCTCTGCACCCAGGGCAGATCGCAGTAGTAGTCGCAATCCCACCACTTTTTGAGCGTCGTCATTCTGGTAAAGCCACACTTTGGCGCATCCCTTTCAAACGCCGTATTCAACGTGGAAGTCGACAAAAAGACACGTTTGATGTGGCCAGTACCCTGTGTCGAGACATCTGTGAATCGGTTGAGATACAGGGCAAGGTGTTTCGCAAACCATAGAGCACATTGAGTTATCCTGTGACCCTTGGTATCCGCGGCTATATTATATACAAACAACGATTTACCCTCGTGGTGTAAATCGTCGCTGCTGTCGTGATTCGTGATGAAAAACTCGATCATCCCGATTTCGAGTCCGCAGTTCAAGATAATAAAAGAAAAGGGATAGTCCCACCACCGATGTTTCCGATCCAGAAGCTTGTGGTTCTCCTCCTGTTTGAAAATCGAGGCAGCACCAAAGCCGGCTCCTGATGCGGTGGGCAGCCGCTCGTTTTCAAGGAGGTTGATCGTACGCGCCTGTTTGCTGTCCTCGTCAAAATACTCTACAAACTTGTTTTCGTCGTAGATGTTTGCAAACAAAATGGCATTCTTAGCCGTCCTCGTGTGCAGTAACGTGTCGTAATGCCGGTAATTTTCGAAACACGGAGAACGCTTGCCGGGGGTGATGTCCTTGGTATCGATCCTCATTCCATAATACTTGTCAAAGTGTACAAATTCGATGCACTCCTTGACCTTATTGATTTCTCTGTAAAGAGTCGCCATAGGCGGGTGTTGATTCGGGACGTCCGCCTCCGACACGCCCATATCGCCAATCTGCCTCAAAAAGTTCATAGCATTTGGATGGTAGCTCCTGACATTGACTATCCCCAGGTCTGCACGGCCAATTCGGTTCCCTTCCTCGATTTGCTTGTCTTCTATGCCATGCTCTCCCACCCAGGGGCAAGGATACAAAGATAGATCTGGCGCCTTAATTTTAGTTTGTTTCGACACACAGCTCGCACAAGCATACCGGTGCGATTGCCCGCCCATGTTGTCGCACGGTATTATCTTCTGCACATTCAACGCCGCGAAATATTCGGGTGTCCTTGATTCCGCTCCATACACGCTGCGTGCTGGCACTGGGTATTTGTACCGGTGCATACCCACGAGAGGTTTGTGGCACAGGAAACAGTTTCCATTGTCATTTTTGTCAAATTCATTGCAGAAATAGGGTGTGCACCCAGAGGCCCTGAGGTTGCGTGCTGACATGTGGTCTGCCTCTATATGCTTCTACATGTATATACAAATTGTGATGGATGCTGGACTTTTTTCACACTCGTCCACCATCGCCAAAAAACCCCCCACAAAGGATATGCTGTATCTAAAATTTCGACCTCTCCTCCCACCCCCCCCCCCCGGCCTTCCCTACACGATTGCTTCCATTCCCAGCATAATACATTTCCATTTTCGAGTTCGCGCAATGGAAATTTTCGACAAAATTTTGCCGAAAATAGATTTTTTTTCATCATCCTCTATATAGCCCGAGGACTTTTGACGCAGACGATTCAAGTCTTGCCACGACCACGCTGGCATGGCCAGTGTTATCAGGCATGTGTTGTGTGGGGCTACTTTGTATCGGTACACACATCCTTCCATGTGCCAGGATGTGGGGTGTGGGCGACAGGAAAAGTGCATCACCAACTACTCGGTGTCTGATATCGTGGTGTGCATTCCGTTTGCATGCACGCAGAATTGTGCGGGAGGGGGGTCGTGCTGTGAGTTCTGCGTTTACATGGAGCGGATGGATGACATTTTCAAGAAGCTCAAAATGTCGGGTACACTATTTGCGATGGCGGATATTCGTTTTGACACGACGGGGGTGATGTTGGAAGAAAACACTGCGTGTGACCTGGCGTTTCTCGACAGCGCGAGTAGCTCCGTAAAAGTACTGAAGAAGATGCCGAACCTGCACAAGAGCCGTGGGTTTCGGGTTTTTTGTGAAAATGTCCAAAAACACATTGTTGCGCAGGTCGTGTCTTCACAGAGAGGCGTGCATCATGATGTGCTGCGCACACGAGAGATCCACGAGTGCCGGCGTGCTATGATGTTTCGAATTCGTACCAAGCGCAAATTTGACGAAGAAGAGGTGGTTGCCAACAGCTTTGGCAGCATGATGTTTCGCTTTGACGGATTTGGTTGCAACCAGACCAACGACAGCATGATGTCCCTGCGCGACGAGGTGTTTCCGGTACCTCAAAATCAACACGACTCATTTTTACACATGGATTGTGGTATGAGCACGGTGGGCCTATCCGACAACCATAGGCACAGCGAGGTGCAGATGAGCTTTCCGTGTCATGTGGATTTCGTGCTGGGGTCGAAAAAATTCAGAGTTTTTCTCGTCCGAGGCGAGCAGTCCATTATTGTCAAGAAAACCATTGAGGCTGTTTCAGAACACGCGAGCGTGGGAGAAGTGGAGCCTGCAGAATACGTGGCATTCGAAACAAGGAGTCTGAAGGAAAAAAAAAGGGTGACGCCAAGAATCGACACTAGGAAAGTGATGGCAGTGTTTGAAAACAACATCAACCAAGAAAATGTTGAACGCACTTCTCGGCGACAGGGTGACACCGATGATTTTATTCGTCGGCCTGTTGAATTCCTGCTTCCAATATTTTTCCGCGTCCTCATCTTTCACCTTGAGTTTGACGTGCTCGACCCGAGTCAGAATAGGGACGCTGTGCCGACCACATGGTCGATACTGAATATTTCCGACGACAACTTCAAATTGTCGCCTGATGGAATGCCGATGAACGAAGACGACACTGTCGTATACCCAACACGAGATGTCGTAAGCCACAACGAGGCCTACATTTTGTCCATGTTGTTTCCAGACAGCACTGCGGTAGCGTTGAAGAATATTTCCAGGGCCCACTGCAAGCTAGAGAAAAAATGCGAAAAGGACATAGTTACGAATTTGCAGGGCATGATTCAGTCTTTGTACGTGGAAATCACACCCGTGTTTACCACGGTCAAAGATGTGTGCATGGATGTGGTGATGGGAATTCTGAAAATTTCCACCGGCATCATCTGGCACCGCGAGCACGTGCACAAGATGATTCATCTGGTCTCCTACATGGACCGTATGATAAGGTTGCCGCCTGGACATGCTATCGAACCGTATGTGTATTCCATTTACAAACTCTCTCCCGCGCACACTGCATGCATTGTTGCCCTGCGGAACACACACGTTTCTTTTTCCAAGCATGTTTTCTCGGAAACCATCTGTGACATTGTTGTGGATATTTTCTGCGGTGGCGGCATCCTTACGCATGCCGATGATGGTCGGCGGGACCTGATCGTCGAGTCTACGATGCCGATTGCCCAGGCTGAATTGGAGGTAAATCACCGGCTGGGCGCAACGAGGGTCTTTGAGAATGAAAGACAGCTGCGGCACGCCCTCGCGCTGCTGAAAAAGTCGAATGGAGTTTACAAGCACACTGACCTCGACGAGAGGATTTACAAAATTCGCGACATTATCACGGAAAACAGGGGACAGATCGTACTGTGCACCCTCGTAAATAGTCTTGTGAGAAAATGCAAACTCAACAGGGTCTATGCGAGGGTGCCACTGGCCGCCGACAACATGTCGTTCCGTGATGATGTGATGGCTTTTCTGGAAAACATTGACACGTGTCTCGATGGAATCGTCGCGAATCTCATAGACTCTGAGCTGGCGAGTTTCAAGGTGCAGGACGCGCGGCTGGCCCGAAGAATAGACGAATTTCTCGTGCAAAACACGGCGCCGGCAAACTGTGTGCCCCCCTGAAACGCTACACGTAGGCAGGCACGGTGTTTCCGTTGCGTTGTAATAAAAATATTAAAGCAAGAAAGGCGGGTGTCCTAGCCGCGAGAAACATGTGAATACAGATTTGTGTATATATAAAGAAGGGCAGGAATATCCCCACAGCACACACGCGATCCGGGATGGCATTTATTTTTGACTCGATCAAGAACAATACGTATCTAGTGTTTTGCATGTGTCTGCAATTTGTGCTGATGTTTTGCTACAGTCTGGTGTTTTTCCCCGACACTGATTTGTTGGCAAAGGACCTCGTGGTATGCGGACTTATTTGGCAGTCGATATTGTTTGTGTTTTACCTGGTGAATTTCATCGCATTTGATGTTGAGAACTACAACACCCCCAAAAGCAATACGCCAAAAAACAAAGACGACGAAGAGGACACAGATGACGATGCCCCTGCACCAGACAGCATAGGTCCAAATATTTTCGTGGGCATTCTACTCAATGTCGTGAGCTGTGAGGTAGTGGTTTTTGCGGCGTTTTGCACGGTGTGGGCGGTGTCCTTGTTCGAGTGTACACAGAGCAACCGGAGCATCCTGTGTTACACCACTTGGGGCAAACACCCTGCCAACGTGGGCGTCGCCGGGGCGATTCTGCTGATTTCGATTTCTCTGTTTTTCTCAACACTTGTGCTCTACAAACACCATATACAGAGCCACAGCTTCTTGTACAAGTACGCAGAAAACTACACAGCCATCTATTCCATACTTGTTTCCGTCATACTCAAGTCGAAGCTGGCAGGGTACAATATCAAATGTGTGGCCGAAAAAAATATCATGTGGGACAGCAACATTCCAGAGTACGCCTGTTTTTTCGTTCTCATCCTGTCACAGTTTCTCGTCAATCTCTATATATTCCTACGGCAACCCCGCGATAAATCACAGTCGGCAGTGCGGCGTAGGACTATGGCACACGCATACACAGATGTTGGTGGGATGCACGCCATTTTGATCTTTCCTCGAACCATAGCGATTATCACTGTGGTACTGAACTTTGTCAATGTATTTGAGCTCAGCATTCTGCTCAATGTCGTGTATGGCCTTCTGACGGTCATGCTGTGCGGCTTTTTGGTGCATCCCTTCCTGTGTCGCACGCTTTTAAGCAAATCTAAAAAGTCGTGATCGAATTTGGAAAGTGCTGTACATGGCGGAGGGCTGTCCTGATTTGCTTTGTCCGTGCGCCGCAGTATATAAATATCCGCTGTTTTCGAAAATACTGCCACCATGTTTGCCAAACCCCATACGCTGCACTCGCACAACGAGTGCTACGAGTGTCCTGAAGTGCAACAACTGGTGTCTGGGAACCGTGCGCCGTCGTACCAAGAGGCGGAGCAGGGGGGGAAAAGGTGCAATTGTGATGTGCACATGTGCATACGTGCATTGATCCCGTTGTGCTTGTTGCTAGACCTGGTCGCCATATGGCAGAAAAATATGTACATTTTCATCGCTGCCGTCTCTACAAGCTTACTTTTGTGCATCTCAAGCACGTGCATTGCAACAGTTTTCATTGTTTTGCAGACTTTCATCGCCATTTATTATCACTCTTACGTTATGAATGGCGTTCATTTCAACATGCACATTGCCGCCCTAAAAATATAGGGCCATCCGCGTAAATCGTCTGTTTTGTTGCTCAACAAAAATAAACGCTCAACTCGGCCCTGCATCCAAGCACGTCGGTTGTGAAATAACTATATAAACACCCGACATCCAAAGGGCACTCAGGTCCATGCCCGTGTCTACTCCGACATGGCCGGCGACATGGGATTCGTCTGCCTTTTACATTCCATCATATTTCAAGCATATCGACGAGCCTATGATTTACTTGTCGCTAGCACAAAAAAAAAAGGTCCAGACCGTGCCGCACAACAATTACAATTTTTCACAATACGCCGATGCCTTACCCACATGGGTGTGTGCGAAAGAGGTAGGACGCGCTTTGAATAAAGACATCACCGCAGTGGACCGTGCACAGGCGTGGTTGCGCAACAAGCCGTATATGTGGGCCACTGAATTTGAAAACGTACACGAGTTTTGGGAATTCAAAGAACCTGTACTCATAGCACCCGACGGTTCTGTACATGTGGACAGCGAGACGTACTACCAGGAAGTCAAATCGAAACAAAGAATTGTTGACAAAGAGCATGTTATGTTTGGCGCACTGTGGCTGAAATTCGTTCACAGCGCTAAACGAGTGGAGTTGCTCAACCTGCTAATTAGCACAGCACCACACCCCCTGCTGTCCATAAAGCCCGACCGGTTGTATGGGTACGATCCTGTGCATGGAGGCGTCAATCTACTAGGAACCATGCTGCAGAACATCCGTGGAATTGTCATGAATAAAATATACAGTGATCGATACTATAAAATGAATGACAAAGCATTTGAAGTCGCCGTGCAAGGTTCGTCGCAGCGGATCCACAATCTGTATGAGAGTTACTGGGACATACATCGCCCACCTCAATGGGCCGTGAAACACTACGACGACTGTGAATTTCGTAAAAACCAGGCAACCGTCACCGTTTTTACTCTGAGCCAAATCGACCTGAATTTCTACAAAGTCTGTCAACACAGGATTCCTACCAACTTGGGCAACGCTAATAGATATGAAGGGAAAGATAAAAGCGATTGCCAAAACTTTCTATACCAAAAGTACGGATACAAGCAGAGCGGATACCAAACCGTTTTCGAGGCAAATAACAAGCAGGAACTTGGACCCAACATTGCGCTGTGGTGTCAAACACGGTATGCTCTCACTGACCAACCTGCCGTAAAGACTACATACTTAAGTTTCCGCGCAACCTACGCTACGATATCTGTTTTGAACGTGATTGCATTTGCTTTTGACAGCATAACCCAACCGGACTACATTTTTTTTATTAGGAACAACAACATGCATTTATTCATGGGACACCTTGTGAATGTGTTCCGACTTATGTTCAAAGCGTGGTACCGCAAACCTTCGTCTAATAGTACCTTAATCCTGTCGGAATTCGGCAGCGTAGCATTTACCACATATTTCCCCGGTGGCAAAGAAGCATACCGTAACCAATATTTTTACCCGGCACTGCAAAGTGTGTGGACAGAAATTTGCGCCGAGCGGCGTCCACAGAGAATTGGACTGATGGGAGTGCCTCATGAAATTCAGACATCACAGTCAAATTCGACCTCACCACACGCAATGGTCGAAACGGCGCCGACAAACGAACAAGAAAGCCTCGAAACACTGCGAACATGCTGTCCCGGTGCTGGGGTGTTTGTATGCGGGCTGTTTCCTGACATCGTCTCAATGCAAATCTGCCGGCCCTACCCAAATACACGTGATCAGACCTGGGTAGTTGTCGAACCGAGTTTCAAAAAGCCTGGCCCTTGTATCCCGCTTCAAGACTCGATGTTTGTGAATTCGTGGGACCCCCATTCCATAGTCGGCAACGGAAACGCGAGCGACCCTAGTATCGACGGGCATTTTGGCAGGCGCACTGAAATGGCAGCGCTTTCCTTTTTCGGCACAAACTCTAAGATACAATACGAAAAAGTGTAATGCCTCTCGTCAGCAGTTTTGTGTCTGTGAAATTCGCAACGCGTCAATGTGCAGAGACATTATTTCTAGTTTAAAATGTCGTCACTTTAGAAATCCCCTGTCGATACTACCAGCAAGCAAAGTGTTATGTTTTGAGACACTTGTACAGTAGGCTCGGAGTGGACCTGTGCGGTAGCAGCAGCTTGAAAGCAGGCGACCCGACGTCACACTCCTGCAAGACCTCTGTAATGATTTTGCTACAAAACGTGCCGTGCTCGTGGCGCGACCTGTTATTGACCATTTGTTCGGGAGCAATGGTGCCCGTGTACATTCCGACGGAATCGAATTTAATCTTTTGTACCGCAAGAAACATACACAGTTTGAACAGCTTGCAGTATGTATCTTCGGACACTACGATGCGTAAAGGAGAATATTCGGGCCGCCAATATTTGAGCTTGAAATAAACCTTGCTGTTTTGCGTAATTGAAAACCCCATGAATTTGTTCGCTTCAAACGGTTTGTTGTCGATACCCACATGAAACGAGATTTCAACATGCGCAAACTCCGAAAACGTCTCTTCTCCCGTCACGTTGTACTCCGACTGCTTTGTGGCATACGCTACAAAGCGGTTGATGATGACATCGTTTTTGGCGGGCGTATAAAACATCAGATCGATGTGGCGCTCATTCTTTTGCACTCGTCGCGACAGTAGCGCGGTCTTGATGTCGGCATGGTTGTTGGAAGACTCAAACGACTTTTGAAGTACACGTGCGCGATTCGTGCGCAAGTGTGTATTGACCAAAAACGAAGACTCCAAAACCCGGTCCATATACGTGCTGGTGTTTTCAAACGAGTTTATATACAACATGTAAACATCACATACGCAAATACTGCACAAATCACATTACAAAGTCACAGCAATGTTGTCGCAGAAAGCGCCGTCGAATGCATCGTGTCCGCACCGGACATGCATCGATTTCCTAGCACAGCATATGCTCGATGAGATGAGGTGCGCTGGTGACATCCGATATCAGATTCGCGAAAATTATGTCAATGGTGTCCGTGTTCAGGTAATGCGCGAAACATCCACTGCCTTCACCTAACCGCTTATGCGTGCCCATGGCCAGCGCAATACGCAGCGGCCTAAGCATAACCGTCCACAGCGCCGGAATGAATTCGTCGACGAGATGTAGCACGACGTTGGAATTTTTCTCGACGTCGCTTTGGATCTTTTCACTATAGTCCAACAGTGCATCAGAAGGGCTCCCTGCTCCTTCCAAAATATGGCGCAGCTCCAACAGCCCCTCGGAAATCACCTGAAATTGGCGGTTCTTAGTCTTCCGGACAGGAATTGTTTGGTATACCAGCATACCCAACGCCGTGGAACCTGTCGTATGCATCATCAGACCGCACTCTTCGTCTTTCTGCAGAGATTCCCACGCCATCGCAGGATACTTGTTTACGATTTCCATCACATTTTCCATGGTCCTGGCACATTTCACAGCGTCGCTTGAGAACAGCCCGACCTGTTTCAAAGTAGTCATTAGCGCATTCAGTCCGTGTTTGTTGAAAAGGTCTTTCCCGCTGCTTTCCGCCGCAGCTCGAATAAAGACACACGGCGTCGAGTACAGCATCGCCGAGTGCGGAATCGCCTCCAGGATTTCCTTGTCCTTGGCCCTCAACCAGGTATGCTTCACAGAGTCCAGGTGGTCGAGGAAAAGCAACTGCATCTCTTCATGCGACTCGCCCATCTTGAGGGCAAGCATGATGGGACATTCGCTCACGTTTTGGTAAATCCTTTTTTTCGGCATGATGTTCATGCTGGCGCCACGCTCCAGCAATAGCACAGCCGCCTCGATGTTGTTCCACTCGACGGCCGTATACAGCGCAGTGCAGCGCTTCTTCGTGTGGTAATCAACATTCGTAAGCAGACCCACCAGCCGTCGGGTCTCTACCGAATTGTGCTTCTCGATGGCATCCGCCAACTGCGTGTCAGTGATACCCATGTTGAGCTGCCTGCAAATAGTGTCCACCCTCGGGCCTTTTATGGCAGAAAATCCAAAATTTTGCCCAGAATAGATCCAATAATTGGATTCGCACGAACTGCACAGCCACGAACACCGTCCCTCTACACACGCTACAGCAATATGAATCCAATACAAAAACG
>Ga0105050_10008240_pt1 | contig 12103 bp, 10 predicted proteins | sample FRY01_FD_78088 | JGI IMG/M metagenome (GOLD analysis project Ga0105050, IMG submission 78088) | Freshwater microbial communities from Lake Fryxell liftoff mats and glacier meltwater in Antarctica - FRY-01 | ecosystem: Environmental > Aquatic > Freshwater > Ice > Glacier meltwater ... | reverse complement strand
TGACTGTTCATTGTGATCGCGTGCCCGGACACATGTGCTGTAACAGACAGGTAACCCACGGGGGCTTGAATAGCATTGCTGCCAAAGCACTCAATCGGTTTGAACTAAATTGCTAAGTCTATTTTTTGCATCTGGCAGTCGGTCGCAACTTGTGGTTTTCTGGGTAAGAGACTTGCGGAGCGTTGTGCGGGCATACCGGAAGCTTGGCTTGAGGCAAGACGTTGCCGAATGAGAGGTCGAACGAACTAGGTGGAGCAGACCCAGGCGGTCGGGAGCAAGAAACAGAACCAGCCAACTTAGTGAATAAGTTGGCTGGCTGAATTTGGATTGATTATCACAACTTCGCAGACAATATCTACTTAGATCGCTCCAGGCCGCTTGCAATTGCAGGCGAGTCTCTGGCGTCGGTTAAAATCTTAGCAGCCAAACTTTTCCAATTTGGAACGCAAGGTTTCGGCGGTGAAAGGCTTCACCAAGTAATCTGACACACCGGCTTGGATCGCTTCCAGGACTCGTGATTTTTCAGCTTCGGTCGTGACCATGATGATCGGCACTTTTTGGTCAAGTTTTCGAATCGCTTGGGTCACCTCTAGGCCGTTCTTACCGGGCATGTTCCAGTCGGTTAGGACAAGATCAAATTCTCCGTCGCTAAACGCTTTAATTGCTTCAATGCCATCGGCTGCTTCGGTTGCTGTCGGCACACCTACCGATCGAAGGATAATCTTTCGCATTGTGCTTGAGTCATCCGCGACTAGTACTCGTGCGCTCATTAAAATCCTCGTAGTGTCAATAATTTAGCGTTGATTGATGGGAGTTCTCAACCTGCTGTTTGCTGGTGGGTAATTTCGGTTCGACAGGTAACGAACCACTGACCAGGAAGGTTAGGTTGTTATTAGAATCTGTCAAATAAGCGAGGACCCTTGAATTGAGAATGGCGGTTTTTCTTGCGGCAAAATCCGCTGTTTGGAAAATTTGAAGTCCTTGGCAGACCTGGCAGATCTGTATTTGGGTTATTAGATGTTATGATTGCGCTTGTTTTAAGCCTTGTATCAGATTCGAAGGTAACCCTATGTCCAAACGCGTCTCTGGTAAAAGAACACCAACCACAAGAATGCGACGACGCGATCGTGGGCAAGGTGACTCTGTGCCGGGTTCAATGCCTGGGATTACTCAATCACCTGTGGGTGCTCAGCCAACAAGAATCCGAGCGACCGTTTATGGACAAGGTCGACACAGTGAAATATTGATTGATGAACTTTCTAAGCTTCCCAACTTGGACAATAAATCAGTCAATCTTTGGATTGATGTCACTGGCCTAGCAGATGGCCAGTTGATAAGCGATCTCTGTGAAAAATTAGGGGTGCATCCTTTGGCTTTAGAGGATGTGCTTCACGTGCACCAAACGCCAAAGATCGATGTGTATCAAAAGCAATTGTTTATCATCAGTCGATTGATCTCAGTGCACGATGTCTGTGTGTCCGAACAAGTCAGTTTGTTTGTTGGATCCAATGTGCTGGTCAGCTTTCAGGAACGGGAGTCAGAATTCATGGAACTGATTCGCCAACGGATCTTTGCGAAAAAGGGTCGAATCCACGAATCCGGAGCAGATTTTCTAGCTTACGCGATTCTTGATGCCTTGATCGATGCAAATTACTTGGCGGCCGATTCACTTGCCGAACGCATCGAGACGTTGGACGAAGAAGTTACTGAGAATTTGACCGATGGAACGATGCATTCGATTCGCTTGTTGCGGCATGACCTGTTATTGATGCGGAAAACGATTTGGCCAATGCGGGACGTGGTCAATCAACTGATACGTGACGAATATTTTGTAATTCAGCCCGAAACGAAAGTCTTTTTGAAAGATTGTTATGATCACACGATCCAGTTGATTGACCTTGTTGAAATCTATCGTGAGTTGTGTGCCGACCTGCGAGATTTTTACTTGTCGGCAATCAGTTTGCGGGCGAACGAAATCATGAAGATCTTGACCGTGATTTCAACGTTGTTTATTCCCTTGGGTTTTATCGCTGGCGTCTACGGCATGAATTTTGACAGCAAATCACCTTTCAACATGCCCGAACTACGTTGGCAATATGGTTATCCATTTGTGTTGTTGTTGATGGCTGCCACTGCGGTGGGAATGTTTTACTTTTTTAGGCGTCAGAAATTGATTTAATCGCGGCATGAAATTACCAGTTTATTGGAGTCGCGGTTGATTAGTTTCCAGACGCCAAAGATGACAACAGGCCTAGGGTCTGCCATTTTGTGATCTGGTTAATTTTTGGGTTTTGTTTGTTGGCCGTTCTATATCACTTGTCGATAAGTGGCTATATTTACGCTCGGTACATCGTACTTTCGGTCGAAACATTTGTAGTGGCAATGACTAAAGAAAGTGGTGTTCGTTTGGTGAACCAAGCCAAGTCGAAAACCAGCTGAAATAATGACAACGCCGATTAGGAAAAAGCGAAGCACGCGACCTCGGCCAACGATTGGCTGGCGGGAATGGGTGCAATTGGAGGAAATTGCAGTCCCCTGGGTCAAGTGTAAAGTGGATACTGGTGCGCGGTCGTCCTGTTTGCATGCCTTCAATACGAAGATTTTCGAGCAAGCCGATGGAAAGTGGATTCGTTTTTCGGTTCATCCACTCCAACGCGATCGGAAAACCACTAACGAATGTTTGGCTAAAATTGTGGAGTTTAGGAAGATTCGAAGTTCGAATGGACAAGTCGAATTGCGGCCTGTGATTGAGACCCAAATCAGGCTAATGGACCAAGTGTGGACAACTGAATTAACCTTGTCCAATCGTGATCAAATGGGCTTCCGAATGTTGCTGGGGCGAGAATCGGTTAAAGGTCGATTTTTGATTGATACCGCTCGCTCTTATTGCTCGGCGGTACCCGAAGAGCGAAAACGAAAAACATAAGTTGGAATCCAACACCAGTCAGAAGTTCGTTCAAATGAATACGGTTGTTGAAAAATTGAGGGCGTAGTACGTTGGTGTGTCCGATCGTATCGTTGATCATGCTATTGGGGTTGTCGGCAGGTAATTTTGTTTTCCAACGGAAAGTATAACGATGAAGCTGGGCATTCTTTCATGTTCCCCGCGTTGCTATAGCACACGACGGTTGCGTGAAGCAGCCGAACAACGCGGTCATGAAGCAAAAGTGCTGAATACTTTGCGTTTCGCGATCGATCTACAACCTGGCGAGCCGGATTTGTATTTTCGTTCCAATCTGCTGACCGACTATGACGCAGTGTTGCCACGCATTGGGGCTTCGATTACGTATTATGGCACGGCAGTTGTTCGTCAATTTGAACAAATGGATGTCTTTACCGCCAACTCTTCTAGTGGGATCAGCAATTCGCGTGACAAACTGCGTTCGCTGCAGATACTAAGTCGTCATAAGATCGGGATACCCGACACTGCGTTCGTCCGTGACAAACGCGATGTTTCGGCTGCGATCGAACGCGTCGGCGGAGCGCCCGTGATCATCAAATTGATTGAGGGGACTCAAGGAGTCGGCGTTATTCTGGCCGAATCTTTGAAGGTTGCCCAGGCAATTGTTGAAACGCTGCACAGTACCAAACAGAATGTGTTGATTCAGGGTTTTGTGTCAGAGAGTCGCGGACGTGACATTCGAGCGTTTGTGGTGGGAGACCAGGTTGTGGCTGCAATGCGCCGGACAGCACAAGGAGATGAGTTTCGTAGTAACATCCATCGAGGTGGTACGACCGAGCAAGTTGTTTTGAGTTACGAGTATGCCGAAACGGCAGTACGCGCTGCACAGATCATGGGGTTGAAAGTTGCCGGCGTGGATATGTTGGAAAGTAGCGACGGTCCGCTGGTCATGGAAGTGAATTCTTCGCCCGGGTTGCAAGGTATTGAGACCGCGACTCGATTGGATGTTGCCGGTGCCATTATCGATTACATTGCGGCCCAGGTTGATTTTCCGGAATTGGACGTGCGTCAACGTCTGACCGTTAGTCGCGGTTACGGAGTCGCAGAGTTGCATATTCCTGAAGGTTCCGAACTGGTCGGGCAAACGATTGGCGATTCGCAACTGCGAGACCGCGATATCAATGTGCTGACATTGCACCGAGAAACGACAGTGATTCCTAACCCTAAAAGCGGTCGTGAACTGGTTGGAGGTGATCGCTTGTTATGCTTTGGCCGGCTGGATTCGATGCGAGATCTGGTGCCTTCGCGGACAAAGAAACGGCGGCATCCCAAGATTTCTAAGTTGGCACAATCGCCGGTCACTGAAGAATTTCACGTTTCCGATCAGCCAGCCCCCACCGATAAGCCTGCTCAAATCCCTGAAAAACCTTGATGAGGTTTTTCCCTGGGTGTGTTCGCCAAGCTTGTGTTCGCCAAGCTGGCGGCGAAATATTTTGCTGAAGTGTTAAGACCAAGGTTAAGACCAAGGTTAAGACCAAGGTTAAGACCAAGGTTAAGACCAAGGTTAAGACCAAGGTTAAGACCAAGGTTAAGACCAAGGTTAAGACCAAGGTTAAGACCAAGGTTTGGGCGATAAATAAAATAGTCTAGTTCGGTTTTTTGATGGTAAGGATGGTAATTGATCGTTTGAATTTCCTAGAAATGAAAGCCTCGTCTCTAAAGTTATGAGTGTACTTCGTCCCAGGCAAATGTTAGGCAAGTATCGCATTGAGTCCAAATTGGCTGAAGGCGGTTTCGCGATCGTTTATCGGGCGATGGACACGATCGAAGGTCTACGCGTGGCGTTGAAGATTCCGCATGAGCACCTAATATCCGAGGCTCTGTTGGAAGATTTCAAACAAGAGGTCCGTTTGATCGCGAAGTTGAATCATCCCAACGTTTTGCCCCTCAAAGATGCCAGCATGATTGATGGGCGGTTTGTTATCGCGTTCATCCTAGGCGAAAAAACGCTTTTTGATCGACTTGCCCATCGGATTAGTCTGCCAACATCGTTGAACTATTCGCATCAAATGTTGAAGGCGATTGCTTACGCCCATAGCCAGAAGATCATTCACTGTGATATCAAGCCGTCGAATTTCATCTTATTCGCTGGCGATGTCATCCGTTTGGCGGACTTCGGGATTGCTAAAGTATCCGGGAAATCCATTGTGGGGTCAGGCACCGGCACTTTGGGGCATATGGCTCCCGAGCAGGCCATGGGCCGCCCGTCTTTTCGGTCCGACATATTTTCCGCAGGTCTAATTATCTATCGAATGCTGACGGGTGTTTGGCCTCAATGGCCTTTCGAGTGGCCTTTGGAAGGTTTTGAAAGATTGAAGCGAAGACGAATTCATCCCGACATGATCCAGTTTATGCAGAAAGCTACCGAACCCGACCAACGGAAACGTTTTATCGACGGCACTCAGATGTTGACGTCATTTGAACGGTTATTGCCCCGATCACTTCGTTATTTCAACGAGACCTAGTTGGGTCCGCTGGAAGTCCTGTGAATCCTTGTGTGTAAAACTTTGGTCAGGGTTTGGTAATGAAATCTGCTTCAGTTTCAGGTTAGCGATTGCAAACATAGGCAGGTAGGAACTTGGAAAAATAGGGTCGCCGCGTCGTCGGCGAAACGGGTCAGGACGTCAGGTTTTGAAGCGAATCGGCGTGGATGTCCAATAAGATGGTGAACACGTTTTTGTGGTGGTGATGTTTAGTGTTGTGTGGCTTAGCGTAAGAAAAAATAATGGACGAAACTGCGAAACCTCAGGGTGTCGATTCTGCGATTGAGGTCTTTCGCTTCGTTCATCATGTTGATGTACCCATGAGGTCGTTTGATTTTTCACTGGGGCAGGTTCTGGTTTTTTCCGGCCGTTCGCCAAGAAAAACGACGGTCAACGAAGACGCGGCGATTGTGATTTCATTTGCCGATGGTCGACTGGTGTTGGCGGTCGCAGATGGCGTTGGGGGGCTTAAAAGCGGAGATGTCGCTGCCTCGATCGCAATCGAAGCCTTGATTGATCGACTTTCGATTTCTACTTCCGTTGATTCTTTGCGAAGCGACATTGTGGATGCCATTGAGAAGGCGAATCGTGCCGTTTTGGATTCAAAGATTGGTTGTGCGACCACGATTGTGATTGTCGAGATTGGGTTTGATTATTTTCGTATCTACCATGTGGGTGATTCGATGGTGTTGCACACCAGCAATCGTGGGAGAATTAAACATTTGACGGTCCCGCATTCGCCGGTTGGCATGGCTTTGGAAGCAGGATTAATTCAAGAACAAGATGCGATTCATCATGAATTTCGCCATCTGGTCAGCAATGTTATTGGATCGGAGTCGATGCGAATTGAAATCGGTCCACCCAGTCAAATGACGGCCCGCGACACGCTAGTCTTGGCCAGCGATGGGCTGTTTGATAATCTCCTGCCTGCGGAGATCACAGAAGTGGTTCGAAAAGGTGATATGCAATCGATGCAGCAGAAACTGATCGATGCGGTTAAACAGCGTATGACTTCACCCGCAACCGGTGAACCTTCTAAACCCGATGATCTGACTATTATTTGCTTTCGTCCCAAGGCTGTGATGAAAGCGACGGCGATTAATAAAAAAATAACCGAACGACTCGAAGGAAATTTTTCCTGTCGTTCGGTTCCAATCGCTCTCGCGAAACTAAGTCAATGGTTCGATCGTGATCTGATTACGGAAGCAGTAAAAAGACGCCTGCCACGGCGGCGGCTTCGTATCCGACGGCTCTTCGTTCCCAAGGGAATGGTGTGCGAAGATACGGGGCACAGTTTCCTGGTCGGTATAATCCCAATGGATACTGGCATTCGTTGGGTGGATTGATTGCCATTTGGTAAGGCAACAACGCAGTTTGACCCAGGAACTTAACGGCTGATCGCACCGGTTGCCGAATTGGACCCTTGGTGTGTCCATAACGTTCCAGTTGAATATCTTCAAAGTACAGCGGCTTGTGACAAAGGTTGGATGCGTGCCAGGTAACGGTGCTAGGAACGAAGTTGTGGTTGAAAATATTGGTCGCAACCAGTTCACATTCGTACGGGATGTCCATCAATTCCCAGGAGTAGCGTTGATCCTTAGGACTTAGCGAAGCCAGGGAAATGTTTCGAGTCAGGCCTGATTGATCAACAATTTCAACAGTTGTCTGCGTTGCAGAAATTGCTTTACCTTGGACCAATAATTCGCCGCTTGCGTCCATCCAGTCTCGAACTGAAGTGTCGGCGTTGGAACCATTGACGGTGGAATTTACGGGTGGGTTCAAATCCAGCGATATTGTTCGAATCGAATTGCTTAACAGTTCTTGCCGAAGTTGGTCGCAGGACTTGGTAATCGACTGGCGACCTTCGTCTTCGTCATCTGGCAAACTCCGAGGTTCTGGAAGCTTCTCTCGGATTGTTCCCTGAGGAAGATCTTCCTGAGCCGAAAGTCCCAATCCATTTTCGGTCGCCACTTCGTCCTGTAAAACGCTGCGTCGAGTTGTCGGGAATCCAGTGGTTGAACGACTTCCAGGTTGGTCCGACGGTTTACTGTGAGATACCGAAGTAACGCGAATTCCAGTTGGCGGCATTACTTGGTCAGTACTGTCATCGTTCGCTTCCCACTGTTGGTTCAAGGTCAAGTTAGGATTGGAATCTTGGAATAACGGATCAGGCAGTTGCAGATCATTCGCACCAGAACCCGTGTTGGAAATTTCGTATTGATTTTCCTCGATGGCTTCGACGGAAAACTGCTTCGCATTCTGGCTATTGTTCACCATCGGCGGTGGGACCGACAGTTGTTGTTCGTAAAACTGAGGTGCTTGCTGCTGAATTCCTGACAAGACCGATGGGATCATTTGAGGAGCCATGTTTTGGCCGCCATACGATTGCGCCAATGCCGGTTGCTGATAGGAAACGGTTTGCACATGCTGAACCGAATGCTGGCTAAGTTCAGGATCGGTAAAGCCTTCCAGTTCCAATTCCAAAGGCGTGCTTGGATTATTCAAAGGTTGCGGTTCTAGGTTTGGTAATTTTCTAGGCGTACGTCGTAGCGGGTTGGCTTCTTCCAACGGTTGTGGAGTCTGCGATTCTGGCGTTTCCCATTGCAAGACCGCTGGCACCGGCGTCTGGGCTTCAGGATTCAATATCAGCTCTTCTGCCAATTCCGGCATAAAATCATCGTACGTTGGATCAAGCATCAAGTTAGATGAGTCATTTTCTGCTCGAGTGAAGCGACTGGGGAGAACCTTTGCTGTTAGCAAATCACGGTCATTAGATTCAATATAGGTGCCAGGCGTGGTGGGGTAGGTATTCCCTTGGTTTTGATTGATTTGTTGGGCCATCGCAATGGAAGCACTTCGAGCAGCTGCTTGCTCGGCTTGGAATCGGTTACTCTCTTGCTGAGCAAGCAGGTTTGCTTGGTATTGGGCGTTCGAGGTTGCTGCCATGGTTTGCTGATACATTGCGGCACGTTGCTGCTGCATCGCGTTCCAAAGTTTTGCGTTTTGCTGGGCTGCGGCCAAGCTGTGTTGTTGCTGAATACGCATTTGTTCGGCTGCTTGATGAGCCATCGAAGCATGCATTGGCGCAGGCTGTTGTCCAGCAGCGATCGCTCCTTGAGCCTGTTGAGCGGCTAATAGGCGATTGTAGTATTGATCAGCGATGGAACGAGCGTAAGATTGGGCATCGGCTTGAGCATACCCTGCTTCAACGGCACGTCCAAATGCATCAGCGTAAACTTGTGCGGGAGTGATCGGACCGGCCGTGCGTGCCGCCGGTTGTTGGCTGTAAGCTTGTTGGGCTGGATAGCCTTCGACTCTTGAATAGGTTTGACTGTTTAAGGGTGGCTGTTGCCGCGCATTTGAGGCAGCGGATTCATTTCTTCGCGTTCCGCTGCTACTGCTACTGCTACTGCTACTGCGGGTGCTACTGCTACTGCGGGTGCTACTGCGGGTGCCAAACAGGAAGGTGCCCAGTGTTGAACCGCCGGAATTATTTCGTTGCGAACGGCCGGCGAATCGAGACGATGAATCTGCCGCCGAATCCGGGGTGCCCGGTTGAGCGTAACCAGTGGCACGGGCGATTTGACCTGAATCGCCCGAATCAACACCGGACCCGATTTGTTGTCCCTGGATTGTGGCCAATCCAACCGACGAAAGTAGCAATCCAAGGGTCGGCACACCCAAACGCAACGTCCAACCCAAGCCACGCTTTGGGTTGTTTTTCGGGGATACCGCACCCTGCGTTTTGGCGCAATTAGATCGAGTCCGAACCGCCGTGTTCGGTGCTGTAGTTGGGTGCTTCTTGCGTGATTGCGATGTCATGGGGGTGGCTTTCTCTAACACTAGCCGCCGAAACTTGAATGAAGTGCGCTTCCTTACGCAATTCTTCGATCGTGTGCGTCCCGCAGTATCCCATGCCAGCCCGCAATCCACCTACCAATTGGTAAGCAAAATCGCTAAGCGCCCCTTTGTAAGGGACTCGTCCTTCCACTCCTTCGGGAACAAATTTCCCGGCGGGTTGGGACGATTGGCGATACCTTTCGCTGGATCCATGAGCCATCGCTCCAAGGGAACCCATTCCGCGGTAAGCCTTAAAAGTTCGACCCTGATATAGGATCGTTTGACCAGGACTTTCGGTTAGACCGGCAAACAAGCTGCCGATCATCACGCAATGAGCCCCAGCTGCAATCGCCTTACTTATGTCGCCCGAGAATCGTATACCCCCGTCAGAAATGATCGGAGTTTGCGAAGCTTCGGCCGCTTTGGCCGCGCTCAAAACGGCGGATATCTGAGGAACACCCACACCCGACACGACTCGAGTGGTGCAAATTGAACCGGGGCCAATGCCGACTTTTACTGCGTCGGCGCCCGCTTCAATCAATGCCTTGGTTCCTTCTTCGGTAGCCACATTTCCTGCGACCACGTCGATGTCCCACTGCCGTTTGATCTCTTTTACGGTCTCAATTACGTTTGACGAATGCCCGTGAGCGGAATCCACGATCAAGACATCAACACCTTTGTTGATCAAGCTTTCGACGCGCTGAAAATCAAACACGCCTACTGCTGCACCCGCTCGCAACCTACCCTGCCTATCTTTACAGGCATTGGGGAAGCGATTGAGCATATCGATGTCTTTAATCGTAATAAGCCCCGTCAGTCTTCTATCTTCGTCAATCAGTAGAAGTTTCTCCACTTTTTTAGCCGTTAAAATTCGCTCAGCTTCCTCTAGCGTTACAATCCCTGTAGCCGTAACCAAGTTTTCGCTTGTCATCACGTCGCGAATCAGCTTGTCGCCCTCTTCTAAGAACCGCAAATCACGTCGGGTAAGGATGCCAGCAAGGCGTCCATCTTTCTCTACGATTGGAACGCCCGAGACGTTATGCTGTTCCATGATTTGGCGGGCGTGAGAAATTGTGCATTCTGGGCTAAGGGTGACCGGGTCTTCGATGATGCCGTTGGCAGAACGCTTGACTTTGTTGACTTCCTCGGTCTGTGCTTCGATCGACAAATTTTTGTGGATGACGCCCAGTCCCCCCATTTTTGCCAAAGCAATTGCCATTTCGCTTTCGGTGACGGTATCCATCGGCGAACTAATCAACGGAATGTTCAAGCTGATGCGATGAGTTAACCGTGTGCTGATATCAACTTCGGACGGAATGACATCGCTGTAGCGAGGTTCTAGCAGGACATCGTCGAAGGTGATCGTCATGGCACGAATCTTGTCGTTCATCAGTTTCTATCTCTTTGGAGTTAGCACGCGCCTGGCCTGCGGATCAAATTTTCGCGGACGTTCGATCGTTGGGTAGTGTTTACGGTTGATGTGCTTTTCGAGGAAATTTTTCGTTTGCGTTGGCAAGCGGTTTCAGTTTGACTTACGCTCAAACTTGGTGAAATTCCGACCCTTTGGCTTCAGGCAAGACGTGAATAGCCGTATTGGTGCGGTTTTTCAGCGAATTTCAGCTGTTTGGAACCGCACATTATGTTACGTCTTGGCCACGGTGGCAACGTGCCCAGTTGACATTGCTTAGTCGTTCTCCAACGGACCCCTAAAGTCGCCCTTTGATGTCGTTTTCTCAACTTAGATCAATCTTTGTCGTTTTGCTCCATGGTGCCCTATGCTGAGTGATCAAGCGAATCCCATTTTCTTAAGTCGCGAACAAGCCAACGCAGTTGATCGCATTGCGATTGGTGAATTTGGGATGCAAAGTTTGGTTTTGATGGAAAATGCTTCCTTGGCCGCTGCAAATTTGTGGCTCAACTTGGCCGATAAGACCCAGGATTCGGCGTTAATTTTCTGTGGACCAGGGAATAATGGCGGGGACGGACTGGCGATGGCCAGGCATCTTTATATTGCGGGCGTCCCAATAGGAGTGGTATTGGTCGGTGACCCTGATCAATTAAGCCCCGACTGCGAGGCCAACTGGAAGATTCTGAGGCAAACGAAAATCTTTAGTCGCGTCCTGTCTACTGATTTGACGACCCAGCAAATTCAGGCGTCGACTGGGCAAGTTGTGGCCGAATTTAACACGCATATTGCGGGTGTGGCTTGGTCATCACCCAATGATTCTAACGCGTGCGGCGAATCAAGCGTGAACGCAAAAACGCAGGAAGATGCAAGTAGCCAGAACCAATCGAAGGGGCGTAAGTTGACTTGGGTTGTCGACGCCTTGGTCGGAACCGGAGCCATTGGTCCGTTGCGTGCGAATATGGCCAGTATCGTTCAGGTGTTAAACGCAATCGCAGCAAAACGATTTGCAATCGACCTTCCTAGTGGTTGGGACTGTGATCAAGGGCCGACCGCAGGAGTCATTTTCCATGCGGACATCACATGCACCTTTGTTGCTATGAAGAGGTCATTTGAACAAAGCGAAAGTAAAGATCACGACGCTATGAAATCTTTGGGCGAAATCCATGTGCGCCAGATCGGAGCACCGCCAGAAGTCTTGCTAAGGGCGTTGCAATGCCGCTAACCACCGCACTGTGTGAACACCCTGAGGCACGCGACCCTCAGGACATGCGACCGCAAGTTAAGCCGTCGATGTTTCATGCCAACGACTACGGTTTGGCAGTGAAGCTAAATCTAACTTCTAGTCGCACCGAGACTGCGATCTTGGCAAGTCTGCTTTGAGAGATTACCGAGTGGTTGGATTCATCGTAG
>Ga0105050_10008239_pt1 | contig 12104 bp, 17 predicted proteins | sample FRY01_FD_78088 | JGI IMG/M metagenome (GOLD analysis project Ga0105050, IMG submission 78088) | Freshwater microbial communities from Lake Fryxell liftoff mats and glacier meltwater in Antarctica - FRY-01 | ecosystem: Environmental > Aquatic > Freshwater > Ice > Glacier meltwater ... | reverse complement strand
GAATTTGTTAGTGCTTGAAACTTTACCCTATCTAATATCGTTGTTGTAAACCTTTTCTAAAAAATTAATCCTAAGACATGTATTTGCCTCAACCATTTGGGCTACTTGCACACTATGGAGCGCAAGGTTAGATTCGAACTAACATCTTTATATATGTTTTAAATCTAACAGTTGAATTTCAACCTGTAGAAGTGTGGTAATTATTCTAGGAAATTACCAAACCTTTAGAATATAGTATGTTTAGAATCAACCCAAAAGGAACTTGAACACTGTATCACCTACAGTTACAGGAGTTGTTTTAACACTATTTGCTTCTTCCCGAGCAGATTGGACTGCGGCAATAAGAATATCGCAACGTTCAACTAGATTCTTTTTTTGATCAAGTGGAATTGCGCCGCTGACGTTCACCGAAACCCATTGGCCAACTGTTTCATCAACAGTAATCATTTGAGCTTGTGCTGGATGCTTTTCCGTTGCAGCAGCTAGAGTAAGAGCTTTTTGGATCTTAGCTGTGCGATTGGTACGAATCGCATCTGTTTTAAACATACCAGCAGCTTCATCTTTCTTCCAGTCAAAAGCCGGATCAAGAACTGGAAGATCGTTCATAAATGCACGAATTTGCTTGGTATCTTTTTCGAGTTGAAGCAAGAAAGTAACAGGAACGCCAGCCAGAAGCGTAGTACCATTTACAACCACATCCGACTTGGCAATTTGGTTGCCAACATCAACAGAGGCAATTGAATCAAATTGTTGACTTACAAGTCGCTTCATATCAGCAAGCAGATCATCTACTCGTTTTTGCACGCGAATAGTTTGGACTGGTTGATCATCACCATTTTCAGAATTCTTTTCGTAGGTTTTGGTCTGCCCCTGAAAGAGGGCTGGTACTTTTACAATTTTTTGTAGCTCAGTAAATTGAGAATTCGTTTGTGACTTTACAGTATCACGTTGAGCGAGCAATTGAGATAAACGTTGTTCTTTAGCCATTTTAATATAAACCTGTTACTTTCTTTAAATGTGATGTGATCCGAACTACTGCTTCGGATCCTGTCTGTTCACTATCTTAGATCGTTTTTTTGAGGCTGTCAAGGGCTGTTCCGATCTTAGTTTTATCGTTTAAACAGAATTAATCGTCATAAAAGATAAATGCTATAAGAAATAAGACAATAACAGTAATAGTCCACTTGAACAAAAACTGAAATGCCTTGCATAACACATTAATCACCTCAAATCAGATTGGAGGAAAGTATTGGTAACGATCCAACGTGTTTTATCACGGTTTCCCACGCTAGCAGGGTGGTTGCAAGCCTCTTGCACTACTTTCCATATAGATATATTTAATTAGATGCCTTATCTCGGAAATCAAAGTTTCCATCTAGTATTTCCATCCAAGCTTCGTTATTTTTTAAAAGCCAAGTTTTAAACTCCTCTGTAAACTGTTCCGGTGACTGATCCGATTGCATTGTTCGTCCAACAAATTCAGTCCAGGTTTGAGATAATGAACTTTTGCCTGTGCTCCAACGATAAATGATTGGAGCTTGGAGATTTTTAATGTCCAAAGTTTTTTTCCTCTTGTTTGAAATCGATAGGCCAAATATATGGTAAATCATTTGGTACGTCTGGAAAATAGATCTGATAGTGTTCTGGTAGTTTTCTGATCAAGTTTGATTGATGTGATCGATGAAATTCTTCATTACCAAACCATGGAGGAAAGATAATATCTCGACCATTTGAAAACTTAGCAATTTTATCGAGACAAGTATCTTTATACCCTCTAGAAATCCATTCGTTAGTAATTGAAATACCATAGTCAACAAGTCCTTGTTCATAACCTCTCCACATTTTACATGCTGGATGGTTTGACCACGCCTTACTGCCGCCCAATAAGACTGACAATATTTGTAGTGTCTCTACTCTTTGTTTTCCAAGGCGGCGCATATCTAACACAGCAGCACTAGATTTAAAATCCGGATATGGGAGAAAAGTTTGCATTTGAATACTCTTATTAGTTATAAAAAGACATTTGTAAGAATCATCATTCATTTATTGGATGAAGAATGATCGAATTCTTTATTCCAAGAATTATTCTGGTTTAACTTAGATTTAAGAAATTCAATTTCTTGGCGATTTTTAATTAATCGATCAGCCCACCATTGAGCATCACCGCTATAAAAATTATAATCCGAACAAAGAAGCTTTTCTTCATCGTTTAAATATGTGGAAGTTTGATACTTATTTGACATTTATTATTTTTTTGGAGATAGCGGTGTGATTCGAACACACGATTTTACAGTTTTGCAGACTGTTCTATTGGACCACTCTAGCACACTATCAAGATTTATTTGTTTTCTTTCATAAAAAAGTTTCTAACAGGCATTTCTTTGCTATATGTTGCGTACAGAACAAGAAATTTTATCTACAACTTGACCTGTTAAAAACACTGGCAGAAGGTGAAAGATTCGAACTCTTACGCTTATCAGGCGCACCTAAGTTTTCAAGACTTATTATCGGCCACTCCAATGGCACCTTCTATATTATATATAACTCTGTATGGTCGAGGATTTCGGCCACGATCCGAAACCGACAGTTTCAAAGACTGTTGTGCTACCACTTACACTAATCCCCAATACATTACTTAATTTTTATCTCTAACTCTAACTATTATTATCAGGTACGAGAAATCGCCAACGGCTCCATTTGTGAGCGTTCATGCGCGAGCGACCGCAATCGTCACATATCTCTGTGGCCCACGATCCGTACAACGCCGGGTGCCGGGGACCCGGCCTAGTGTGTACATGCCGGCATCGAGCAGGTTTCTTTTTTGCTGTCAATTTGATTCTCATTCTATATGACCTTGGAGAGGGTCGAACTCTCTTTTATGCTGTGAAAGAGCATTGTCCTAGCCGGTAGACGACAAGACCACACATAACAACTGTACTCTAGCAGATCTATTTGATCGTGTCAAGTTAAAAGAGTGCTAGTGACACACTAAATAGTGTTGCTTTAAACTTTAAAACTAAATATCATAAATTATTGGCGCATGTGCAACTTTATAGCTATCATTTAAACATGCAGCATTAACAAAATTTGTATTCCCGATCATCTTAGAACCATAATTCATATGTAGATGTCCAAATACATTGAGTTTCATATTTGTTAATCTTACTACTCTATTTAACAATTCTTCACAACCAGCACTTATTAGTTGATTATTAGAGTAAGGCGAAATATTCTGTACAAGATCTAAAATACCAAATGGTGGACCATGAGTAATAAGAATGTCTGTATCATCGGGGATTAAATCCCATTTTTCTTTAATTTCTTTGCCTCTTTTAAGATTAAATGCCCAATTAAAGAAAAAAGGTGTCCAAGGACTTCCATAGATTTTTTTACCTTCAATTATCACAAAACTATCTTCTAAGTAAGTTGCATTTGTGATATAAGATTGTGCTCTTATCGAGTCACGCTGAAAGCCCCAATCGTGGTTTCCAGCAATACAAACAATACCGTGTGTAAAACGATTTTTGATCTTTCCTAGATCTTGATTAAATTTATGTAATTCTTCTGGTCTGCCCATCATCGTTGAGTCGCCAGCATGAAGTAAAATATCTCCTTCTGGGATCTCTATTTCGTCTAGTTTATTATGAGTATCACTTACCATTACAATTTTCATTTATTCACCTAAAGCGTTTAGTTTTCTTAATTCATCGCGTTCTTCGTTTGTTAGTTTCTTCCAGACGAAATCTATCTCGTTTAGAATCTCATTAATAAGTTTTTCATTTGGCATATTTCTGTCTTGTTCTGCCGAACAAGCTTTCTTTAGATGAAGATATTTGTTGAAGTTTTTCAAAGATTTTACCTAATAATAGTGTATTTATTGCTATCTAATACGAAACTCATATTACTTGTTTGAACAATATGAGGATTTTCAAGAAAATTTATCCAAAATACTTTTACAGTGGAATTTTCAATATTCTCTGAAATAATCACAGCATAACGATCTTTATATCCACTCTTTGATAAAATTACTATATTTCCTGTGACTAGTTTGTTTTCATACATTATCTTTTCATCCTTTTATAGGCTTAATCATCATCCGAACTGATAAATCTCCAACCTTTATAAGTAATATTATATTCCTTCCATTGACGTATTCCAAAATTTACCACCATAGTGGGCGTCGTTCTATCTGGGTTTTGTATAATTGATGTAATAATTCCTATATCTAGAGCATCTTTGATATGACCAATTCCAACCGTATCATAATCAAATTCCAGAACAAGATCGCCAACTTTTGGTATCTTTAATTCTGATCTATTCTTCTCCCATTCAAGTCGATACATTTATGTTTTTCTTTTTTTGAATTTACTATCATCGGTTTTATGACGTCTGAAACTCCAAATGTCAAACCCTTTTGTTTCGGCTTTCATTTTATCTGAAATAGGTCGTGGGATGTTTCTCGAAGTATCTATGAGATTATTCCCAATATACATTGATAATTCCTGATAAGCCATAAAAGGATCAAAACAAGATTGAAAACCGTATTTATTCAATCTTGGATTAATAATCAATTCTCGATGCTGTTTATTCATGTCTGTGATCATGATAGGTGCTTCAATATCGCGAAAAATCGAATCATCAATAGTAAAACCCTTGCCAATATTCACAAAACTGGAGGCTGTGTTTTCTGTGGTTTTCCAATTAAAATATCTGATAACTTTGTTTAGGTTATCTTCGATATATTTTAAAGCAGCTTCTCGGATCTTTTTGTCGTCAATCATTAGAATGGCATTTTTGTACGAATTTAGATTAAAACAACAAGCAGTTTTAGATTTATTTTCATCAGATTTATCAAGGTAATCATAATGATAAAACGGGTACACCTTTCCACAGAAAGCTACAACAGACTTGTTAAAACCTGGCGGGCATGGAGGAAGTTTTTGATTGAAAGCAGAAATTTTCTTATAAATTTCAGTGATCTTAATATTTGCTTTTGAAATCGCAAATATTTTTTCTTGTCTGACAAAGATCGGTAATTCGTCTTTATCGACAGACAAGCCCAAATCATAATAATCTTTAAAGGATGAAATAATTTTCATTACAACAATTGAGAAAAAAAATGTGAAAACAGTTTGGATTCTAGTTCATACCATGAATTATCCTCAGTATCAACCGCCCAATAAACTTGGAATAACCAGGTTTCTTTTTTAAGTTGTGTATTTATGATAATACCATAATCATAAATACCATCATTATCTTTGTCTTTAAATTCAATAAGATCACCGATATTATATTTCCTCATTTTGTTATTAACTTTCATGGTTTGTTTTTTGTTGTTGATTTTGGCTTAAATTCTGAAACTACAGAATCAAGATCAAAGGCTTTCAGTCTGGCATCAATAATTTGTTTAGTGTTCCATATTTCGACTTCTTCTTTGATCAATTTATTTTCTGATTCTGTAAAAGATACAGAAATTGGAGAATAAATTCCTCCATAATAACCAGAAGCAATAGTATTCATTAGTGTAAAATGGACATTCATTTTTTTATTAATAAAGGCCGATGCTTTTTCTCTTGATGGTGATGGTATATAACTCCATCCATCATCATTCAGAGATTTAATCAATTCTAAAACCGATGAACGTGCTTTTTCTTTTTCTTTTTTTTCTTTCTTAGATTTTAAGTGCTCAATTAACTTTGTATAAGTTATCGATGTAATCACGCTTGAAGTAGTTATAACGCCACAAATAATTTCGAACAACATTTGATTATGACTTTCTTTTAGACTAAGAAGGTAAGTGGTAGGAGATATAGGAATCACACCTATAACAATCTGCTGATGAGACAAATTGTCTGTAAACTATATAATCATCACAAAATATAGATTTAATCTCCATGGTGCGCGAAGTGAGAATTGAACTCAACCAGCAATCGCTTATCAGGCGATTCGTCCCAAACCAGAGTCGTTTTCGCGCAAATCAGATCAAATATATATCAACCAATTTTATACTTGGTGGATCCTGACGGTTACGATCCGTCGATTTTTCATTGCAAGTGAAATGTTTTCCCAATTAATACTAAGGACCCGTATAAATATTTAGTTTTTCCAAAATTAAAAAACGAATAGGAAGAAAGCCACGAAACTCCTACTCTCATTTGTTTCCCACAATAATTAAAAATTATTGGACCATTTATATGAAGGATCAGGACCCAACCTGACTTTCGGCATTTACTTATTGTAATATCCACATCATATAGAATAACTAGAAATAATCAGAGATTATTTTCAATCCAATCAGCAATTTCTTTAAAAGATTTTCTTTCTGAATCATTTAAAGAAATCAGTTTATCTTGAGTATCTGTTGAAATCATATTAGATGGAAGAGTCGGATCAAACCCTGATATGTTATATGTGTCATATTGATTAACCTTACCTAGTCTATCTTTAATTTTACAAAAAACACCAAGACAACAATAATTATTACTTTTGTCTTTTAAGACACTTGTCCCTTGTTTGAACTTACCGCTTCTAAGTGCTACTAGCCACTGTTTTTTATCTTCTTTATTTAATTTTTTATACTTATACATGTGATCTAACTCCTAGAGATTTTTCTCAATCCAATCAGCAATTTCTTTAAAAGATTTTAATTCTGAATCATTTAAAGAAATCAGTTTATTTTGAGTAAATTTTGAGATCATATCTTCTGGAAGGTTTGCATCATATCCTGATATGTTATATGTGTCATATTGATTAACCTTACCTAGTCTATCTTTAATTTTACAAAAAACACCAAGACAACAATAATTATTATTTTTGTCTTTTAAAAGTGAAGTCCCTTGTTTAAATTTGCCGCTTCTAAGTGCTACTAGCCACTGTTTTTTATCTTCTTTATTTAATTTTTTATACATGTGATCTAACTCCTGAAATTATCTTAGCCGAGATCGTTCGAGGAGTCAAGCTCTGATCTCCTGGGAGGAATCAATATCGTCTATATTCATCTTCAGGTCTTTTTGTTTCATCATCAAAATAAGAGCGAGGTTGGAAATGATTCCAATAATACATGAAAAGATGTATAGTTATACCTAAAAACCTTGCTGCTTCCATTTTCGTTCTAGTTGCAGATAATGCGTATTTAAGACAAGCGTCTCTAACTATATCTTTAATTGAAAACCATATTGGAAGACCATAGATACTACCACCACAAGCTTTTGCTGTCAACTCTAGTTTGACTCCAATAATTTCTTCAAGTGTTAAACGTCCGATCATCACTTGAAGTTCTTCATTGATCTTATCTTCTCTTTCTAGTTTTGCTATTAGAGAGTAGTTTCTTCTTTTTGGTCGTTTATAACCGCTTCTTTTCTGCTTCCACATTTTGTTCTTCTTTTTTACTAAGGACTTAAAAAGTGTTTTTCATTTGCTTTGTTTTCTAATAAATTAATATCACGTTTTTTTCTATTTGTTAACTTGTTTTAAATGCCGCCTGTTGGTGGAGGAAGATCGCGCTGTTTTTTCCCACTATCGGTCACAGGTTCTTCTATATTAGATTTTAATTCGTCTTCAAACTTTTTAAAATAAAGACCCAGGTTTGTAATGAGATAATCATAAAACAATCTCTTATCTTCAGGATCTGACAGAATTTGATAGCTGTCTATGATGGAGGTTTCGATTTTATCAAACGAAGACATGGAAATATTTCTTCCAGTTTCATCCTCACCTTCGATTCCAAATAATTTCTTAGGATCTGGTTTTTGTTGTTGGGTTTTCTTTTCTGATGGTCTTTTAATATCAATAAATTTATTTTGTTCTGAGCTATCTTGTTCATTGTTGTCAACATCTAAATTTATTTCTGCTTCAGCTAAATCAGAGTCTTGCATCCCAGCCTGTTTTTTACCAGTCGATTGCTCGTCAGCTTCGTCTGATGAGTTTTCAGTTGCAAGTGCATTAGTACAAGCTTTTAAAATGTGTGCTCTGAAAGATTGTCTCTGCATAGGATGCGAAGTCATTTTTTTGTAATCAATTTCTAATACCGGCACAATCTTCTTAAGAAGGTCTGAAAGTACATTAATTCCTGTACTATGATGTGGTCTATCTTCTTCTTTTTCTTTCAAAATCATTTTCTTAACAACTTGTCTGAGTTTTTGTTCTTCATTAAGAATATCCATAAGATCAGAAGATTTTTTCTTTTCTTGAAGTCTTAATGTTTCTTTAATGAATTTTCTTAACTTTATTTCTTCTAAAAAATCTTCTCTGTTCATGTTTGGTCCACCTGTTATTGATCCTGCGCTAGTTGCTGATATTTCATTAACTACTTCTGCTTCTTTACTTAAGGCAGTTTCACTGAGTGATTCTTGTGATTCGCCTTTAATTTTGTTATAAATAGTTTTATAAACGCCAATTGTAGATTCATCAATATCATCTGGTGCAAATCTCTCAACCCAAGTTTTAAAATTTGTTGTCTTAGCCATTTCGCGAGTTTCTGTTCCACTCATTATTCGTGGAGTTTCGATCATTTGAAATAATGGATTTCCAATACTATCTAATTGAATAGGCGAATAATCGTGAGTTTCTTTGAACAAACTTGGCTTGAAAGTTACAATAGATTTTTTATATTCTGAAATTCTATCAGCTCCAGCTAACCAACCACTAATAACATAGCCTGTTGTGGTTATATGTTCCATCAACTCTAGTAAGAATCCGCTTTTTGGGAATTTGCCGTAAATTTCAACTTCAGGGTCATTTTTATAAATCGAATAAAGTAGTGTTGCTTGTTCTTTCTCGCTTAAAGGATTATTATCTACATTTTTGCTAGATTCTGCGCCTTTTACTATCATTATAAGGATTTTTGAAGCGCCTGCTTGTTTAAGGAAAGTTTTTCCCTTCTTAATCATCGCATCATGCCCTTTATGCCATGGTTGTGCTCTACCGCTCCAAATTATGACCTTTTCACGTTTCAAATCTTCGGCATTTTCTTTTTCTTCTGAAGTGTTTATGAATTTATCAATTCTAAATCCAATAATAGAATCGAGTAAGCGTACATAATAATCACTACCGTTCGACGAGGACTTTGTAAGAGCCTCATATGTCTTAAATTTATTCTTGAACGCGGAAAAGAAATCTTCAGTTTTTCTAATACTGTCTATATCGAGCGATTGTTCGTTCATTTTAAAGTTTTGAAGTAAACTAGTGTAAATTCTTTCTGTTTCATCTAACAATGTCATAGCACTAGACTTTGTCATATCAAAATCTATATTATCAGAGGTCAAACGAGGCAATAAGAAATGAATGAATTCGACTTTCTTATTCATACCTCTTGTTTTACTTGTGAATTCATCTGCTGCCAATGATATTGTTTTATTTAAGGATGCTGGTTGTGCTGTTTTCAATCTAAGCACATTTTTAATGAATCTTGATTCAAAATCATTTTCTAGATTAAGAATTGCTGCTCTATCGTGCCAAAGAATTTCTTTTTGATTATCAAACGTCGCCGATGTACCCTTAACTTCGTAAATGTCGCCTGCTGGTGTTTTGATACGCAAAATAACACCTTCGATCGAAGAATTGCGTCCGCCCAAAACAGAATTAGCATTATTAGCAAAGCCATCTAATGCCACTTGTAATTCGGTTCTAATTTTATCAAGCTCTATAATAATTTGTTCTTTTTCTGAACTCTTTTTACGTGATTTTAATTCTAATTGTCCACGCTCATACATATGAGATGATGAAAAATATGATGATAAATAACGTCCGACATTGATATTGACAATACCTGCCATTTTCATATCTTTTTCATTAGTATAAACCTTCCAGTCTTTTGACCAACCAGAAGAATCAGCTTCATGACGAATTAAATTAATGGCTCGAATATTTTGTTCGACGTCAGGGCGGTACCAACTCAAACTGAGATCATTCCAGAGATTAACCTTAAAAACTACAAGGCCGCCTTTGTTGCCGAATTTTTCTTTACGATATTTTGTAGCAACAAATATAATATCTCCGTTTTCATTACCTTGATGAGTTAAGACCGGGAATAATTCCGCGTCATATTTGAATGGACCAATAGATCGAAAGAGTTTTTTGAGTGAAGATTGAAATCTTGCATCATTATTTAGATCTTTGAATGATTCTAATAAATCCTTGTTAAAACCGAATCTGTTAGTAGCTGTTTGTTCATATACTGGACCACTATTACTAGATTCCATAAAAAACTTGCCATTTCGATCAATGCCAAAATTACAGAAGGTAGAATCCATCTTTTCAATCATATCAATGACACGATTGTTTTTTAAATCAATCTCAAACTGATCTTTTCCTTGATTACCAGTTTCTGTAATTATATTATAAAGTAATTCAAAAAAAGATGTATTGCTGAATTGGTTTTTACCTTCAAAACGACCAATTGCTTCTCTTCCTTCTTTTATAGAATTTTTAGAACCCTTATTTAGAAAATTTCCTATTTCTGTCATGCCAGCCTCATAGTCTTTTTCGTCAATACCAGATTTAATATTTCTTTCAGATGCTTTGACAAAGTCTTCCCATATTTTTGTTGCTTTTAGTGGTTTACGATCACGAATAAATTTGGCCAAGCTAATAGCATGAAATATATCTGAGGCAGTTGCTGAAGTATCTTGGAGTATTTGCTTAGCAAGAGCATCGAGATTTTTATAATCAACTCTGGGGTTTATATCTGTGTCGAGTTTTTCTACTTTTTCACTGCCATCAATATCTTTCGATAAATCAACAACTAATTTCAGACCAAATGCTCCAAGTGAAAATCTAACTCGTTTTGGTTTATAACCATGTTGAATTTTTTTTTGCAATGTCTTTGAAAATGATGAAGATGGGTCTTTATTGGCAAAATCTAAGACTGCTTCTAGAGCATCTGCTGCGCTTACATCCATATTAGCAGCAACAGCACGAAGTAGATAAATTGAAAAAACACCTTTGACATTTGCAGCTAAATCAACGAAGCCACTTTTTTGTAAAAACTTTGTTGCTTCTGTTGCCTTTGAAATATCAACCAAATCACATTGAATTACTTTATCGCCCATTCTTATAGCAACATTAACTTCGTTAGTTACACGGGCAATAAATTTTGATGGGTCGATTCTATTAATGACATCTACTATATCTTGTTTGCTGCCTTTTAATATAATATCAATATCAAAATCACCAAATTCAGTCTTCTTTCCAGAAGCCATTTGAATAATATCATCAGTTTCTAGTTTATCGGTCCAAATAGCATCCTTGCCATAATTTTTCAAAGCTGCGAGTCTGGTTGAACCAAGAATAAACTTTGGCGAATAAGAAGTATCAATTAGGCCTTTTGATCCCAATTCAAAAAGTAGACGACCAATGAAAGACTGGTCGTTAGCTTTTGGAAAAACTCCAAAACGATCTGGAAACAAACTATCGAAATCAGCGTCTGAAATTTTTCCTATGAAAAGCTTACGGATTTTGTTTTCTGGATGTTGTCCTAACTGTGCCATTAGTGGTATTATAGCATTTCCTGACATTATTCTTCTTCTACCTTTCCCTCTTCAAGAATACTTAATTTTTCATTCAATTCACGATTTTGGGTTTCCAAAAGAGCTTTTTGTTCTTCTAGACGTCTTACTTGTCTACGAACACCTTTAAGTTGTTCTTTAGCAATTTCAATTCGTCTCGATTCCGACATTGATTTGCCTTGAAGTTTGCACAAAGACTCTTCAAGGGCTTGAATATATCCTTTTAAAGAAGGTTCTGTGAAATTACCTTCTGATAAAACAAAATTTCTAGTTATTTCATCTAATTTCATTATTTTGATTCTTCAATCGGTACAACTTCAACCACTTCGGTAGTTTGTACTGTTATTGGCATTTCAGTTTTTTCTTTTTTAACTTTCTTAGGAAGTTCTTTCAAAGCATTTTTTTTCATATCTTCTGGCAGAATGACGCCGAGTTTTATCAGAGTATCTTCACGTAATTTGATTTCTTCTAATTCTGATAATTTTAAATTATTATCATCTTTTCGTTTACGTGCGATCAATATTCTAGCACGATTTTTATTTTTTCTACTAGTCATTTTCGTTCCTCTCTTGTTTTTTCTTTTTAGCAGCTTCTAGTTTC
>Ga0105050_10008238_pt1 | contig 12106 bp, 10 predicted proteins | sample FRY01_FD_78088 | JGI IMG/M metagenome (GOLD analysis project Ga0105050, IMG submission 78088) | Freshwater microbial communities from Lake Fryxell liftoff mats and glacier meltwater in Antarctica - FRY-01 | ecosystem: Environmental > Aquatic > Freshwater > Ice > Glacier meltwater ... | reverse complement strand
TGCATGGGTGGGCAGTGGGGGTAAATGCAATCCAGGGTGCTGGGCCGGTGGCTTGTCAAGGCACAGCCCCAATTGTGATCCGGCTGTGTACCAGCTCGATCCGCCCAGGTGAAGTTTCGGTCAACCGGTCGCACTGGTGGCTTAGGCTCAAGCTCAGGCTCAGGCTCAGGCTCAGGCTCAGGCTCAGGCTCAGGCTCAGGCTCAAGCTCAAGCGACAGCCTCACCCGGCGGTCCAGCCAGCGGCTGCGAAAGGTGCAGCGTCTGCGTCGGAAAGGCGATCTCGGCACCATGGCGCTCAATCACGCGACCGATGGCAATCAACACATCTTGCTTGACCTCGTGGAATTTCACCCAGTTGGTGGTGTGGGTGAAGGTGTAGATCATGATGTCCAGCGAGCTGGCGGCGAAGGCGTTGAAGTTGACGATCAGTGTCTGGCTGGAGTCGATCTCCGGGTGCTCGCTCAGCAGCGTGCGGATGTCGTCCACGATCGCCTCGATCTGTCCAAAGTCTTCGTAGCGCACACCCACCGTTTCCTTCAGGCGGCGGTGGCTCATGCGCGAGGGGTTCTCCACCACGATGGTGGTGAACACCGCGTTGGGTACGTAAATCGGGTTTTTGTTGAATGCGCGGATGCGGGTGTGGCGCCAGCTGATGTATTCCACCGTGCCCTCAATGCTTTTGTCGGGTGAGCGGATCCAGTCGCCGACGCTGAACGGGCGGTCCAGGTAGATCGTGAGACCACCAAAAAAATTGGCCAACAAGTCTCTGGCTGCCAAGCCCACCGCAATGCCGCCGACGCCGCCCAAGGCGAGCAGGGCGCCGACGTTGAAGCCCAGTGTGTTGGCGGCCATGACGGCGCCAACCACCACCACCAGCAGGCGGCCGAGTTTGCTTATGGCGTGGATGGTGGTGAGATCGAAGTCCTGCCCCGAATCGCGCCCACGCTCGATGGTGCGATCGGTCAGCAGCGCGATGAACTTCCAGACAAACCAGGCCACGGACAGCACGATGGCCACGTTACGCGCTTGCGTCACCCCTTCGGTGAAATCTGGCTCGGGCCACTGCGCGTGCAGCACCCGGGCGATCCACCAAAGCGCCACCACCACAACGATCACGCGGGTGGGACCGCGCGCGGCGGCGACCAGCGCCTCGTCCCAGGCAGCCCGCGAGCGCATGGCAAGGTGCTCCAACTGATCAAACAACACCCGGATCACCTGGTTGGCCACCAACGCCAGCAACAAAATGGCCAGCACCATGGCCAGCCAGGCTTCGATGCCCAGGGTCTGAATGAAGAACTCTCGTGTCGAGTGCATGCGCCAAACGCCCCTTGAATTTATTGAAAAGCCACTTCGGCGAAGCTGCGCAACTTGCGGCTGTGCAGCTGTCCCGAGCCGCCTTCGCGTAGGCGCTCCACCGCACGAATGCCGATGCGAAGATGTTGGTCGACCCGCTCGCGGTAGAAATGGTTCGCCATGCCCGGCAGTTTGATCTCGCCGTGCAGCGGCTTGTCGCTGACACAGAGCAGGGTGCCGTAGGGCACACGAAAGCGAAAACCGTTGGCCGCGATGGTGGCGCTTTCCATGTCCAGCGCAACCGCGCGACTCTGGCTGAAGCGGCGCTGCGGCGTGTTGTTGGGCAGCAGTTCCCAGTTGCGGTTGTCGGTGCTGGCCACGGTGCCGGTGCGCATGATGCGCTTGAGTTCGCTGGGCGGCAGGTTGGCCACATCGGCCACCGCGCCTTCCAGCGCAAGCTGTATCTCGGCCAGCGCGGGGATCGGCACCCACAGCGGCAGCTCCTCGTCGAGCACATGGTCTTCGCGCACATAGGCGTGCGCCAGCACATAGTCGCCGAGTTGCTGCGAGCTGCGCAGCCCAGCGCAGTGACCGATCATCAGCCAAGCGTGCGGGCGCAGCACGGCGATGTGGTCGGTGATGGTTTTGGCATTGGACGGGCCGACGCCGATGTTGACCATGGTGATGCCGCTGCGGTCGGCGCGCATCAGGTGGTAGCCGGGCATTTGCGGCAAGCGGGGCGGTGCCAAGCCGAGTGCGTCAACCGCCTCGGTGGGCAGGCCGCTGCGCCGTGTCACCAGGTTGCCGGGTTCCACAAACGCGGTGTACTCGCTGCCCGGGTTGGCCATTTCCGCGTGACCCAGGCGGATGAACTCGTCGATGTAGAACTGGTAGTTGGTGAACAGCACGAAGTTCTGGAACCACTCGGGTGCGGTGCCGGTGTAGTGGCGCAGGCGCTGCAGTGAGTAATCGACCCGTGGCGCGGTGAACAGCGCCAGCGGCTGGGCCTCGCCGGGGCGTGGCTCATAGGTGCCGTTGGCGATGCCGTCGTCCATTGCGGTGAGGTCGGGCAGGTCGAACACGTCGCGCATCAGCGCTCGCCGCTCTGCGCTCAGCTGGCCTTCCACATGCTCATGCTCGGCAAAAGAAAAGTGAATCGGAATGGGCTGGCTGCTGGTGCCCACCTCCAGCTCGCCGCCGTGGTTCTCCAGCAGCAGCTCAAACTGCTGGAGCAAATAGGGGCCGAAGAGATCGGGGCGGGTCAGCGTGGTCTCGAACCGACCAGGGCCGGCCACAAAGCCGTAGCTCAAGCGCACCGATCCTGTCTTTGATGCGCTTCCCGTACACAGCCGCACAAACGGGTAGCAGGCGCGCACGCGGGTCTGGCGGAACTCGCCACCGGCCACAAACTCGCGCATGGCGAGGCGCAGGTGGTCGACACCGCGCTGGTAGATGGCCTGCACCTGCGCCAGGGCAGCGGCCGGGTCGCTGAAAAAAACGGGGGCAGTGAAATCGGGTGTTTTGTGCATGGCTTCGATTGTGACCAAGCCATGTGACACCGGCCATGGCCGAGCTGGTTTCCCGGGCTTTGGCCGACCCACACCCGCCGACGCGCCACAGACCCCGCTGCCCGGGTTTGTGACAAACCCTCAGCTGCGCGTCGCCTCGCGCATGGTCACAAATTCTTCCGCCGCTGTCGGGTGGATGCCGATGGTGCTGTCGAACAATGCTTTGGTGGCGCCCGCCTTCATTGCCACCGCAAAGCCCTGCACGATCTCGCCCGCGTCTGGGCCGACCATGTGCAGGCCGATCACCTGGTCGCTCGCGGTGTCCACGATCAGCTTCATCAGCGTGCGCTCGCTGCTGCCCGATAGCGTGTGCTTGAGTGCTCTGAACTCGCTGCGAAAGACCGTGATGGCGCCGAATTCATCGCGCGCTTTTTCCTCGCTGAAGCCCACGGTGCCGATGTTGGGGTGGGTGAAGACAGCGGTGGGAATGAACTCGTAGCTCATGTCGCGCGGCGCCTTGCCGGCCGCTGGGCCGAACAGCTGGTCAACCACCGCCATGGCCTCACCGAGTGCCACCGGCGTGAGCTGCACCCGGCTGGTGACATCGCCCACCGCGTAAATGTGGGGCACATTGGTTTGGTAACGATCGTTGACGATCACCTCGCCCTGAGCGCCTTGGGCCACACCCAGGGTCTCCAACCCCAAATCGGCAACGTTGGGCACGCGCCCGGTGGCGTAGAGCACCGCGTCGGCCATCACAATGCTGCCATCCTCGCACTCCACGCGAAGGCCGTCGTCGGTCTTTTGCAAGCTAATCACCCCAGCATTGAGCCGCTGGTCGACGCCGGACTTGACCATCTCCTGGGCAACAAAGTGGCGAATTTCTTCGTCGAAACCCCGCAACACCTGCCCGCCGCGGTAGAGCTGCGTCACCTTGGAGCCCAGACCGTTGAAGATGGAGGTGAACTCGCAGGAGATATAGCCGCCGCCCACCACCAGCAAGCGCTTCGGAAAGGGCTCCAAGTCGAAGATTTCGTTGGAGGTGATGACATGTTCGCGGCCCTGAAAGTGCGGCACGAAAGGTGTGCCGCCGGTCGCTATCAGAATGTTCTTGGCGGTGAATTGCTGGTGGCCTGAGCTGCCGTCTGCGAGCCGGGTGGCCAATGTGATCGCATGTTCGCCTTCCAGACGGGCAAAGCCGTCGAGCATGGTCACGCCAGAGCCATGCAGCAGGTTGCTGTAGACGCCGTTGAGACGGCTGATTTCTTTCTCTCGGTTGGTCTTGAGCGTGGACCAGTTGAGAGCAGGTGCCTCGCCCTCCCATCCAAAACCGGCCGACTCGTGAAAGCTTTCGCCGTAGTTTGCTGCGTAGCTGTAGAGCTTTTTTGGAATGCAACCCACGTTGACGCAAGTGCCGCCCAAGCCGTCGGTGCCCAACATCTCGGCCAGCGCCACGCGCGCACCTCGCTGGGCGGCCATGCGCGCGGCGCGCACGCCGCCGCTGCCGCCCCCAATAACAAAAAAATCGAAGTCAAATGAAGCCATGTCGCAGAATCCTTGTATGAAGCATTGATGGTAAGTCGCATGGAGAATCCACACATGACCAACACCGCCAACACCCCCCCCACGCCCCGCTTGACCGTGATCCTGGGTGGCACCGGCGGACTCGGCGCGGCGCTGGCCCAAACCATGGTGGCGCGCGGCGAGACGGTGCTCGCCATCGGACGGCACACCGACCCTGCGATCGATTACACGCAACCCGAATCGGTTGCCGCCTGCGCACAGCGGGTGGCCGATCGTCTGGCGCAGCGCGGCGAAACGCTGGCCCACCTCATCGTGGCCACGGGCTTTTTGCACGGCGAGACCGCGGCGGGCGCGCGCGCCGAGCCCGAGCGTTCGTGGCTGCACCTGGAGGCCGGCGCTCTCACGCACAGCTTCGCGGTCAATGCCATCGGCCCAGCTCTGGTGATGCGCCATTTCCTGCCGCTGCTGCCACGTCAGGGGCCTTGCCAGGCAGCGTTTTTCTCGGCCCGGGTGGGCAGCATCGGCGACAACGCGCTCGGTGGCTGGTACGCCTACCGGGCGGCAAAGGCGGCGCTGAATCAGCTGGTGCACACCGCCGCGATCGAACTGGCGCGGCGCAACCGTGAATCGGTCTGTGTGGCGTTGCACCCAGGCACAGTAGAGACGCCGCTGTCGCAGCCGTTTGCAAAAACCGGGTTGAAGGTGCGCCCGGCCGAGGTGGCCGCAGCCGAGTTGGTCGCGGTGATGGACGGGCTGACCGCCGCCCAGACCGGCGGCTTCTTTGACCACCAAGGGAAAACCGTGCCCTGGTGACGTATTTGGCGCTGACGAAACTGCCGCCAGACAGCGAGGGAGTCAGCCCAGGGCACAGCGGGACTGGCTTTGCCAGACCGCCAGTGCCGCCCCCTGGGGGGTGACGCCGCAGGCGGCGCGGGGTGGCATGGTCCTGTGGCGCGGGGGGCTAGTACCGATAAACCCCGCGGCCGGTTTTTCGACCCAGCCAACCAGCTGCCACCATTTCTTTCAGCAGCGGCGCTGGGCGGTACTTGCCGTCGTTGAACTCGGCCATGTAAACGTTCATTACCGCTAGGCAAACATCCAGGCCAATCATGTCGGCCAGGGCCAGCGGGCCGATCGGCTGGTTGGTGCCGAGCTTCATGCCGGCGTCGATGTCTTCTGGCGTCGCCAGGCCTTCGGCCAGCACGAAAAAAGCCTCGTTGATCATCGGCACCAAGATGCGGTTGACCACGAAGCCAGGCGCATTTTTGACCGTGATCGGTGACTTGCCCAGGCGCTCGGCCAGCGCCTTCACCGCGTCGTGCGTCGCGTCGCTGGTTTGCAGGCCACGGATGATTTCCACCAGCGCCATCATAGGCACCGGGTTGAAAAAATGCATGCCGATGAAGCGGTCGGCGCGCTGCGTGGCGGCGGCCAGTTTGGTGATGCTGATCGAGCTGGTGTTGGTGGCCACGATGACCTCGGGTGCCAGCAAGCTGTCGAGCTGCTGCAGGATCTTGACCTTGAGCCCCTCGCTCTCAGTCGCGGCCTCGATCACCAGTTGTGCGTCTTTCAGGTCGTCGTAGCGGGTCGAGCCCTGAATCAAGGCGAGCGCGGCTGCTTTGTCGGCAGCGCTGATTTTCTCTTTCTTGATCAAACGGTCCAGGCTGGCGGCCACGCTCGCCAGGCCTTTGTCGATCGCGGCCTGGTTGACGTCAACCAGCACCACGTGAATGCCGTGGGTGGCGCAGGCCTGGGCGATGCCGTTGCCCATGGTGCCCGAGCCGATGATGCCGACGGTTTGGATGGTGTTGCTCATGCTGGAATCGCTCCTGAAAAGATGAAGAAAAAGTGGTGCTGATAAAGGGTTTGGCGTTGTAGTGCCGCTGTGGCGCCGCTGCAGAGTCGCCCAGGCGTCGCCCATGGTGGACGCGCCGACCGCGCGTCGCAGCCCTGTGCTACCTTGCTCTCGGATTGTCCCGCATGGTCCGAAGCTCCCCTGCCTTGGGCGCTTCAGCGGTTTGTATCAACCCCCGGTTTGTGTGGCCAGTGCCCCGCAGATCGCTTTGAGGTGTGTTTATGTACGACTGCATCATCATTGGCGGCGGCTCGGGCGGCAGCGTGCTTGCCGGGCGCTTAAGTGAAGACCCAGCGGTCCGCGTGGCGCTGCTGGAGGCGGGCCCGGCCGACCGCAGCGTGTTGATTCACTGCCCGGCTGGCCTGGCGTTGATGGCCAAGTACGAGCTCAACGGCTGGGGCTACAACACGGTGCCGCAGCCAGGGCTCAACGGCCGGTGCGGCTACCAGCCGCGCGGCAAGGTGCTGGGCGGGTCGAGCTCGATCAACGCCATGGTCTACGCGCGTGGTGTCGCGTGGGACTACGACCAGTGGGCTGCGCGGGGCAACCCCGGCTGGTCGTGGGCCGACGTGCTGCCTTACTTCAGGCGCTCAGAACACAACGAGCGCGGCGCCGATGCGCTGCACGGTCAGGGCGGCCCGCTGCATGTCATGGATTTGCGCAGCCCCAACCCGTTTTTGCCCGCCTACATCGAGGCCGGCAAGCAGGCAGGATACAAATACAACCCCGATTTCAACGGCCTTGAACAAGAGGGCGTAGGCGCCTATCAGGTGACGCACAAGAACGGCGAGCGCTGGAGCGCCGCCAAGGGCTACCTCACGCCGCACCTGGGCCGCGCCAACCTCACCGTGATCACCCAGGCGCTCACCAGCCAGGTGCTGACCGAGGTGGTGGACAGCCAGCCGCGCGCCATTGGCGTGGTCTATCGGGGCGAGGGCGGGCGCGGCAATGTGCAAACGCTGCTCCTCAAGCCGGGTGGTGAGGTGCTGCTGTGCGCGGGTTCGTTTGGCTCGCCGCAACTTCTCATGCTGTCGGGCATCGGCCCCGCCGACCACCTCAAACAACACGGCATTGCGGTGGTGCACGAACTGCCAGGGGTCGGTGAGAACCTGCACGACCACCCCGATGTGGTGATCGTGGTCAACGCGCCCAAGGTGAGCGACCTGGTTGGCCTGTCGCTCAAAGGCATGGTCAGCATGCTGCGCGGCGTCTTCGAGTGGCGCCGCTCGCGCAGTGGCCTGCTCACCAGCAACTTCGCCGAAGGCGGCGGCTTCATCAAGAGCGCGCCCACCGAGGCCATACCCGACCTGCAGTGGCATTTCGTGGTGGGCAAGCTGGTGGACCATGGCCGCAAGACGGTGTTTGGCCACGGCTATTCTTGTCATGTCTGTCTGCTGCGCCCCAAGAGCCGTGGCACGCTGCGCCTGGCCAGCGCCGACCCCCAGGTGGCACCGCTGATCGACCCCGGTTTTCTGAAAGACCCGGACGACATGGCACGCATGGTGTGTGGCTTCAAGCTCACACGCCGCCTGTTGCAGCAAAGTGCGCTCACCCGTTTCGGTGGTGTGGAATCCAAAGCGTCTGCCTCGGCGCAGAGCGATGCGCAGATTGAGCAGTACATCCGCAACCACGCCGACACGATTTACCACCCGGTCGGCACCTGCCGCATGGGACGCGATGCGATGGCGGTGGTCGATGCGCGGCTGCGCGTGCACGGGGTGGGTCGGTTGCGGGTGGTTGATGCCTCGGTGATGCCGCAGGTGGTGGGGGGCAACACCAACGCGCCGGTGATCATGATGGCGGAGAAGGCGGCCGATATGATTCGCGAGGACCGCCGCGCTGACAAGACGGCGTCACCGCTTGTTGCATCACATACCTCGTCTCAGGAGACCACCGCATGATTCTCGAACACGCCGATATCCGCATCGACCCAGCCCAGTCCAACGCGTTCGAGGAAGCGATTGAGCGCGCTGCGCGCACCGTGATCTCAAGCGCCAAAGGCTTTCAGGGCTTCAAGGTCAACCGCAGCATCGAGAGCCCGGGCCGCTACCTGCTCACGATCCACTGGGACACACTGGAAGACCACACGGTGGGTTTTCGCGAGTCGTCCGCATTCGCGGATTGGCGCGCTATCGTTGGCCCCTTTTTCGCGGCACCGCCGGTGGTTGAACACTTCGAGCTGGTGAGCCATAGCTGACTCCCCCCCCCGCCCCTGCTGAGCCGAGCGGCGCGTCAGGGCCCAAAGGACTGCACGGGCCGACTGGCCTTGCCAGATCGGCGGTGGCCTGGTTTAAGGCATCACGCGCCAGAGAAAAGTTGGGTGTTTAAGGGAGTTCAAGCCAGAACGCCGCGAAACCAGTTATCCCGTGCCGCCAGCGTTGCCCCCTTCAGGGGGTGACGCGCCACAGGGGCTGCGGAGGTAGGTGAATCACGGCGTCGCATGGGGCTGTTTTTTCCTCATCAGCGTTGACTTCCCAAACAGACTTTCGATCAGATCCACCGCCACTTGCGCTGTGCGGTTGCGCACATCAAGCGCGGGGTTGACTTCCATCACGTCCATCGAGGCCAGGCGCCCGGTGTCGGCGATCATTTCCATGCAGAGCTGGGCTTCGCGGTAGCTTGGGCCGCCAGGCACGGTGGTGGCCACGCCGGGGGCTATCTCGGGGTCGAGAAAGTCGACGTCGAAACTCACATGCAGGTGGGTGTTGTCGTCCATCCCCGCCAGCGCCTGCTCCATCGTATGGCGCATACCCATCTCGTCGATGTAGCGCATGTCGAACACCTCCAGCCCGTGCTCGTGCACGAAGCGCTTCTCGCCCGCGTCCACGCTGCGGATGCCGATCTGGCGCACGACCGACGGCGAAATGGCGGGTGTGGTGCCGCCCATGCTGGTGAGCTCGGCCGGGCCGAAGCCGCACAGCACCGCCACCGGCATGCCGTGCGTGTTGCCACTGGGCGTGAGCGTGGCGGTGTTGAAGTCGGCATGGGCGTCCAGCCACAGCACGCGCAGCTGCTTGCCGGTTTCCCGGCAGTGGCGCGCCACCGCGCTGACCGAGCCGATGCCCAGACAGTGGTCGCCACCCAGCGCCATAGGCAAAGCCCCTTGCGCCAAAGAATCGCGTACCGCTGCGTGCAACGCCTCGTTCCACGCCACCACCTCGCGCAGGTGCCGGTAACCTTCTTCGGGCACTCGCCAGGGGTTCGCCGGACCGCTCAGGTTGCCGCGGTCGTGCACCCGCAGGCCGTGGCTCTCCAGTGCCTTGGTCAGCCCGGCCACGCGCAGTGCCTCCGGGCCCATCGATGCGCCGCGCGCACCTGCACCGATGTCGGTGGGTACGCCAATCAAATGGATGGTTTTTTGCATGGGGCTATTTTGGGTCCATCGCGGTGGCCGGGGGTTGGGGCCGTGAAAGACGGTGGCGCAGCCCTTTGGTGGTGTGTGTGCCGCTGTCGCAAGCGGTGCTGCCAAGAACCGCCAATGGGTGAGCAGCCACTGTCCGACAATGGAGGTCTCCGGTGCAAAGCGCCGTCTTATGCGCCCCGAGCGCCACGTCGATGCAACATTCCGCCCCCGATCCCTGGACCGCTTGCGGCATTCACCACCTGCAACGCAACGCGCGCGGCTGGCTGCAGCCGACCGAAGGCTACTGGCGCCTCTGGCTGGAGCGCCCCGAGCTGGCGCTGGTGGAAGAATCCTGCAGCGCCGAGCAGGCTTTGTATGCTGCCTTGATGGATGAGCCTGGTCGCGCGGTGCCAGCGGCCGAGTTGGCGGCATTGAAAGACGACGATGCGCGGGCCAACCACCAGCTGTTTCTGACCTTTCGCGACACGGTCACCGAAGCGGGCTCGCTGGAGGCCGCCTACGCTGGCTTCTTTCGCGCCGGATCGATCCAGATCCCGCCGTTGTTTCTTGATCTGATGGTGCAGGCCATCGTGTGCAACCTGTTGCAGAACGCTAACACAGACGCACCCGTCGACGCCTGGACCTGGCGCGCCGCCGAGCTGCTGTTTCGCCGCCAGCGGGTACAGGTGCAAGACGGCCGTGTGCTCAGCGGCGATGCCCAGGTACTGGACATGCTGAACGAGACCGGTGGGCTGGGTGAGGTGGGCCGGCTGCTGATGCAAGGCGGCGCTGGGTTGGCGCCGGTGCAGGTCGAGGTGCTGGGCGAAGACAACGCCGAGCGTTATCTGACCAGCCGCGAAGGCCTGGGCCGTTTCAACTTTGTGCTCGATCTCACCCACGAGGTGCGCAATGAGTTGCCCCACGGCCTCACGCTGACCATGACGCGTTCGCGCTCCGGCCTCAAGGCGTTGGCCCGTGTGCTGGCGCTTTGGGTGGCCCATTTCCACGGCGCGCTGGTGCAGATTGAGCCCGAGGCGCAAGTGGACGACCCAGCCTGGCGCTGGCATTTGGGGCTGGATGTGGAGTCAACCCAACTGCTCAACGATCTGTACACCGGCCAAACGGTGGCGCCAGAGCGGCAGGCGCGGTTGATCAGCCTGTTCAAGCTGCGCTTCGACGATCCGGCCGACATGCGCGAAGACGTGCGCGGCAAACCGGTGTATCTCGGCCTTGCCATGGCGGTCGACGGCTCGCTCAAGCTCAAGCCGCAGAACCTGCTGATCAACCTCCCGCTGTCGAAGTCGAGCTGAAGAGCCGACATCTGTCGCGATCAGGCGCGGGCAATTTGATGTTGAAAGTGGCGCCCTCGCCAGGCGCGCTCTGGGCCCAGATGCGGCCTTCCATGCGCTCAATCGCTTTGTGCACCATGGCCAGGCCAATGCTGGTGCCTGCGATCTGATCGGGCCGGTGCAGGCGCTGGAAGATGGCGAAGATGCGGTCGTGGTGCTTCATGTCAACCCCATGCCGCGATCGCGCAACGAAAGCCGCACCAGCGGCCCCAGCGTGCTGGCCTCGATCACGATCTCGTGCGTTTGCCATGGGCGGGTGAACTTCATCGCGTTGTCGATCAGGTTGCGCAGCACCATGGCCAAGCCCTGCGGATACGCCATCGCCGCGAGTTCTGGCGGCAGGTTGAGCCGCACCTGCGCTTGCTGGGCTTCCAGCTCGTTGCGCATGCCCTCCAGCACCTTGTTCACCTTGTTGGTCAGGCGCAGCGTTACCAATCCCCGCCCCAGCCCCTCGATGTGGCAATCGGCCAGCAAATCGCTGATGAGGCGCGCCATGTGCACCGTGGCACGTTGAATGCGGTTCAGGTAGCGGCGGGCTTCCTCGTTCAGCGCTTCGCTGTGTTCCTGAAGGAGCAGCGAAGCGAACCCCTCCACGCTGCGCAGAGGCGACTTGAGGTCGTGCGACACCGAGTAGGCGAACGACTCCAGCTCTCGGTTGGCTTGGTTCAGACACTTGACGCTGATGTTGAGCTGGTGGGTGCGCTCGGTCACCCGCAGCTCAAGCTCGGTGGCGAGATCCCGCATTTTTGCCTCGGCGATACGACGCTCGGTCACGTTCACCAGCATCTGTGCGAACAGGTGGAGCAGGGTGAGATCTCCATCGCTGTGGGTGCGCGGCGTGCGAACCGAATCGAAGCCAACAAAACCCAGGTAGGTGCTGCCAGCGTGCATGGGAAGCGTGGTCATGCTCTGGATACCATGTGCCACAAGCATCTGGCGTGTAGGACCCTGCTTCAACGCCGACACATCCTCTACCGCATAAGGCTGCCCGGCCTGGTGCGACGCCGATTCAAGCATCTCGTCAATCGGCAGCGCCTGCAGATCGGGCCTGATCGACGGGATACCGGGTGCACACCACCCGTGGGTGTTAACCGCAATGCCACGTGCCAGACCGTAGGCAAAGATGTAAGTCCGGTCGACGCTGACGAACGCACCACTATTGGCCAGGGCTCGGTCGATGCCCTCATCAATCTGTTCAATGGGGAGGTTGATGAAGCTGCTCGCCAGGCTCGCC
>Ga0105050_10008237_pt1 | contig 12106 bp, 22 predicted proteins | sample FRY01_FD_78088 | JGI IMG/M metagenome (GOLD analysis project Ga0105050, IMG submission 78088) | Freshwater microbial communities from Lake Fryxell liftoff mats and glacier meltwater in Antarctica - FRY-01 | ecosystem: Environmental > Aquatic > Freshwater > Ice > Glacier meltwater ... | reverse complement strand
GCTCTGCTAGAACGCGGGAACGGCACCACATCTAGGACAAATCGGCGGAACTGGCGAGAAAATCAATATGTAGAGGGGTGAGCGATGGGCGGGCGGACAGAAGTGTGTGGCAAAATATGCAGGATCTAATTGCTTGGATCGGATCATCAGAAGCGTATAATTGGATAACGCTTTTGGGGGCCTTCGCCGCAATAATGACAGCAGCTTTCACGGGGTACACCGCATCTGCCCAATGGCGTGACCGCGCAAGGCGGGTGAATGCAGAATGGGGGATGGACTATCACGATAGCTTCCTAATCGTCACCTGTCTCGTTCGCAACAAAACTGAAAGCACGATGATGGGCGAGCGCGCCGTAGCAGATGGGTTGGGTGTTTCGCTTAGGATAGATGGTAGCGCCGAGAAGCATGAGTCCTGGCCGATAAACGCCACGGGCGTTTTCGAGCAGATACCCCCCAATCAGAGTGCTACGTTCAGGTTTACTATTCGGCCTGACCCGGCAATGCTCAGGTCCGCCGCGTCTCGTTACTCCGCGCGATCCATGCTTTGGCTCACCAAGCTGTTGTGGCATACGCTGCAATGGCGGCTTGCATCCGGGCCAAAAGTCTCAATCACGCTCACACTTCGGCGCAAATCTTCGGAAATGCGGCCCATCCGCTTGACGCACACCATCAGGATATACCCTGACATGGCGATAAAGATGGCTGCGAACATCGAAGCAAGCGCCGACAAGACATAAGGTTCAAGCATCGCATCTACCCCCTAGCCCGCCTCGTGCGGGCTTTTTCATGCGCACACCGCGCCGGGTGATTCTGGCACGGGTGGGATGGGGTGTAAAGAAAGTTCGCCCAATGCCAACTTAATGCTTGCGCAAATGTTCGCCATATGAGAACTTCCCCCCATACCGCAACCTATGGAGACTGACACCATGAGCCTGACACCCAAGGAAATCACCATCCGCCTTTACGGCTTGGCCAAGGCGTTGATGACCAAGACAGACAAGCGCATTTGCTATGGTGGGCTCGGCATGACGATCCGTAATGATATGTGCGTCGTGTATTTGAATACCGACTATGAGGTTCAGGGCGGGCACTCCTACGGCACCGCCAAAGGCGATACGCCCGAGGCCGCGCTTGCAGATGCCGACCGGATCATCGCCGCTTTGCCTGATCTGAACACCGCCAAGCTGCACAGCCACATGGCTCGCGTTGCTGCCTGCATCGACAAGGCGCACGCCGACGGCATTGCGGATGAATACGTCACCCCGCTGCGCGTGACGGTCAAGGCCATGTCGGACAACTTGCTTGCCGCCCCACCCATGGCCACCACCGAAGCGCCCCGGCGTTGGGTGCCAGCATGAACGCCCTGACCCGCACATACGGCCCGACCACCCCTTTGTCCGCCGACGGCACGCCGGAAATCAACTGCGCCTGCTGCAATGACTGGAACCACCGCGACGACTTCCGGCCACTGGAGTTCAACGACGCCGATCTGATCGAGGAATCCTATCGCGGCCCGGTTTGCGCGCCCTGCATGGATGATCTGGTGGTGTGCGACTGCGGCAAGGTGATGGCGCGCGCCGATGCCTATTCGGACGGTAACGGCGGTTGGACTGCCGACGCGCCACCGAGCCGGGATGATTACGGCGATTGGCGGCGGGATCAGATGATCGACCGCATGGAGGATGCACGATGACCGAGACACCAGAGCGGATTGGGGTTTCACAGACAGGAGACCACTGGATTTGCGGCACATGGGCCGGACCCGCAAGCGGATCTGAATATGTCCGCGCGGATTTACTGACCGCCGCCCTTGCGCGTGAGGCGGGGCTGCGGGAGGCGTTGCGTCACATAGCAAAGCATTGGCCAGATAGTTTTGCCGCGCGCCATGCCCGCGCCGCGCTGGCGGTGATGCCATGACCCCCAGCTTTGCCAACCTGCGCGATGGCGGCAACCTGCCCCCCGCCCGGCCCGGCTTGATCCGTGGCCTGATCCTGACGCCCTTTGCCTTGGTGGCGATATGGGCCGCAATTTATGGAGTGATGAGCCTATGACCCGCCCGCACTACCAACAAATAGCCGACGCCATTTACGCCGAACGCCGCGCCGAATGTGACCCCCTCGCCGTGCTGGCGTGGGAAGCCGAACACGGCACCGGAGCCACCCGCGACCAAGCGATTGAGGCACTGCGCGAATGGGAAGCCCCGTCGCTTGCACTTCGGCGGTGGATCTTGGCGCTGCTGCTGATGGTCTGGGGCGTGATCGTGCCGCTGGCGATTATCGCCCTCTTGGCTTGAGCCAACAATTTTCAACAAAGGAACATTTGCGATGAATGACGCGACACCGATTTCGACCGAACTTGCGCTGCCGACTGTCACCAGCCTTGCCACGATGTTCAAGGCGGACGGCGGCAAGGGGCTGGACCCGCTGCTAGATGAACTGGAAGCCCGCGTTCGCGCCGAGGCCGATGGTCTGACCGTGGCCACCAAGAAGGGCCGTGACGCCCGCGTGTCCCTTGCATTCAAGGTAAGCAAGTCCAAGGCCGAACTGGACCGGCAGGGCAAGGCGCTGACCGAGCAACAGCGCGCAGAGATTGCCGCCGTGAACGCCAGCCGCAAAGCTGCGACCGACCGCCTTGACGCCCTGCGCGATGAAGTGCGCGACCCTGTGACCAAGTGGGAGGCGATGGAGGAAACGCGGGTTGCGCGCCTCAAGGATCGGCTGCTTGAAATTGACGCGGATCGGGCCGACGCGCTTTGCTCGGCAAGCCAGATCAATGCCGTGATCTACTCGCTTGAGGCGTTGGATATTGGCGACGATTGGGCGGAATACTGCGAGATTGCCACGGCCAAGAAGGCGCATGAGTTGGGCAAGCTGCGCACCAACCTGGCGATTGCTGAACAGCGTGAAGCTGAACAGGCCGAACTTGCCAAGCTGCGCGCCGAAGCTGCTGACCGTGCCGAGGCCGACCGGGTGCGCGCCGAACAGGATGCCGCGAAGGCAGAGGCGGAACGCGCGCAGGCCGAAGCCAAGCGCCTTGCCGATGAGCAGGCCGAACGTGCCCGTGTGGCCGCTGAAAAGGCCGAGGCCGACCGGATCGCGGCAGAGAAAGCCGAAGCCGAGCGCGCGGCCCAGATCGAGCGCGACAAGCTGGCCGCTGCCGAAGCTGCAAAGCTGGCTGCTGAACAGGCGGCGGCAAGGCAAAGGGCGGATGATCAAGTCAGATTTGTGCGCGAGATTGCAGAAGCCAAGGCTGAAACCGAGCGCGCGGCACAGGCCGAACGCGACCGGATCGCCGCACAGGAAAAGGCCGCGTCCGATGCCCGCGCCAAGCGTGAGACCGATCAATCGCACCGGGCCAAGATCAAAGCCAGCATTGCGGCCGCACTGTCAGCGATGGCCGGGGCTGCATCGCCGGAACAAATCGCAGATGCGCTGATGGATGGGAAAATTCCGCACTGTGTGGTGGCGATATGAACGCCCCCACCCCCGGCCTGCACTTCATCGACGCGGACACCTACCACCTCGATCCGTGCGCCACCCCGTCGCTGTCCAGCACCATCGCCAAGCTGCTGATCCGGCAAAGCCCGCTGCACGCATGGACGGCCTCGCCGCGGCTGAACCCCGCATGGGAGCCGGTCAACAAAAAGACGTTTGACATTGGCCGCGCGGCTCACAGCGCAATCTTGGGAAAGGGCAACGACTATGTGGCAATCCCGACTGATCTACTGGCGGCGAATGGTGCAGCGTCGACCAAGGCGGCAAAAGACTGGATCGAGGATGCGCGCGCGTCCGGGCTGACGCCGTTGAAGGCAGGGGAAGTGGACGAGATCGGCGCAATCCGTGACGCCGTGACCCACCAGCTTGCAGCCATGCGGATCACGCTGGATCCGGCCCGGTCCGAGGTAGCGGCAATCGGTGAAGTTGGGGGCGTGTTGTGCCGGGCCATGGTGGACAACGCCCCGGCTGACCCGCGCCTGCCGTTATACGACCTTAAGACCACCACCGATGCGCACCCCGACGCAATCATCCGCGCAGTTGAGACATACGGCTACGACGTTCAGGCCGCGCACTACCTCGACACATGGGAAGCCGCGACCGGCGAAAAGCGCAAGTTCAGGTTCATCTTTGTCGAGAAAACACCGCCCTACGCTTGCAGCGTGGTGCAGCTTCACGACGACCCGGACCATGAAGCCGATTGGATGCTGACCGCCCGCAGCAAGGCCCGCGAGTGTCGGCGCATCTGGTCCGAGTGTTTGGCTGCGAACGTCTGGCCGGGATACCCGGCGCAGGTCCAGATCATCGGTGCGCGCGGATGGGATCAAAAGCGTTGGGCCGACAAGGAAATCGGCCAGCCCATCATCGCGGCCAAGCCAAGCGCCGAGGCGTTGCGCAGCGCCGCACAGTTTCAGAAACCAGAAGGAATGAGCCAATGACCCTGAACACCGCAATCGCTACGCAAGCCCCCAAGGCAGAAGTACGGGCCGGGGGCGCGCTTGCCGCCCTTGCGCCGCAAAACATCGAAGACGCTTTCCGCCTTGCAAGGGCTTTGGCAGCATCTGGCGACATGATCCCCAAGCACTTTCAGGGCAAGCCCGAGGCGACCATGGCCGCAATCGTGCGCGGCATGGAGATTGGCCTTGCACCGATGCAGGCGCTTTCATCCATCGCCGTAATCAACGGCCGGGCCAGCCTTTGGGGTGATGCCATGCCCGCCCTGATGCAGCGCGCCGGGCACCACATCGATGTTGACTATGAGGGTGCCGGGGAAAACCTTGTTGCGGTTGCCACCCTGACGCGGGGCGATACCGGCAAGCAGATTGTGCGCCGGTTCGGCCACCAGGATGCCAAGCGCGCCGGGCTGTTGGGCAAGCAAGGGCCATGGATGCAATATCCGCAACGGATGATGGCGATGCGCGCCCGGTCTTGGGCCATCCGCGACGGTGCAGCCGATGCCCTCATGGGTATGCAGGTGGCGGAGGAGGTCAGCGATTACGGCCCGGACGCAGCCCGCGACGTGACCCCGCAGGCCCCCAAGCGCGGCGGTGTTGTTTATGCCGATCCAGATCCGGTTATTGACGAAATCCATGAGGGAGAAGTGACAGAATACACCCGCCACGCCAACACCCTGACCGACGACGAACTTGCCCGCCAAGCCGAACTCGACGCGGCCCAAGCGGAATTCGCCAAACGGCGCGCGGCTGAACTCGCCGCCGAATAGCACACCGGGCGCGGCGGTGGTTCCGCGCAAACCTCCCTGTTGACTACCCTCGGCCTGCGGGTCGGGGGCTTTTTTGGAAAGAATGGCTATGACATGGCATCACGTCCCAAACACGGATTGTCCCTCTGCGCAGGCGGCGGTGGCCTTGATCTTGGCCTCATGCTTGCAGAACCAGGCTTTCACACCCGGTGCTTTGTCGAATGGGAGGAACACCCCCGATCGGTCCTTATCGCAGCCCAGCGGTCCGGATATTTCGCCCCGGCCGCAATCTGGGACGACCTCACCACCTTTGATGGTCGACCATTCCGGGGCGCAATCGACACCATCCTCGCCGGCTATCCCTGCCAGCCGTTCAGCCAAGCAGGACAGCGCAAGGGCGATGCCGACGAGCGCCACCTCTGGCCCGAGGTTGCCCGCATCATCCGAGAAGTGCAGCCCGAATGGGTATTTCTCGAAAACGTCGCCGGTCACATCACCCTCGGTCTTGAAGCCGTTCTGCGGGAGTTACACGGAATGGGCTGGACGCCTGCGGCTGGCGCATTCTCGGCGGCTGAAACTGGTGCGCCGCATGAAAGGCTCAGGGTCTTTATCGTGGCCCACCGCGACGTGCGGGGACGTGAACCATTCTCGCGGGACGCTGGAATACGCGCATCGGACAATGGACAGGGAGAACCCACCGAACAGTTTGGCGCTGGAAGCCTTGATGTGGCCCACACCGATGGCGGGCACCCCGGCGCAGAACGGGAACAGCGCGGCGGGGAACAGCGATTTCAGCCGGGGCGTGATGGCGCTGTGGCAGACGCCGGTATCGGACGATGCGCCGGATCGGGAGCGGGGCAAGATCAACAGCCGCGGCGAACCGAAGTTGTCGGGTCAGGCGGCGCTGTGGACCACACCGCAAGCGCACGATGTAACGGCGCGGGGATCGGGGCAGAAGCCGACAGCGAAGGCGGGGAACGCCTGTCTGGCGACGGACGCGATGACATGGCCGACGCCAGCGGCGCGGGATTGGAAGGGCGAGAACAGCCCGGACCATCTGACCAACGGCACGGGACGCCTGCACCTGGATCAACTGCCCAACGCAGTGGCGCACCTCTTTTCCCACCCGGCCCCGGAGACAGTGCCGCATGGGCCGAAACTCTCGCAACTGCGCCCGATCTGGCTCCCGCTACGGGCCTCGCTGATTGCCTCGCATGGGCGGGCCGTCTGGCGCAGGCTCTGGAAGTCGCGGGCCAAGCGCAGGCTCAACCCGCTGTTTGTAGAATGGCTGATGGGCTGGCCACCAGGTCACGCGCTTTGCGATTGCTCGGCAACGGAGTTCACCCACTGGCAGCAGCGCATGCGTGGCGCACTCTCTCAACTGCCCACGGCCTCGGGGCCTTGGATATTGAAGCCCCCAATGGATGCGCCCAAGCCGACACAGGCCGACCTATTCGGGGTCGCGCATGACTAACACCCTATCCGCAATCGCCGCTTGAGAGGAAAGTCCATGACCCGCCGCGTCACCCTTACCACACTTCGCAACGCTGCCCGTGTGGCGGTGGAGGCCGGTGTATGGGTGACGATAGAAGGCCCGGACGGCACGCTTTACAAGATCAGCCCGGACGCGCAACCATCCCCGCTTGGTGCCAGTGAGCGGGAGCAAGACGAATGCGACAGGCTGTTCGGGTTGTCAGAATGAAAGGCGTTTGGCTGCACAAGGACGGGCGGGCCTTCTATCGCACCCGCAAGGGCGGCAAGACCAAGCTGGTGCCGTTGCCCGATTTGCCGCACGACCACCCTGATTTTATTGCCGCATGGGCCGAGGCCGCGCGCCATGGCAAGCCCACCGCCAAGCCCGCCCTAGGCACGCTGGCAAGCACCTGGTCGGCAATGCAGGCGGGGCGGGAGTTCGCGCGCTGGACGCCGGTTTATCAGGCCAAGATCGCACGCCAATTTGCGGCAATCGTCGCCAGCAAGGGCGCTGCAAAGGCCGGTGCGATCAAGGATGCGCACATCACCAAAGACGTGCGGGAAGCGCCAAGCCCCGGCGACAGGCTGCGCGCATGGCGGGCATGGGGCACGTTCTGCAAAGATATGGGGCTGATCGCGGTTGACCCGTCCAAGACCGTGACTCTGCCACGCGCCGACAAGCCAAAGGGCAAGATCGGGATACGGCGCTGGATGCCCGACGATCTGGCAAAGTTTCGCGCCCGGTGGGCAATCGGCACAACGCCCCGCGCGATGATGGAGTTTTTGCTCTGGACCGGGGTGCGCATCAGTGACGCGGTGCAGATCGGCCCGCAGATGATTGACGCGGGCGGTGTTCTGGTGGTGGTGCAGCGCAAGACAGGTGACAAGGCCTATATCCCGTGGTCATGCGCCCTGCCCGCCTATGTGAGCGAGGACGACCGGCAGGCCATGCTTGCGGCCATTGCGCACCAGCGCGGCCACCTGTGCTTTCTGCCCGCCCGCAACGGCAAGCCCCGGTCTGACAAAGCGGCGGTCCAGATGATGCTGAAAGCCTGCGCGGCAGCCGGGATTGACGCCACGGCGCACGGGCTGCGCAAGACGCGGGCGGCGCTGATCATCGAAGGTGGCGGCACGACGAACGATAGCGCGGCATGGACCGGCCACCAGTCCATGAAGCTGGCGGCGCACTATCAGCGCGAGTTCGACCGGCGCGGCGCGGTGATGGGTGAAATAAAATGCGGTTAGCGCATATTTGTGCTTACAATGCCTGTGCGGATAGCGCATATTGATTGCATGGAAACGGCGCAAGCCACAACGGGAGAAACGAAAATGAACAGCCACAAAACTGGGATTGAATGCGCCGCCGCGCGGATTAAGGAATGGAAGGCCTACGTTTCCGATGCTGAAAAGGATGGCAATGCTGCGAAAGCTGCCGAAGGCAAGGCGCGCCTTGAGTTTGCTGTAGGTCGGCTTGAATTCGCCATGCGCGCATGACCCCCACAAAGTTTAAACAGGCCCGGCAATCGCTGGGCCTCACCGCCATGCAAGCCGCGCCGATGTTCGGCCTGCGCGACAAGTCCCGCATTTACAACATCGAATCATTGCAGGAAGTGCCCGGCTGGCACGCCCGACTCATGGCAGCATATCTCGCCGGGTACCGGCCACCGGACTGGCCGATCACTGAAAAGAACAAACCCGGTGCCAAGTTGGATATCGGTAATCCGAAAATTGGATATCAGAAAGGCTAAGGTGATGAAATGATTAACGAAAAAAATGCAGGTGGTGCCCGAGGTCGGACGCGCACTTTTGTTGATTTTATTGGGAAATCTGGTGAAATTGGAAACCAACCGCCTCTAAGAAGATCAATGGGTTACGGCAGGTTGGATATCGCGCCCAACGACCTTGCCGCCGCCCCTGACGCCGTGGCGCGCATTGCGAAGGGGGCGAGTGATGACTGACACCAGCAAAGAGGCGGTGGAAGCTGTAGCGGCTGCACAATGGGCGCTTGCATCAACGGACATATCCGCCACCCTGCGCGCGCTATCGGCGGAACGGGATGGATGGCAGGGCATATACACAGAGTGCTTTGCTGACGCCGCATCAAACTCAATTCGGCTTGCAGAGGGAGAACACCGCGCAAAGACCGCAGAGGCGCGGGTGAAGGTGCTGGAAGCCGCGATGGGCCGGATTTGGGATCACTGCCAAAATTCAGGCATTGAACACGCCACAGTTGGGATGCGCGTGATCGAGCGCGTGGAAGATGAAGTTGCAGCCGTCAGGAAGGACCGAAGCCATGAGTAATGCTCCCGAAACGATTACCATATTCTGCGATGAAGACGAAGACGGGGTTTGGTATGAATTGGTGCAAGAGGGGGCGTGCGAAGCTGAGGATGTTAAATACATCCGCGCCGACCTGCATCAAGCCGCGATTGTCGCAGCGGTGCTGGCCGAGCGGGAACTATTGCGCACAGGGATAGCCATAGTCTGTGGTAACGAGGACGTGCGGGAAATTGCAAAGGAGGATAAGACATGAGCGAAAAACTGACGACGATACCGATTGCAGAGGCAAAGCGCCTTGCCAATCAACACGGGGCCACTCGGTTGATTATCATCAGCATAAACGACGACGGCGATTTTGCCTTTACAACATTCGGCAGGACAAAAACTCAGTGCAAAGCGTTGGCAGCGTGGGCAGATCGCCGTGCGCCGTATATCGGGCAGGAGATGGATGACCAATGACCATGCGCGACAAGATCGCCGACGCAGCATTGAAGTGCTGCATATTGGATACGGCTGAGGCGCTCGACATTGCCGACGCCATCCTTGCCGCGCTGCCGGGGTGGCAACCGATTGAGACCGCGCCCCGAGACGATACGCGCTTCTTGGCGTGGTGCCCGCCGTGCCCCAAGTTTCCAGACGGGCGTATGATGATCTGGTCGGGGCGCATTTTGTTCGGTGCGATGGGGCACCCGATACCGAACCACCTGCAATATCCGGCGACAATGTGGCAACCTCTCGTGCCGCCACTGGTGCCAGCATGATGCGCCTTGGCTATCAGTGCCCGGATTGTGGGGGGGGCAGATGCACACTTCAGCAAAGCTGGAAGACCCGCCTATCCGCGAGGCCAAGTGCTACGAGTGCGGCGTGGTCGCTGCCGCGCGATTATGACAGGATTGGAAAGCCATGATCGCCACTAATGCCCACCACCGCGCCGCCGTGTGCAAAGTGCTGGGGTTGTGATGATTGACATGGTGGAGTTGAAACAGTGCCCATTCTGCGGCGCAGATGCCTTGCTGAAATGGGTTCTTGATGATCGGTCAATACACAACGGGCATGGCGGTAAAACGCTGCGAGTATCATGCTCCAGAGACGGCGAGTGCCCATCACCATCATGGGATGAGCATGCGGATGAACACGAGGACGATGTGGCATGTTTAGTCAGCGTAACCGGGTTCTGGAACACGCGCGCTGATAATTGGGAACCTGATGAACTGATCAGGTTGCGCGTGAAGTTGGCGCAGGCAGAGCAGGAATTGCGATGCGTTCGGGCTGAGCGGGACAGGGCGCAAAAGGCATGTGAACAAATCGCCGCTTATGAAAATGAGGCGAGTAATGCCGATCCGTCCTGAGAACAAAGCCCGCTATCCCGCCGACTGGCCCGCCATATCGCGGCGCGTGCGTGATGAAGCCGGGAATCGCTGCAAACAATGCGGCGTCGAGAATGGCGCAATGATCCATCGTGGGTGGCACGAAAAAATGCCCGCATGGCGCTACCAATCCGATACGGTTTTTGAGTGCAGTCGGTGCGCAATAGACGGATCAGAATTGCACGGTACGACATGGGATGATTTTGAAGTGGCGCGAGGAACTGTCAAGGTTGTCTTGACCGTTGCCCACCTAGGTAGACCCTCGCAGATTCCATTCCTCTTTCATATGGCAGGAAACGCAAAGACAAACGAGGTTTTCAATGCGGTTGGCCTCTTCATGCCGCTCAATGCCAAAGACTTTGAATGGCGTCATATGATGCACCACCGGACGCTTTCCGAGATGATGAGAGTTTCGACCACAAACCGAGCACGTTTCATCGTCGCGTTCCCAGGCTTGACGCCGAGCGCGCCGCCACGTTGGGCCGTAGTATCCGGTGCCTCCTCCGTTCCAGTAGGGGTTGGCCTCACCTGTGAGGGACTGAGCCGCAAACCATCGGAGGCGGCAGGTATCGCGGCAGAAGCGTCGTCCATGGCGGATGTGGAATCGGCTGATGGTGTATTCATCGCCGCAGCCCTCGCAGGTTGCCGAACCGAGCCCCCCTTTAGACCGACTGATATGGATATTTCGGCAGACCGGGGAACAGGTTTTCCTGTTATCGGACGCCTGTTGAGCAGTAAGACTGAACACCGATCCACACACGGAACATTGCCGTTCGCCGTCACTCTTACGCTTTGCCCCACCGACCCCTGGTCGCTTCTTGCCGATGTTCCGCGCCGCGTTCTCTTTGCTGAGGCAATCGCTGGAGCAGGTCTTGCGCCTGATCTCATTGGGAGTAACGGCGAACGCGCCGCCGCAAACGACGCAGATGTTGTGGTCAGCGGATTTTCTAGGTCGAGCCATGCCGTCTTATACCACATAGTTGACCATACGCCAGAGAACTGCGCCCGCGAAAACCTGCGCGCTCTTTGCCAGCGATGCCACAACGCCTACGACGCGCCGATGCGCCGCCGTGGGATTAAGGATCGTGCGCGCATGGCACGGGCGTCCGGTGATCTGTTGGCGGTGTTGCACAACCCATGAAACGCAAAAAGCCGTCGGCTGTGACACCGGGGGCTGATGTGTGTTTGTGGCTCCGGTTTCGGCGCAGGTAGCGAACCTGCCACACAGCCGGATTTAGTTTGCCAATCCTGCAACTGTTTCCCATAACCTCGCGATTATGTCAGGCCCCGGCGTTGCCCTGTACCTTGCTCAAACCATACCCCACCGCGCGCCTTTGCGTCAACCCGGCACACCCGCCGGATGACTAAAGCACATCACCCCGCTTACATGCCGCCGCGATGAACACGACAGGCAGTCCTGCCGCATCCTCTGCGATCCACGCCTCAACCGGGCTGATCATCTCAACACATGCGGCGGGCGTGCGCTCCGTCCTGACTACAGCCGTCTGACAGGTCACCGTCAGCGCGTCCAGTCGCAGGCAGATCGTGGCGGCGAGGATGATCATCGCCCACACCCCGCGTCTATCAGTCGGATCAGGTAATTCCCAGATACGACCGACCTATCCCCGCCATCCGCTGCAAGCGCCGCCGCATGTGCTGCCACCGCCTGCGCCGACCCTGTGCAGATCGCCGCGTCACTCCCCACGTTCCCGCAGCCAGCGGCGAGCAGCGTCAGGGTCATTACCGTTTTCCACATTGTCCATTGCCTCGCGTGTTTTGATGTTCCGCTT
>Ga0105050_10008236_pt1 | contig 12106 bp, 18 predicted proteins | sample FRY01_FD_78088 | JGI IMG/M metagenome (GOLD analysis project Ga0105050, IMG submission 78088) | Freshwater microbial communities from Lake Fryxell liftoff mats and glacier meltwater in Antarctica - FRY-01 | ecosystem: Environmental > Aquatic > Freshwater > Ice > Glacier meltwater ... | reverse complement strand
GTTGCTGCCGGAGCAGACTGAGCAATAATGCCATAATTCGTAGCCATAACCCTACGCTCCCATCAAAAGAAAATTGGTTTCAAAACCGCCACCCGAACCACCAAGCTCAGCCCAAGCAGAACCATCATACACATGAGCAGACAAAGTATCCGTCTCATAAATCAACTCACCCTCAAACGGTGAACCAGGACGAGTACCAAAAGTAACCACCCGCATACCCACAGCACCATCCAACACCTCAACAGCATTATTATATGCAGCCACCCTAAACGGCTCCAACGAACCAGGCACCGGAATAGGAATACCCAAATTCGTCGTATTAGTAGTAGCCATCACACATCCTCAACCACATCATCAATAACAGTAGACACATCAACAATACCATCAGACTCACCAAAACCCGAAACAACCGCCCCACGAACCCCAGAACCCGAACCATCACCACCCGCAAACATCGACTCCTGCAAAACCCTAAAATCGCCCGCCAACTCCAACAACAACTCAGGGTCACGCACACGACGCAACACCACCGTCATCACATCACGCACCAACTGCTGAGTATCCAACGACTGCTGACGCCCAGGCGTAAAATACCCCGTCAACTCATGCAAATACTGCACCGACTTCAAATCACCAGCATCCACCGACTCCACCAAACGCGTATTCGCCAAAGCCACCGCACCCCTCAAACCACGCTCAGACGCCAACGTCAACGCCTCACGAAAAGGCCCAAAACCCAACCACCCCTGAAACTGCTCCCACGAAACCCCACAACCCCTCAACCGTTGCCGAACAGACAACCCAGGCTGAGGGTCCGACAACGCACGCACACACGCCACCATCTCCACACTCAAACCCTCACCATCAACACGAGCAGCAACAACACCACGATTCTCCAACGCCAACCGAAACTTCTCCGAACACACCACATCAGCCAACACCTCCAAATCACCCACCCCAAAAACAGCAGACGACACACGCGCAATACCCTCAGCAGTAACACCCTCACCACGCAACCACAACAACCACGCAGCAGACACCGCAGAATTAAAAAAATCGCGAGACACCCGCACCGGCTCAGCCAAATTAGACAACCGCGCCTTCGCCGACCCAGGACGAGCAGGCAACACCACCGACAACACCGACCCCGACAACACCTCACCCGCAGAACCCGCATCCACAAGACCCTGCGCAAACGGAGGCAAATCAGACAAATCAGAAGACATCAACCAGCCCTCCCACGCTCAACCTGAATCCGCTTCCTATCCCGCCAATACTTCCGCGCCACACCACCCACATCAACAGCATCCAAACGGCACAACGCATCCACATACCCATCAGACAACCGCAACACCCTAAACAAAGCCCTCATCAACGGCTTAGGCATCGACACATCACCCGCCTCAAACCTCCGCAAAGACGTCGCCGACACACGCAACAAAGACGCAAACCCAGCCACACTAGGATGAACATCCCTCCGCCACGCCACAAACGACCCATACCTCAAAACCACCTCAGGAGCCAAACCCAAAACCGCCCGAGCCCGAGCAGACAACTCACCCTCAACCTCACGCCACGCCACCTCAGAAGACGACACAAAACCCAACAACCACTCAGAATACACAGCCCGCAAACGCTCCACAGACACACCATTAGCCACAGCCAACACCACAAACAACTCATCACGAGGACGCTTAATACGACCCTGCTCCAAAGCATTAATCGCCCCACGAGACACCCCACAACGACGCCCCAACTCCAACGCCGACAAACCAGCACGCACACGCGCCACACGCAACGGATGAGACTCAATAACAGGCATAAACAAACCATACCACCAAAACGGTTATACAAGCATTTGAAAATGAGAAAATCCAGGAACCCCCACCTTATAATGTAAAATTCCTACGTTCCCTGGACAAGATGCAAACCCTTCCTACGCACCCCGAAAGCTTCGCTTTCGACCCCCACAGGGAGGGTACCTTTCGCGCACACGCTGCTCGCAAGCTCGCAGCGCGTGCTCTAGAGGGCTTGCAGCCCCGCTTTCGCCCTTTTGCGCATTTGCGATAGCGCAACACAACACCAATGCGCAAAAGAGCGCAGTGGCGTTGCGCCATCGCTGGGGGGCGGAGCCCCCGCTTCGCCTGGAAACCAGCCGGCCCCGAACCGCCAAGTCGCACAGCCCCGGCGACTCTATCGAGGGGTGCGCAGTATCACATGCACGGTTGCGTTATACGTATATAACCTATCCGTCATGGGATTGCTACGCAATCGTAGGGTCAAGGTCAAGGTCAACCCCCCGCGCGGGCCGTAAGTCTGCCTCTCACCGGAGCAGATGGTTGGCCTGGTACGGGGCGGGGGGGGTCTCAGCGAGCTGAGAAGCGACCCCCCCCACACTAGAAGAAGGAGCACGACATGAAGGTTCTCATAGCAGGTAGCAGAGGATTCACCGACTACGCATTGCTGGCTTCAAAGATGACTACCATACTCTCGGAGACTACCGAGAATGTAACTGTCATATCGGGTACTGCCCCTGGAGCTGACCGTTTAGGTGAGCGTTTCGCGGAGGCTAACGGACTGCACCTGGTTCGTATGCCAGCAGAGTGGGACAAGCTGGGTAAGTCTGCCGGGTTCAAGCGCAACGTGGCGATGTCCAAGGTTGCTACCCATGCGGTCATCTTTTGGGATGGTCAGTCGGTTGGAACCTCACACATGATTGCTCTGTGCCGGAAGGCTGGAATCCCAACCAGAGTCATCGACACAACGGCTCGCGCACGCGCACTTGCTGAGTTTGACGCTGAGCAGGCGCAGGCACTTGAAGAGGTCTCGTGCATCTGCAACCTCAGGACTCCTTGCGTTTGCGAGGCGTCCTCCTAAAACGCACCATCAGCACCATGGGTGGGGGGGACCTACTCCCCCACCGGAAAGGCATCACATCATGAGTAACTCAAACATCAATCACCACACAGAAGAAACACTCGCTGGAGTTATGGAGGAGCATTACCATGACCACGGCACGGACGGAGTCGCGGAGGAAACTTACGCTGAAGAAATGGCGCGTTTAGAGCACAACGTCGCGGTCGCTCGCAAAGAGCGCGACCGTTTGCAGGTGTTGGAGCAGGCGTGCAGGGCTGACTTCGACCGGATGAGAGGGCAACTGGAAGAGAGCCGTCGTTCAAATCGCGAGCATTGGGCACGTTTCGACGAGGAAGAACCAAAGCAGGCATGACATTCGTCATGCGAGGGGGGCTGGGCGCCCCCCTCTCCCCTGCCTGGACCAAGCAACGTCAAATGCTCGGTGGTTGAGTGTAGGGAACAGGGCGGGGGCTGGCTCCGCTATGTGGAACGCTATGTAATCAATATGAGAAGGGACTATGTAATGAGTAAAGCATTTCAGGTTGTTGTGATGGAGCGTCGCCATGGGGACACTATCAATGAGTCTCCTGTGTTTACGAATTACGGTGAGGCGAAGGATTGGCAGTTTAGGGCTGGTCTTGGTGAAGGTTATTTCACGGTGTTGTGTCTTTTGGATGCTGATGGGAATCGTCTGTTTGGTTTCGTTGATGAGAAGGAGGTTTATTGAGAACCCCTTCTGCCACAGGTACCACGGGCGCCTTGGGGTGGCCTGTGGTTGGCCTGGTACGGGGCGGGGGGGGCCCTCACTTCGTGAGAACGGGCACCCCCCGGTCTTTTTACAATCAAAATCATGCAATTCTATAATGAAAGAGGTTCGTATTATGGCTACACAAATTACTATCCAGGGTAACATTGGCGCTTGGGATACTGAGGGCGCTCAGCAGTTGCGGAAGACGAAGGCTGGAACGTCAGCTATCAACTTCAGTGTTGCTCATGACCACCGTGTGCAGGATGCGCAGGGTGTTTGGTCGTCGAAGAGTGTCTCGTGGTACACGGTGGCTATCTTTGGTGCTGGTGCGGAGAACGCTTTCCGCATGTTCGGGAAGGGGACACCTCTTGTTGTCACTGGCAATGTGGAGATTGTTGTGTACACGAACCCGTCGACTGGTGCTGTTACGACGACGGCTCAGATTGTCGCATCGGATTTCGGAGTCAATCTGAAGTACGCACCTAAGGTCGCTCAGACCGAGTTGGTGGTGGAGGAACCAGCACACTAAGCAGTACGTCTCACATACGGGGACAGGGTGGGCATACTCAAGGAAACTTGGGTGTGCTCATTCTGTCCCCTTTTTTTTGTGGCCCAGGAAATCCTTGGGCTATGTTCGGTGATTGGAAAGGTGTTGTTATGTTTGAGTTTTTGAGTAATGTGTCACTGTCAGTGATTTTGATTATCGCTTTGAGTGAGGTGTTTGTGTTTGGTGCTTGGGGGTGGGTGCGGTTGTTTCAGATGGAGGACCGTGTTCGTTCTGAGGGTTACTATGTACGGCAGTTGGAGTTGGATGTGGAGTTTCTTTCTGTTGAGAATGATGTGATGCATTCTGATTTGTCGTTCATTTTTGGGCGTGTGGCTGAGTTGTCTGATTTGGTTGAGTTGCGTGCTTATGACGATATGCAGGATGTTTTTGAAACTATTGAGGTTGTGAAGGAGGGTAAGAATGTTTGATTCTATTTTGTTGGTGTTTTTTGTTGTGTTTTTTGTTGTGATGGTGGGCGCTGGTTGGAAGATTACGCGGTTGGCTGAGGAGGTTGATGAGGCTCATGAAGCGGTGGAAGCGTCTTTGAAGAGTGAGTTGCGTGAGATTGTGGCTTACAACTTTTTGTTGGAAAAGTTTGGTGATGTGGACGCTGTAGTTGAGGGTCATAGTGTCTTGGATAGCGTGGGCGTGATTCGGTTGAAACGTATTTTGTGGGATGTTTCTGTTCACGCTGAGACGTGTGAAGAGGAACCTGATTTCTTGTTGTAAAGGTTTAAGTGCCCAATGGTGACGGTAGTTTTAGGTCGCTCCAGGTATGTGTATATACCTGTTAATTTGGTGTTGAGAGTTACCTGGGACCGCCCTAGATTTGAGTCACCTTTGGGCACTTATTTACTTACGACTTTTACGACTAGCTTGTTTCCGCGTTAAGTGGAAAGCTGTCGTATAAGTTGTATAGCGTTCAAGTGCACTTTTTATCTGGACAATCAAGTCCATTTATATACAAAAGGAGAAATGATGGTGACACAAAAACATGTGTTAGATAGAAGCACGAGCCGTCTTGATGAGGTTGGTGTAAAGGTTCAGATGTTTTGCGCCAAGTGTGAAGAGTTCGTGGATGTGTACACGACAGGGAAGTATGTGCGGTGTGCTGAGTCTGTGCGCAAGTACTACAAAAGGCCACCTAAGATAAAGGCTCCTTATGGTACGAAGAAACAACCATTCGTTGAAGATAACGATGACATGGTGAGGTCGTTCGCTGACCGGATTCGTCGGTGGGATGTGGAGCAGAAAGGTTGTTGCGCTATGTGTAATAGCTATGTTCGTATGTCTCGTAATGGCAAGCGCGACCAGCTTTATGTGGTCGTCACTGGTAAGAACAAGTATTTGCGTGGTTCTTTTTGTTGGGACTGTCGTAGCACTTTGGTGCGACATAACGACAAAGACTGGGTCGAGAAAGCTGACCTACTGCCTGTAGTAACGGTATTTGAAGAGGATGACAGTTGACCCCGGTGGGGTCTCCTGTTGTTGTACGGAAATAAATCAATGTCAATTATCTCAAAGAGAAAAGGGTAGCTAATGAGTGCAAGTAGTACGAAGGTTACGAGAACGGCTGAGACGAACACGAAGGCTGATGCTGTGCTTACGATGTTTGACCAGATTAGTAACGATGTGTTGCTTTCGGTTCAGGCGAAGATTGACCGCCGGGTGGCGCAGAAGGTGAAGAAGTTGGAGGACGCTATTGATAAGGCGCGTCCGATTCAGATTATGATGGGCGACCAGCTTGTGGGTAAGCCCATTGAGGGCATTGTGCATCAGTCGTTTGAACTGTTGTTGCATGTTGTTGCGACGGGGGTGCCGGTCATGTTGGTTGGTGCTGCTGGTACGGGTAAATCGCATTCGGCGGAGCTGGTTGCTCAGTCGTTCGATTTGCCCTTTTATGCTATGTCGGTTGGGGCGCAGACTTCTAAATCTGACCTGATTGGTTACATGAATGCGGTGAGTGCGTATGTGCGTACTGTGTTTCGTGAGGCGTATGAGAATGGTGGCGTGTTCTTGTTGGATGAGATTGATGCTGGTAACAGTAACGTTCTGATTCAACTTAATGCTGCGTTGGCTAACGGTTATATGTCGTTCCCGGATGGAATGGTGAGGAAGCATGACGATTTTAAGTTCATTGCTTCAGCTAATACGTTCGGGTTGGGCGCTTCACGCCAGTATGTGGGACGTAATCAGTTGGATGCTGCCACGTTGGACAGGTTTACTGTGTTGACGTGGGATATTGATAACCAGTTAGAGGAGTCTCTCGCTGTGGGTGAGATGGGCGCCGAATGGTTGAAGGTTGTCCGGTTTGTGCGTAATCATGTTACGGAGAATGAGTTGCGTATTGTAGTGTCGCCTAGGGCTACTCAACGTGGTTCGTTGTTGTTGCAGTCTGGTATTGATTTCAATAACACGTTGCATATGGCTTTGTTGTCTCAGTTTACTGGTGAGACTAAGCAGGAGATGCATAAGCAGTGTCATCAGTTGTGGCGTGAGCTTCTGAAGGAAATGAAGGAAAGGCTTCGGAAGGAAAAGGATGATACTGAGGATGGACCTGCTGTTGGGGTGATTGTGCCAAATGATTACCCGGAGGCGAATGTGACTCTTGATGAGTTGGCTGTGCGTCAAAGGTATACGTGGATTATTGAGTTGGAAACTGGTGGATACGACTCTTATGGCAGGTACAACTTGTTGTTTGGTAATCAGTGGCCTTTGGTTGGTGATGCTGATAGCAAACGTGATGTTGCAAAAATTATTGTTGAAAGTTGCAATGATTATGCAAAGTTTGAAATGTTGAAGGTGTTGTTGCCTGGTTATGGTGATAGCACTGATTCGTTTGGGTATGACGACCCTGAGTTACGGCGTGCCGTTTTTCAGAGGTTGGCGTCTAAGGATGAGTGGGATTTTGTGCCTGAGTTAATCAAGTGGTTGGCTCGGGATAAGCCCAGTGTGGAACTTTACGCTGGTTAGTACGATGGGCGGATATTACGAGGTCCAAATCTGTGTGAGAGCGTCACTCTAAGTGCACAAATAAAGTCCAGACAGTGAATTATTGTTCATTCATTCCGGGTTTTAAACGCGTGACACAGTGTTCTAAGTAATTGAAGCCCTGGGTCCAACACGTCCAACTGGCATAGATAGTGGTTGTTTCGTTGTCGCAGATTGCAAAGTAGCAGCGGTTGTCTTTGTGGACCCTTCGGGCTGAAACGTAAGGCAATGTCGGTCTCATTCGGAACTCGAAACGAACAATTACGAGTCTATGAGTTGGTGTGTTGGTGTGGTGGTGGGGGTTGCTGAATCAGGGCTCCCACCACCCACTCACTTAATATTAATTAAAGACTAGAAAGGGTATTATGAGATTGTTTCCTAATATAAAAAATATGACTGCCGTAAAAAAAGGTAGAGGGTATGTGTTGGGCACCTTAAATGAAAGGCATGATGTGTTTACGTATCTGCAAACAGATACGTTATGTCTTATTGCTGAGTCGGTTGGTGCAGTGTTCAAAGCCATTGATGACCAAGGATGGAAGCCAGGGCGTGACCGGAGTTCCGATAACCAAGGAAGTGATGGTGAGTTCAACTTTTTTAATTCTTTGGCTGAAGCAATAAATATGTTCAGGAATAAGCCTCGGCAAGTACGTAAGTTCAAGCCTGCTGAGGATGACCTAAAAGCTACGGACAGTATTGGTCGTGATGTTGAGTTTGATGTTACGGGTGATTATATTGATGTGAGCAGGTTTTTGGAGGGCGACCCTGAGTGTTTTGGGGTTGCTGTGAATGGAAACCCTGATGGTATGCGCATCAACATCATTTACAACGCTAACGCGGTGTGTAACATCAAGCAGTCTGCGTTGAACCATAAGCAAGCCCGTTTGTTGGAGGTTGTGGATTGGTTTGAGTCGCGTGGGGTGCGATGTCGTATTGTGTCGTTTGCTTCAACACAGTGCGCCCACATTGAGGTGCAGGTAAAAGCGTTTGAGGATGTTGTAAATATGAATGATTTGGCAATCGTGGGTCATTCAGATTTTCTGCGTCGTGTGGTGTTCCTGATTGATGAGCAGTCGCATACGTGGGCTGGAGGGTATGGTAGCCCGAATTTGTTCTCAGAAATCATGGCTAATAAGTATGTTGCTGATGCTAGTGATGGTCTCACTATTTATATTGATGACCAGAGCGAGAACGATATAAAGCAAATTGATAAAGCGTTCGACGCAGTGAAAGTAAAGGTCGCTGATGTTATTTCGTCCCCGGAGAAGAGAGACTTCTCACGGGTTTATATGGTCCAGTTGTGACCAGAGGGAGTGTTAATGATGAATAAGAAACCAGATTTCGCGGAGTATGGAAAAGATGACGGCAAAGATGTTAAAGAATACATTATGGACACGATTAAGTGGTTGGAGTCGCAGGGCGATGAGCGTGCTGTTGGTTTTGATTTCAGTGTGTTTGATACGTTGCCTGCTTCGTTGTGGGATATGAGCATATTGGATGACATGGAAAATGTTGATATAAAGGACCCTGTTATCACCAAGTTTATGGATGATGTTATTCATACGTTTGGTCATGAATTGTGGGGGCACATATTCGAAGGCAAAATTGATTTCACGAATAGGGATAATGCTGTTTTGGACATCGTGGAACATGCAACGAAAACGTTACGAAACAGGATGGGTGGTTCTAACCCTCTGAATGAAAGATTGTTGGGCGCCATGGCTAAAGGCTCTAAGTCGCGACAGGTGAACGAGTTGCTTGCTAAAGGGTTGGAGACCGCTAAAGAAGTAGTGTATCTGGCGTTGCAAACTGAGCATACGGGTCCGTTGACTCATTTTGTTACTAAGGGTCGTGAAACTCTTGTTGAAATGAAAAAGTATGAAGCGAAAGGTGACAGGGACGCTGAAAAAGTTAAAGACGGGTTAGAAGAGTTGTTGTTGGAGTCGGAAAACATGTTGGAGCTTATGGGTATGGATAAAGATAAGCACGACGCGTTCTATAACAGTCTGGTCAATAACTTTGTTGATGAGCAGATTGAGCGTTACAACAATCCTGATGATGAGTTGGGTCGGATGCAAATTTTGTGGAAGCAAATTTATTCTGATGAGACTCCTTTGTGTCCGGTGAAAGGATTGGTTGCTGTGGTGTTTGACTTGAAGAAAAAAGTGTTGCGTCCTGTTGCAATGTGTTTGCACGCTGGAATGCGTGATGACATTTCTGAAGCTTTCGGTGAGCAACTTAAGGGTGAGAATACTGAGGAGTTCGTTATGGGCAAGGTAATTGATTTCATAAAGGTGCATAAGGAGGATGCTTTGAAGTATGTAAATGGAAAAGAGATTGGGGATGATGGTGACATGAAAATGTTTATGGCTCGTGTGAGTGTTCGCCCTGAGGTTCAGTCACCGTCAGCATCTTTCATATCTTCTTTGATTGAGCATGTGGGTGAGCATGTTGATTTGGATGTTAATGATTTCTTTAAGGATGGTGAGTGATGAGTGAAACGATTAGGCCGTTCCCTAGGCCGTGGAGAGAAAACAATAACATTACAAAGTTGTTGTCGTTGCAAGGTTCTGAGTATGCGATTGCTGATTATATTCAATGTGATGTTCATGCGTTGTCTGCTGGCGATAAGGGGGTGTTGCAGGTGTCGTCGTCGTATAGACGTCGGGATGCCGATAGTCCTTTTGAGGTTGAACCAGCAGATAAACATATAAGAACACTGTCTGAGTTGATACGTATTACTGATGATGGTGATGAATACGGAAGAAATTGGGGTGTTATATATACGGAGAATGGAGAGGCAGAGTGGAATGAAGTGAACGATGTGTTTGAGTACGCAAAGAATCCTAATGTGACAAAGTCGTACAGGACTGATGTGTTCTTTAAACCTGTGTTTTGGATTCCTGTAACACAGGAGATGGTTGATAATCGTCCTGAGAGACTGTTGGAGATGGGCGAACATGTGTTTACGCAGATTAGTTCTTACGAGCCGGACAGGGTGGGCGCCAAGTCTGATACGGGTGTGTTCAAAAATTATTGGGCTGAAGGAGAACAAGAGGAAAAACTCAGATATGTAAAACGATACCTGAACGAAGCTGACAATGTAGAGGCGTTCATTATGAGTGAGCCTCTTGACAAGTTGGATGTGCCTCAGGGTGGAGGGGGTAACGGGGATGCTATTCCTGGTATGCCTGGTGAGCCTGGTGCGTATGTGGTGCGAAAGCCTACGGGTAATGCTGAAGATGGTGATGGTAGTGAAGGAGATGATGGAATACCCAGTATGCCTGGTGGTTCTGATTCTTACACGTATCTTGGTAAAACCTGGTGGGGTTCAAATGATGATAATAAGGAAGATGGTTAAGAATGACTGATTACAGTAAGTATGAGATAGGCGACATTGTGGGCTCTGTGCGTCTTGAGTTACACAAAACTGATAATGACGAAGATGAAGCTCTGCCTGTCATGATTAAAATGGACATCGAGGGTGATATTACTTCCGATGTGGGGCTGATGATGATGATGAATGGTATTGCTAATATCATTGCGCAAGCGATAAGCGATATGGCTGATTGGACTGAGGGTGACGATAAATGGAATGCGTTGTCTGCTGAAGAGCAAGGGGAACGTGTACATGAGATTCGTGATTTCGTTATGGATGAGTTCGATGAGGGTTTTTCGGGCGTTTTGTCTCGGATGAACTATCTAAAAACTGCTGTGCATAAAGAGGGGTTCAGCGTTTTGGGCACCATGTTGGAAACCATTGATAAAAACAACAGGGTCAGGTCAACTGATGACGAGTCTTAGCCTTGATGACCTGTTAGAGGGTCGAGATAAGTTGTTGACTTCAGGGGAGGTGGCGGAGATTCTTAACGTGAATGTGAATACGTTGTATTTGTGGCGTACTTCTCCTGAGGTTGTGTTGCCGTTTCAACGGTTTATTTCTCCTGGTCAGGTGAGGGGAATGATTCGTTACCGTTATTCTGATGTGACCGCATTTATTGAGTCGGCTATGGCACGAGGCGCACAAGATGTTGAGGCGCCTAAAATGTCTGATGAGGATGCACGGTTGCTTCTGCAAGCCGGTGAACGGATTGTGAAGGCCAAGAAGAAGAAGAAGAAAGGTAAGGCGAAGGTTAAGGCTTTGGGTTCTTCTTCTTTGGAGGGGGCTTGGAAAGTATCGGGAACGTTTGGTAAGCCTGTTGTTAATGAGGTTGATGCGAATGTTCGGAAGGCTGCTGATGAGGCGCTGGAGAAGATAATGTCCAAGTTCAACGAAGTTGGTTAGTGCAAGCAAAATCCGCACTTTGCGGAATGTTATGACCGATTCGGGGTTTGTTGAGAGGGAGGTGCCCGCGTCTGGAGCGTTTCATTTCTTCTTTGTGAAGGAAGTGACGTTGTCAGATGCGGGTACGTTCTGTACGGCTGTTGTGCGTGCTGTACCTTCGAGAACTAATCCTGATGAGTTTCGTTTTGAAACGACATTGATTATGGATGGGGTTGTTGTTACGCAAACGTTACAGCCTGGGTTGTTTAATGGAACAGCTCGGGGGTTCGTGGAAAAAGAGGTCGGTTTGTTTGGCGCTTTGTTTACGATGGAGGATACGTTTCACCGTAACCCAACTTTTCTAATAGAAAAACCGAAAGAGGAATAAAATGAATGATGATGTGAGAAAAATGATTGATGATGCCAAAGCTGCTGCGTTGAAAGCAGATAGGCATAGTTTCGAAAGGTTAGAGTCGGACGGGACGACAACAGTAGTTAATCGCGTACCTAAAAAGGTTGTTGTTGATAAGGCTGAGATTGACCCGTCGAATGTGACGGTGGCTCCTGATGCTGAGTTGGCTGGAATGTTGGTTGCGCAGTTGATTGAGATTCGTGCTCAGAAGCGTTTGCTTGACGATAGGGATTCTGCAATCAAAACTGTGTTGCAGGACATTATTGGTGAGCTTGAGTATCTGTCTAT
>Ga0105050_10008235_pt1 | contig 12107 bp, 11 predicted proteins | sample FRY01_FD_78088 | JGI IMG/M metagenome (GOLD analysis project Ga0105050, IMG submission 78088) | Freshwater microbial communities from Lake Fryxell liftoff mats and glacier meltwater in Antarctica - FRY-01 | ecosystem: Environmental > Aquatic > Freshwater > Ice > Glacier meltwater ... | reverse complement strand
ACTTGCTTGCCTGAGGTCTCTACAAAGCCACCATCACCCGATTGTGCGCCACCACGGGCGCTAATCGTGCCCTCGAAGACCGTCGAGGCATCGGACCACACCGAAACACGACCGCCATCTCCAGCGCGTATCGCATCAGCTTTGATGACCGAAGTGCGATCAATCGAAGCGTTCTGCGCATTAGCTTGTGGGCCGGCGCCCTTAAAGTTGCCACCCACTACAACTAAGCCACCACCAGAATCACCGGAGGCATTCACTTTGGCGTTGACGAGTTTTACCGTTTTGCCTAGGGCCTCAACTGTGCCGCCTTTCTGACCCACAGCAAGACCTGATACATCAAGCGTACCGCTGACGGTTGTGATCCCAGCCTCTGGTCCTGCGCTTAAGCGAATCGTGCCATTCTGATTTTGGATTGTTTGTGCCTGAATCACACCCGTATTGTTGACGGCATTCGCCAGCAAACTACCCGCTCCACGAGCGGTCATTAAAACCTGACCGCCATCGGCTTTAATCATGCCACCATTACGAACCAGCGCATCGACTGCACCTTGGTCCACGACCACATTCAATAAGTTGTCGCCTGCAACGTCCAGCGTCACGGCCGAACCTGCCGCCAGTGCGACAGTACCTAGACGCGCAGTGATGAGACCCTCATTGCTCACCCGAGCGCCAAGCAACGCTACATGACCACCTTCAGCGTTCGTGCTGATGGTGCCTTGGTTGATGACTTCTGCAGAGCTGTTGCCGGCGAACTTATAGTTCCCAGACATGAAGTTCGCATCAGTGATGTTCAGAGTCGATGCGACCATGCCACCCACATTGACTTGAGAGTTTGGTCCAAAAACAATGCCGTTTGGATTGACGAGAAAAACTTTACCGTTAGCCGAAATCGAGCCCTGTATGCTGCTGGCGTTTGGACTCGTGACACGGTTCAAGATCACAGCGCTGCTGCTCGGCTGAACAAATTTGACCGACTCACTCGGCCCGACGCTAAAACCTTGCCAGTTAATCACTGCGCTCGGCGTAGACTGAATAATGGTGGTGTTGCCTGCAGCTGCACTAATACTAGCGCCACCTGCGGTGACGTTGCCGCCCACTGGAGCCGCGTGAACATAGGTCGCAAAACATAGCGCCAAACCTATCATTAGGCGACTAAGCGTGAGGCGACGACGTGATCTCTTGTATATTGAACAGTTATTGTCGTTCATGAACTGATCTCCTCTTTGACTTCTCGAACGTCAGAGATCACATAAGTGAATCTCGACTAAAGACGAGCTGTATGTGCGGAATGTTTTTGCACATGCAAATCAGGAGAGCACTTTCCTATTGGCGACCGGCCACCGTGATGATCAAAATGGGAGTTGTGCCAATCCAAGCATCCGCTGTGGAGATGCCTTGGTCTGATGAACGCGAATGTATAAATTAATCAAACATTCGCACATGACTAGATCATGGATGAAGTGAAAACCCATGTCTGTGCACTACAGTACATAGCGCAACATTTAGTGAGAATGGAAAAAATCTATTCAATTTTTATAAACCGAAACTCCGGCACATTTTGTTGAAGAAGTTGATCAATTGTTGCTGCATTAGGCTGATGAAAAAATGGTCGACGAGGAAAAATTCGATCGTTTACCCAATGCTGTGACCAGTCTTTAGTGGTGAGAATACACTCGCGCATCAGATCGCCCTGGTAGGCGATCGCACGACGGCCCAGTTGTTGGCATCCTGTTAAAAAGATATCGACATAGGACTGCACGATTGGGAATCGCTCTGTGGCGGGCAGCACTGCCTCAGGCTTATTGACATAAATCCAATACTGCCCGTGCTCCTGTACTGAGGAACCGTCAAGCATTCGCATTTGTCCCGCCTCAACACCGACGCGACAATACAGATCTTCTCGCGCATCGGTAGCCACAATGTCTTCAGCGTTAAACACGCGATATAACGTGGCGACCATCGATGCACCAGACACGACAGTCACACCCAGATAAGTCGTACTAAACCCAATCTCAGTGCCCCGCGCGTTAAAGGCACGCTCAAAACCCGTCACAAGAACAGGAAGTGCCTCGCCAGTATTAGGCGCTGTCCGACGTCTAGACGAATCCTCCATCAGACTGCCGTAGCCAACCGTGAATTGTGGCTTGTGCGAATCAACATTAGGATGACACACGCGCTCAGTCGAAGGCACTTTTACAGGAGCAGGCTCAGACCTTGCCTGTACCAACGCAGGCAATAACATTAAAGAAAGTAAATAAATATTACGCATCATTTTTTTGTATCCGATCTCATGACCATGCATGATTGCTCAGTCGTCATCGTGCAATTATTTGAGCGCCAAGATCATTGATTAATTTTCGGAACTCAGGCGAACTCAGGAGAATCTTATTAGCCGCAGTACGCAACCTATCGACATCCCCCGAATCGAGCGTAAAAGAGGTTGGTAGCTGATTCAAATATTTACGTTCTTCTGCATCGTCGAGTGCCGCAAATGAAACATCGATCGGATAAATTTCAGCATCAGGTATGTTTTTTGCATATCGCTCCGCAACGATTCGATCGGCTTTTTTTCCGCGATTAAATGTAGCAGTATCTCTAACCTGTCGTAAAAACTTCCATCGTGCCTCGGTATCTTTGAGCTGATCAATTTGCTCACCAGAATATCGATCAATCGGGACTCCAGCTGCCTTAACTAACACTGAAATCGTACCGGGAGCATCTTCCTTTTTTGCCCAGTCCGTTTCTGGCACTGACAACGAATTGACGACAATCACCACGATCCTTTTCAAGTGATCAAGTGGCGACTTGAACCCCGCTTCGCGCAAAGCCTCCATCAAATTAATCATGTCCAATACGCCACGTAATCCGATATTGTCGGAGACGCCACCATCGACTAAATGTAAATAGGGCTCTACGCCATTTGAAATCATCGTCAGCTCTTTGATTCTTGCTAAGATGCGCGCAGCGGGCCGAGGCGGATCTGGTTTGTTGAGAAAAGGCTTCGCCCATTCAGGTTGAACGTATTGGCAACTGCCAGCATAATTATTGATCGTGAGAGGTGACAACACCACCGGCACCGCTGAGGAAGCGGCAGCAGCTCGGGCAATCCTTAACGGCCCAATATCTGAGCACAAGATATCGAAATTTTTTTTTGTGAATACCAAACGAGAACCACTTGTGATGTCCGTTGCACTCACAGCAATGACAGGCCCGTCCTTTTTTGCGAGGTCAGAAAAGGTCGCACCGTTAAACAGAATCTCATCATACAAATCCGCAGCCATCTCCGAACGCCCCCAACCCGTTGAGGAGAGAGCCCCCCAATTGAGAGGATTGAGAGCTCGCGCAACGATCTCACCCTGCACATTGCGTTTAAGAAAGCGCGTTTCGTACTCTTCAAACAAGCGGTCTCCATACAGCTTATAAGCCAACGCAGTAAAACTTCCACCGGATACACCCGTAATTAAATCCACCTGATCCAGCAGGCGCCCTGTCTTGCCGGTTTTACTCTTAAATTCAGTTCGCTTAAGGGCTTCGAGCACACCATACGAGAAAGCAGCGGCCCGCGTTCCTCCACCAGAAAATGCAAGCACGACCAAAGTTTCCGACTGTTTTACATCTTGCCCCCCACGCTCGACACTATAGGGGGTGTCATAGTCGACGACTTCGATGCGGGGATTGACGGGTCGCGTTGCACACCCTGCCATCAAAGCAATGAGCAAGCAGGTCAAAAAGTATTTAAGCGTACGAATCATGGGCGAAGGAAATATATACCAATATTTAATCGAGGCCAGGCCCTAGGCGCCAGAGCCGGCCTCAGCATGCGCTTTTAATTCAGCTTGATACCAGACTCTTTGATAAGACGTCCCCAGTTTGCATAGTCCTTTGCCACAAAAGCAGCAAACGACGCCGTGGTGCCACCGCCAGGATCTACGCCACCCGCTTTCATTCTTGCAATCACGTCAGGTGAGGCTAGAACGCGATTGAGTTCCTTGTTGAGGATCGCAATCGTCGCAGGCGGTGTGCCTGCAGGTGCAAACAAACCTGTCCAAATACTGAAGTCCATTCCCTTGGCAACCGTCTCATCTAAAGTCGGAACATTGGGAAACTCAGAAGAGCGCTTAGCTGAGGAAACGGCCACAGCAATAAGCTTGCCACTCTTAGCATGCGGGGCAAGTGAAGCAAGCGTACCGATGTAGATATCGACTTGGTTACCCATCACGTCCACAATCGCTGGGCCCGCGCCTTTGTAAGGCACCTGCAACAAGTTGATATTGGCACGTTTTTTAAAGTCTTCGCCAATGATGTGACCAAGCGTACCCAAACCTGCAGTGCCCCAACGCAACCCCTCAGTGGTCTTGCCTTTAGTGACGAGATCTTGCGGCGTTTTAATGCCTGAAGTGGGTGAAGTACCAATACCTGCAGGCGTGACAGACACCTGAATAATCGGTGCAAAGCTCTTGACGCTGTCATAAGTCAGCGTGTTGTAGAGCCAAGGGCCCAACATCATGTTGTCAGTTTGCCCCATGACAAGGGTATAGCCATCTGCCGGCGCTTTAGAGGCAGCCTCGATCGCCAAGTTACCGCCCGCACCAGGTCGGTTCTCAACGACAACTTGCCAACCGGTCAATTCGCCAAGCTTGGCCCCCACGATGCGCGAAACAAAGTCTGTACCGCCCCCAGGTGGGAAAGGAACGAGGATTTTGATCGGTTTATCGGGAAATTTTTGGGCCGAAGCGACAAGTGGTATTGCTGACAAGGACAGCGCCACCACAAAAGCCGATTTAAGCAATCGATTCATTAACTTCATTGTCTTCTCCATTTTTATATTTGCTCACCGGACCAACCCGTGCGGGTAGGTCAAGTTGCTGGGGGTCACAGTAGGACACCGCCCTCTAACTGTCAAGCATTTGAAGAAGCCTTTGAAAAACTGTAACGCGATCCCTTGCTCAATACTACCGCGACACTATCCCAATACAATCGGTCGATCTGAGAGCTCGTTTTTATCATCGCCGTGTGCAGGAAAATGATTATTCATATGTCCAGTCACGCCCTTTATTCCCGTCAACACACCGTCCCGGTATTGCTTGTCTCGAAATGCAGCCTCCATGTCGTGACAGATACGCGTCCACTCCGCTTCGCCAACTTTTTTATGGATCCCGCGATCAGCCACAATTTCAACAGCATGATCAGCGATCAACACATAAATCAACATGCCACAGTTGTGCTCGGTGTCCCAGATCCTGAGGTTTGAAAACAACTCAATGGCACGCATGCGAGGGGTCTCTCCCTCCATCACTGAGAGCGGATCAAGAGAGACTTCTACCACAAAACGTAACTCACCCGAGTGTTGGCGTTCACTAGCCTTAATCGCAGCTTCGATGTCGTGCAAGGCACTCTGCGGAAAGGCTTTCTTCAACTGAAGCCGGGTTGTAAAAATATGACGCAACAATCTTTTAGCGCGCATGCTCACCATCTCCCCGAGGCACCGCCGCCACCAAAGCCACCGCCACCGCCAGAGAAACCACCCCCACCAGAAAAGCCACCGCCTCCTCGAAATCCTCCACGACCGGAGCTACCCCGGTCGGAACTACTCCAACCAGAACCCTTGCCCGAACCTCCGTAATGGCTAGAGGTCAACCCCCGCAAGCCGCCCGTTAACATTGTGACTATAAACGCGATCACACCGCCTAATAATGCGGTAATCAATGCACCGGCAAGGAACCAGCCAATCACAGCCACAATGATTCCCGTGAATCCAGCGGCAAGCGTGCGTCCCATCACAACACGCAAGAATCCACCCAATACTAAGGCGATCACGAACAGCACGGAGAGCGATGACAAGGCCCCGTCTTCGTCACTCACCACTTGTTTGAGCGGCGCCGGCAAAGGCTCACCCTCGAGCACCCGCACAATCTGATCAACACCGGCAGTCATACCGCCATAAAAATCTTGTTGTTTGAACCGCGGCACAATCGAGCCGTCAATAATGCGTTTGCTCAACGCATCGGTCAACGCGCCTTCTAGTCCATAACCCACTTCAATTCGCACAGTTCGGTCATTTTTTGCAATCAACAAAATGACGCCATCGTCCACCTTTTTTCGACCTAGCTTCCACTGATCTGCAACACGAATCGCATATTGCTCGATTTCCTCAGGCTTTGTGGTCGGCACCATCAAGACCGCGATCTGACTCCCCTTGCGAGCCTCAACGTCTCGTAACTTTTGATCAAGTGTTCGGACTTGTTCGGGCGTTAATGTATTGGTTTGATCAATCACACGTCCCGACAATGGGGGGACAGCGACCTCAGCCGAAACCTGCCAGGGCAAACAAAATGCCCCACACACCAAAAAAATCCGAACAAAGCGAAACAGCGCATTCATATCGATTACTTAGCCGGAGCTTTGTCAAAGTTCACTGCGGGTGGTTTTGAAATCTCAGCTTCATTCTCGACCGTAAAGCTTGCCTTTGGTTTGTAGCCAAAGATCATCGCAGTCACATTGGAAGGGAACGTGCGCACAGCGACGTTATATTCCTGAACAGCCTGAATGAAACGATTACGAGCCACCGTGATGCGGTTCTCTGTCCCCTCAAGCTGCGCACGCAGTTCTTGGAAACTCTGGTTAGACTTGAGTGCAGGATAGTTTTCAACCACCACCATCAAACGGCTTAACGCACCTGTTAACTGACCCTGTGCCGCCTGGAATTTCCTAAACGCTTCAGGATCATTGACTAACTGAGGGGTCGCCTGAATGCCAGTGGCCCTCGCGCGCGCCTCCACCACTCTAGTCAGGGTATCTTGCTCAAAGCTAGCCTCACCTTTGACCGTACTCACCAAATTCGGAATTAAATCGGAGCGACGCTGATACTGATTCAGTACCTCAGCCCATGCCGCCTTAACTTTTTCATCGGTAGTCTGAAAAGTGTTGTAGCCACAGCCCGAAAGACTCAGGGTTGCGAACAACATAAGAAGTGATAGGTATTTGCGCACTGAAATTCCAATATTCAATAGGACATTCAGTACAGTGTAGATCTTGTAGTGAAAACGTCAATGCCCAGTCGCGATCTCCCGCTTATGCCTCTCTATTAACACTAAGCTTGGTAGAGACTGCGCGCTTCACGTTCCAGCATATCCCGATGCCCCGGGTGCGCAATAGCAATCATGGCGCTCACGCGCTCGGACAAAGTCTTTCCGCGCAACTGCGCACTCCCCCACTCTGTCACCACGATATCAGCATCACTGCGCAAACACGTGACAGGTCCGTTGTTAATCTGACTCACGATTCGGCTCACACTGCCATCTCGCGTACTTGATGGCAAGGCAATGATCGAGCGACCACCTGGTGCAGCTAAAGCGCCCCGGACAAAATCCACAAGTCCACCGGTCGCCCCCACATAACGACCCTGCACAGACTCAGCATTGACTTGACCGGTCAAGTCCACCTCGATCGCAGAATTGATGGCGGTGAAATTTTCAAGACGAGCAAGATTATGAAATGCATGTGTGTAGGCGTAAGGGCGCAGGTTGAGTGAGGCATTGTGACGTCCAAAGTCATAGAGTTTTTGCGTACCCAATAGCGAGGCAGCTACTATTTTGCCAACATCGATCGTCTTGAAGGCATTGGTAATGACGCCGCTACCGACAAGGTCGATCACCGCATCTCCCAGCACGCCGGAGTGAATGCCCAGGTCGCGTCGATCCGTTAACTGCCGGAGTATTGCATCAGGAATCGCGCCTAACCCTAACTCCAGAATAGCTCGATCATCGATAAACGCCGAAGCAAACTGAGCAATCCTTTTTTCAACTTCACCCATACGAGCGGTAGGTAGCTCTAAAAGAGGACGGTTAGTGTGAATCCGCGCGTGAATAGAAAGACCATCGAGCAACGGTGATGTGTGCGTCCAAGGCATCTGCGCATTGACCTCCGCAATCACGACGCGCGCCCGTCCTGCGGCCTCCACCATGTAGTCCGCGGAGATACCCAAACTATGCTTGCCGTTCGGTCCGATTGGGCTAAGCTGGAGCATCGCTACGTCACACGGAATGTCACCACGCGTGATCATCCCGCCTAGCGACGAGCAGTGCAACGGAATCACGTCCATTGCCAGAGCCTCAATCAAGCGACTATTTAACCCAAAGCCCCCAAAGGTGGAGAGTTTGAGAGCATCCCGATGCTCAGGCTGCAGCGTTTGAGAATAGGTCGCACCCACAAAGACCGAACAAGGGCCAATCGCCTGTCGTTGCGCGACAAAGGCTTCTGTCAGCGTGAGCGGCTCGGCAGTGGTCTGCGTCCAGATGACAGCGTCACCGGGTCTGATGTACTGAGCAAGATCAATCGACACGTTTAAAAGGTCACAACCGCACGACCTCGAATGCCCGCTTGCATGACCTTAGCGCAGTGCTCAAGCAAGTTTTCGAACTTAATCGGATATGCAATCTGATGCAGGTGTTTGGGGTGTAAATCACCCCCTTTTGCCATCCGGGCCCAAATCTCACCGCGCTCGGGGACGGGGTGATTACCGTTAATCCCGACCAGAGAAACTGATCTCAAGATGAAAGGATAAATCGAAGTTGTCAGCGTTTCACTTGCTGCGTTACCAAAAGCGCAAATCACAGCATGCTTCTTGGCGGAACGGAGGACCGCATCAAGCGGTGCACCACCCACTGCATCCACTGCACCTGCCCAACGTTGCTCCTCCAGTGGCTTGTCCCCACCCGCTATTTCATCGCGTCCAATCACCCGACTCGCACCGATAGATTTCAAATACGACTCTTCGTCTTTTTTGCCAGTACTCGCCACGACTTCATAGCCCAAGCCCGCTAACATATCGATCGCAAACGACGAGCTACCACCCGTCCCACCGGTCACCAAAATCGGACCATCGGTCGTTTTAACTCGACGCAGAATTTCTTCAACAGCGACAGCAGACGTATAAGCCGCCAGTCCCATGGCCACCACGTCAAATGGATCCGTGCCTTCGGGAACGCGCCCCACCCAAGCCGCTGGCACCCGCACATACTCACTATACGCACCATCGCGACGCATACCAAAATCGCGACCACCTTGAACCGTCACCAAATCACCCGCTTTAAAAGCTGGGTGACTGGATTCAACGACAGCACCCGCCATCTCAATACCCGGTATACAAGGAAAACGTCCAATGACTTTACCGACGCCCATCACACCGCGCGCGTCCTTGTAATTCACCGCAGCAAATTGCGTCTTAATCACGACCTCGCCCGGATCCAGATCATCAATCGACTGATCCACCAAACGACTGATACGTTTGCCGTCCTCAAGATACTGCCTAATCGCTTTGAATTTCATGCTGCTTGCCCCTATCCCTGGTTTTTTGTTTCTCTTTGCACCACAACACCATCGGCCAAGAGCGCTTGAATTTGGGCTTGATCCAAGCCGTATTCAGCCAACACCTCGCACGTGTGTTCGCCCAAAGTGGGTGGACCGTAGCGGACCCGTGATTGCGCGTTTCGGTCACCCACTGCAAGGCCGGGCATGCGAACGCTCCCAGCGATTGAGTTAGGCGTGTCCACAATCAAGCCATTATGTTTGAGCTGCGGTGAGTCCATCACCATATCGTAATCAGCGATGGGGCCGCAGATGATGTCTTGTGCTTCCATCAGCGACTGCCACTCTGCCGAAGTCTTTGAGGCGAGCAAAACCGTCAACTCGACCATCAACTTTTTACGATTTGCCACGCGTAACGGAATAGTTGAAAAATCGGGATGATTCGCTAGCTCGGGATTGTTCAGCAACTGACAGAGCGCCGGCCAGCGATCATCATGATAAGCCGCAATCATGAGCCAACCGTCTTTGGTTGGATAGGCTTCGTTGGGTGCCGAATATGGCGCCGCCGTACCGATACGAATCGGTTTCTCACCGCTCGATAGGTAGGAAGCAATCGCAGACTGCTGAAACATGATCGCACTGTTATAGAGCGACATATCCAAGTGCTGCCCAAGACCTGTCGACTCCACGACACGCAGTGCGGCCATGACAGTGCTCGTAGTTAAAAAGCCCGTGACCATGTCGACGGCGGGCACGAGGACCTTCATTGGCGGAGAGTTTTCATCACCAATGTTACTCATCAGACCGGAGACCGCCTGCACGATTCCGTCCACGCCTGGTTTGTCACGCCAAGGGCCTGTCTGACCATACGCCGACACTGAAGCGAAGACGATCTTGGGATTGACTGCACTCAACGATGCATAGCCGATCCCTAAACGATCCATCACACCAGGCCGAAAACTCTCAAGCACCACATCTGTGCTTTTAGCAAGCAGCTGAATCAAGGCCGCTCCCCCCGGCTTTTTCAAGTCAATGATCAGAGAACGCTTGTTACGGTTAAAGCACATCGACACAACGGACTCACCGTTTTGCCATGGGGGACCGAGTTTGCGACCTATATCACCACTGGGAGCCTCGACCTTGATAACCTCCGCCCCCATATCACCCATTTGCATACCGGCGAGTGGTCCCGCGCCGATTTGCGTAAAGTCGAGGACGCGTACGCCCTCTAATGCCTTGTTAATTGTTGGCATTTGTTCAGACATAATGATCTCTAAGTCAATCGAGTTTCAGGCCGATGTTTTTAATCGCTTTCTGCCAATAGGCAAGATCCTGCTTGATCAGTGCGCTCATCTGCTCTGGGTCAAGATAGCTTTCAACAAACCCTTGGCGCGTTAACTGCGCCTTAGTTTGAGGATCCTGCATCGCATCGCGAATGGCGGCTGAAATTTTGGCAACAATATCTTTCGGTGTATTGGCTGGAGCCAAGACCGAGTACCAGAGCGGCACGTTATAACCCACTAAACCACCCTCTTCAATGGTCGGGATATCTGGCATGGCCGGTGAGCGCGTGGGTGTAGACACTGCGATCGGACGAACTTTGCCAGACTTAACATGCTGATCCAATGAAGCCATCGTACCGATTGTCGCTTGCACCTGACCACCGATCAAATCAACGATCGACGGTGAAGTCCCTTTGTAAGGCACGTGTGTGACCTTAACACCTGCATCAAAATTAAAGACTTCGAAAGCAATATGCTGTGGAGTTCCCAAGCCAGGCGTGCTGTAGTTCAACGTGCCTGGTTTGGCCTTCGCCAACGCAATGAGCTCCTTCAGGTTTTTAGCAGGTACATCAGGATGAATGGCCAACAGCATCGGCACAGAGGCGATTTGAGCAATCGGTGAAAAATCTTTTGCAATATCAAACGGTAACTTTGAATATATCCACGGATTCATTGTGACCTGATTAGAAGCAATCACAATGGTGTATCCATCCGGCGGGGACTTTGCTACAAAGTCGGCACCGATATTGCCCCCCGCGCCTGCGCGATTGTCGATCACGACTTGCTGACCGAGTATCTCGGTCATTTTGGGTGCGAGCGCACGGGCAAGGATATCGTTGCCACCGCCTGGTGGAAACGGGACGACAAAACGAATAGGTTTAGTAGGAAAGGATTGCGCTGCCGATTGGGCGCCCACCAAAGGCGCACTGAGCAACGTCGCAACCGATACTGCAAGCAACATTATTTTTTTCATGATTGTCTCCACACTGATGGTGTTTAAATATCGAACGAGATTCGATATTACACATTAGCGAGACAACAAATCGTTTACTAAACGGATCTTTGGACTCAAGCAATAGACTTTTACTAACCAAGATGACCCGTTTTTACATAAATGAGTGCGCCTTCAGCCCGAGTAAACGGCGTATGTTGGCTATAACGAGGACTCCGAATCCATGAGCCGGCAGGATAGCTGCCCTGTTCATCATGGAAAACACCCTGCAATACAAATATCTCCTCACCGCCGGGATGAATGTGCCGGTTGAACACTGTGTCCGGGCCCCATCTCACGAGTGCCGTGTTCACACCATCGAACTCATGCAAAGGCATCACAGACAACCCGGGCACTAAACCTGGATACCAGGGCGTCTGGCGCGTATCGATCCGCACGGTCTCAAGATCAAGCGGTCTAAATTGTGGACCTAGTCAAATTAGTAGACAGGGCTTGTCTCTAAGTTTCGGTGATACAGGCGTTCAAATTCCACTGGTGTGACCCAATCGTTGGCCGAGTGCCTGCGT
>Ga0105050_10008232_pt1 | contig 12113 bp, 10 predicted proteins | sample FRY01_FD_78088 | JGI IMG/M metagenome (GOLD analysis project Ga0105050, IMG submission 78088) | Freshwater microbial communities from Lake Fryxell liftoff mats and glacier meltwater in Antarctica - FRY-01 | ecosystem: Environmental > Aquatic > Freshwater > Ice > Glacier meltwater ... | reverse complement strand
GCGCGATTGCCCAATAGGACATGTTGTCTTTTTCTTCAGAAACCACCACTGAGGCGCCGACTAGCATCGCCGACAACTGCCAAGCCGCAGGTAGTGTCATCACAACGGTGACCTCCATCACCCCGTTGCTTAATTCGGTTTTGATATTGGGCGCAGCGACATCAAGCACATTCATCCCGGAACGATATCCATCAAACTGATAGGCAGCCCACGCCGATGAAGGCGAGAAGTTGATCTCCAGATATGTCTCGTCTGCCTCCGGTTTCCGTATGAACAACTCGGCGCATGTCTCCTGCCACAGACCGTCACGCCGCGATGGCGCTGCTGACGCGGGCAACCAAAGTCCCTCCAGCGATCCTGATAACGTGTACACGGCGGTTAATAACCCGTCTTCGGTCAGCGCTATGCGCACATCGACCGCAGACACGCCGCTCGACATGCGCGCCGGATGACACTGCAATTGAACCTGTGCCATCGAATTATTGGCCAACACTAAAACTCCATGCTAGGCGCGACCGCGCTATGACTGCTTATAAATCCGAACTCCTTCGCCTGCTCGACACGCGTGGCTATATCCATCAGGCTACTGACGCCAACGCCCTCGATGCACTCGCCTCCAAAGAAGTCGTGCCGGGCTATATCGGCTTCGACGCAACCGCGCCATCGCTTCATGTCGGCAGCCTCGTGCAGATCATGCTGCTGCGCCGTTTGCAGCAAAGCGGGCACAAGCCAATTGTCCTGATGGGCGGCGGGACAAGCAAAATTGGAGACCCGAGCTTTAAAGATGAAGCCCGTAAGATGCTCACCACTGACCTCATTGGTCATAACATCGCGTCCATAAAACGCATTTTCGAGCGGTTCCTGACATTTGGCGATGGCCCAAATGATGCGGTGATGCTCGACAACTCCGAATGGCTCGACGCGCTTGAATATATCCCCTTCTTACGCGATGTGGGCCAGCATTTTTCGATCAACCGGATGTTGAGCTTCGACTCGGTCAAGCTCCGCCTTGATCGGGAGCAATCCTTGTCTTTCCTTGAATTCAATTACATGATTCTTCAGGCCTACGACTTCATGGAATTGTCGCGTCGAACAGGCTGCCGGCTGCAAATGGGCGGATCGGACCAGTGGGGTAATATCGTCAACGGCATCGAATTGACGCGCCGGATGGAATCGGTCGAGGTTTTCGGCGTAACCACACCGCTGATCACCACCGCCGATGGCGGCAAGATGGGCAAGACGGTCTCGGGCGCCGTGTGGCTGCATGAAGATCAGTTGCCCAGCTATGATTATTGGCAGTTCTGGCGCAACACCGACGACCGCGATGTCGGACGTTTTCTCCGGCTGTTTACCGATCTGCCGCTTGACGAGATAGAACGTCTCGAATCGCTTCAGGGATCAGAAATCAATGTGGCGAAAATAGCATTGGCAAATGCTGCAACTGCCATGTGCCGCGGTGAAGGCGCCGCAACCATGGCTGCGGAAACCGCGCGCAGAACATTTGAAGAAGGCGCTACTGGCGGAGATTTACCGTCAATCCAAGTGACCGACAGCATCAGCTTGATTGATGCATTGGTCGCGCTCGATTTTGTTGCATCAAAAAAAGAAGCGCGCAGAATGATCCAGGGCGGCGGCGCACGTGTTGCAGGAGAGGTTGCTTCGGACGAGAACGCCGTAATTCTGCTACAGGACGAGGCCGTCAAAATATCGGCTGGTAAGAAGAAACACGGGCTAATCACCTTCGGCTAACCAAATGTCGCAGAATCATGAAACATGGTTTTACGAAATATTTGTAACTTCAGTGCATATCGGTGTTCCAAACACCACATGCACGAGGTCGCACTTATGGCGCAAGCCGCTCCCAATTCTGATCTGGACCTTCGCAGGGCAGCGCGCCACCGCGCAGACCACAAGGTAATCGCAGAGAGCCGTCAGCATGGGGACAAGGCGATCCATATAGTCAACGTGTCCGCCCATGGATTTATGATTGATGATAATCCGGGATATGAACGCGGTGAGCGCGTCGAACTGCGGCTGCCAGTTATTGGCCGGATTGAAGCGCTGGCGATTTGGACGATTGAGCAGCGCGCCGGATTTCAGTTTGAGCGCGTTTTGCGTTCGCCTGATTTTCTGGGATTACTTGAGGTGATCGGTCCCAAAACACGTTAACCCCCGCGCAGGGTAGCTACGCCCGAATCCCGTTCAAAGAGATAGAGCGCAATGCGAGCGGCGGCACCGCGTGGCCCCTCAAGGCCGCCATCGCGGTCCAGCAACAGCCGCGCGTCATCAGCGGCGACCCCGATAAGCTCCCGCACCTGTTCCGGGGTGGCGACCTTGAACGGACTATCCCCGGACTGCCGCGTACCGAGCACTTCACCGGCCCCGCGCAGCTTCAAATCTTCCTCCGCGATGCGAAAGCCATCATTGGTCTCACGCATCAGCGCCAACCGCGCGCGTGCTGTCTCACCGATGTTGGTGCTGCGGACCAGCACGCAAACAGACTTTTCCGCGCCCCTGCCCACGCGACCACGCAATTGATGCAGCTGCGCCAAACCAAACCGGTCGGCGGCTTCAATGATCATCAGGCTGGCATTTGGCACATCAACACCGACCTCAATGACGGTCGTCGCCACCAAAAGCCGCGTCCGGCCGGCAACGAATGCTTCCATGACGGCGTCTTTTTCAGGACCACGCATCCGGCCATGGACCAGCGCAACCTGATTACCAAATCGCGCCCGCAGCATCTCGGCGCGCTGCTCGGCTGCCGCAAGGTCGCTTTTGTCGCTTTCCTCCACGAGAGGACAAACCCAAAATGCCTGCTTTCCCGCACCCAAATGCCGGGCAACGCCGTCAATAAGCTCTTCCAGCCGGTCTTGCGACATCACGCGCGTTTCAACTGGGGTCCTGCCAGGAGGCAGTTCATCCAGAATCGAGCTGTCCATTTCCCCGTAAGCCGCGAGCGCCAAACTGCGCGGAATAGGGGTCGCCGTCATCACCAAAAGGTGAGGCACGCCTTTACCCTTGCGCGACAACATCATCCGCTGCGACACACCGAAACGGTGTTGTTCGTCAATTACCGCAACGGCCAACGCCTTGTAGGTCACAGATTCCTGAAAAATGGCGTGAGTGCCGACAAGAATATGTATCGACCCGTCCGCCAGCCCCATCAGGGTCGCTTCGCGCAAACTGCCTTTTTCACGGCCGGTCAGAATTGCAATATTCACCGGCAATCCTCCCAGAAGTTTTTGCAGGCCGGCATAATGCTGGCGCGCCAAAATCTCGGTGGGGGCCAACATGGCAGCCTGCATGCCCGATTCCACCGCCCGCAATAATGCCATGAGCGCGACCATCGTTTTGCCAGCGCCGACATCACCTTGCAAAAGCCGCAACATCGGGCGTGATTGGCCCAAATCGCCGTCAATTTCTCCGATGGCGCGCGCCTGTGCTTTGGTGAGTGAAAATGGCAACTCCAGCCGCCCGATTAGCGAACCGTCACCACAAATAGGTACCGACGTCCGGCGGTCGAGCGCGGCGCGGATAAGCCGCATTGCCAGCTGGTTACTGAACAGCTCGTCATACGCCAGTCGATCGCGGGCGGCCTGGTCGTCCTTGTGATGGGTGCTATTGATGGCCGTGCACCAGTCCGCCCAGCCGCGCGCGTTCAACAGTGTCGGCTCAATCCATTCGGGCAATTGGGGCGCGTGTTGCAGGGCGGCGCTGGCAAGTTGCCCCATGCGGCGGTTCGTAAGGCCGTCGGACAGAGGATAGATTGGTTCGGCAAGTCCCGGTGCTACGGTACTATCGACAGGGACAATATGGTCAGGATGTACCATCTGAAGCTCGTCGCCATAACGGTCGAGCTTGCCCGATATGATTCGCGTTTCGCCTGCAGGCAGTTGCTTACGCGCCCATCCACCATTGCGGCCGAAAAAGGTCAGTGTAATATAATTACCCTCACCATCGGCCGCATAGACTCGCAAAGGTGCGCGCGCACTGCCTGAACTCCGATGATCCATCACGGTTACAGTCACGATAATGTTACTGCCAACGTCGGCAACATCCAGTCGCGTAACCGATTTACGATAGGTCCAGCTTGATGGAAAATGATACACTACGTCTTTTATGCGTTCCAGCGCGAGGCGCTCAAGCGGCTTGGCCAAGCCCGGGCCAACACCCTTGAGCGTTTGGACTTCTGCAAATAACGGATTGAGTATATCGGGACGCATGACTAGGGCCGCTTATAGCCCGCAATTCATCTGAAACCACAAGCTTAAAGGACGCGCCGCATGGACGCTGACCCCTATCGCCGCAAACTGCATTATCGCGCGCATCATCGCGGCACCCGCGAGGCGGACGCCATGATTGGCGGTTTCTTCGATCAGTGCTCCGCCGCTTGGGGTGCGGATGAATATGCCTGGTTCGAACGACTGCTGGATGAACAGGACGTCGACATCATGGCATGGGCATTGCGGACAGCGGAGCCAGACCCCGCCTTTGCCGGTCCATTAATCGACGAAATGATGAAGCTGGATTTCATTTCGCTCCCCGAAGGGCTCAGCACCCGCAAATCATGACTGACTTGCAACGCATCATAAAAAGCCGCGATGCACTTACGTTGGCGTCGGTACCGCAGGGTTTCGCGCCACTGTTATTGGCAGACCTTGCGCGGGCAGCGAAAGCGCGAACTCTGTTTGTTGCGCCCGATGACACGGCGCTGCGCGCCATGGCCGATGCTGTGCCGTTTTTTGCGCCCGAGCTGGAAATATTGCTCCTTCCCGCTTGGGATTGCCTGCCATATGATCGGGCGTCGCCGTCCATTGCAGTAACCTCGCGCAGAATGTCGACGCTTCAGGCGCTGCAGCAGCCTTCAACTAAAAAGCAGCTCGTGCTGACGACCATCGGAGCGGTCATTCAGAAATATGTCACACCGTTCCGGATTCGCCAGACTGGGGAACGCTTGGCGGCCCGCCGTGAGATCAGCCGAGAACGGCTTGCTTCTCTATTGCAAGCCAATGGCTATTTCCGCGTCGATACCGTTGCCGAAGCTGGCGAATTTGCGATTCGCGGCAGTATTGTTGATCTGTTTCCGGCCGGCAGCGAATATGGCCTTCGCCTCGATTTCTTCGGCGATGAGATTGAGACTATTCGGCGTTTCAACCCGTCCGACCAACGCAGCATCGATCAGGTTGAACATTTCGACATTTTACCGGCCGTAGAAGCGCTGATGGACGAAGAAGCGATTAAGCGCTTTAGAGTCGGGTACCGTGATCGTTTTGGTGTCACCGCAACGGGCGACCCTCTCTATCAAGCAGTGTCGGAAGGCCGCCGGCTTTCGGGCATGGACCACTGGCTGCCGCTATTTGAAGAGCGGATGGCGACAATTTTCGATCATGTGGGCGACGACGCGTTGGTCATAAGGGATTCGAGTGTGGTGTCCGCTGGGCAGTCGCGGCTCGATTCTATTGCCGATTATTATGAAAATCGCGTCAATGCCCAAGCCGCAGAACCGGGCAGTTATCGCCCTCTTCCTCCGGAAATGCTGTATCTTTCAAGCACAGAATTGGACCATCTTTGGGTTGAAAAGGCTGCGCATCTTCTGTCGCCTTTCGCGCAGCCGGACTCCGCCAGCATCATCGATTTTGGTATCACCGCAGCGCGCGACTTCGCGCCCGAGCGTGCCCAAAAATCGAACATTTATGAGGCTGTGTCGCAGCATCTGAAGTTGCTGATGGCGTCTGGCCATAAAACCATAATCGCCAGCTATTCGATTGGTGCCCGTGACCGGTTGAAGGGTTTGCTGTCCGACCACGGCGCGCCCACGTTGACGCATGTCGACACGTGGCAGCAAGCGCTGGGCACGCCCAAAAATAGCACGGCGATGGTCGTGCTGCCACTAGATCACGGTTTCGCGACCCCAGATGTAGCGGTACTCAGCGAGCAGGACATGCTAGGCGACCGTCTTGTCAGACGGCAAAAGCGCCGCAAGTCGGCGGACGCCTTTTTGGCGGAACTCGCGGCGCTTACGCCGGGCGATCTGGTTGTTCATCAGGACCACGGCATTGGCCGCTACGACGGTCTGGTATCCATCCCCGTTGGCAACAGTCCACATGATTGTGTGGCGCTCACTTATTCCGGCGGCGACAAGCTGTATGTCCCTGTTGAAAACATCGATGTTCTCTCGCGCTACGGCTCTGACAGTGAACATGTGTCCCTCGACAGACTGGGCGGTGAGGCGTGGCAGCGTCGCAAGTCGAAGCTCAAGGAGCGCATACGTGCAATCGCGCATGAGTTACTGAAGACTGCGGCAGAGCGTGCGTTGCGCGCGGGCGCTGTCATCGAAGTCGATGGCCCGGCTTATTCCAGCTTCGTTGACCGCTTCCCCTATGAGGAAACGGAAGACCAATTGCGCGTCATCGAAGAAGTTTTGCAGGATCTGTCGGCCGGAAATCCCATGGACCGGTTGGTATGTGGCGACGTTGGCTTCGGTAAAACCGAAGTCGCGATGCGCGCTGCCTTTGCTGTAGGGATGGCAGGGCTTCAGGTCGCGATCATTGCGCCTACCACGCTGTTGGCGCGGCAGCATTACACAAATTTTGCCGAGAGATTCCGTGATCTGCCCCTTAAACTTGGCCGTTTGTCGCGGTTAGTGCCCACAGCAGAAGCGGCTAAAACACGCGAAGGCCTTGGCGATGGTACCGTTGATATTGTCGTTGGCACCCATGCTGTTCTCGCCAAGTCACTGAATTTCAAACGACTTGGGCTAGTTATAGTCGATGAAGAGCAGCGCTTTGGTGTAACGCACAAGGAGCAGTTGAAGGCGCTGAAAACCGACGTGCATATGCTGACACTGACCGCCACGCCAATTCCGCGTACGCTGCAAATGGCGATGTCGGGTTTGCGCGAACTGTCGGTCATTCAGACGCCGCCGGTGGATCGCCTTGCTGTGCGCACCTATGTCATGCCTTGGGACCCTGTGGTGCTTCGCGAGGCTCTACTGCGCGAGCATTATCGCGGCGGCCAAAGCTTTTTCGTCGTGCCCCGCATTTCCGACCTTACCGAAATTGAAGAATATCTGAGGACCGCCGTTCCCGAGATCAAATATGTCACCGCGCACGGGCAGATGTCACCTACTCAGGTCGAAGAGCGGATGAGCGCCTTTTACGAGAAGCGCTACGATGTTCTGCTGTCGACGACGATCGTTGAAAGCGGCCTCGATATTCCAAGTGCAAACACGCTGATAATTCACCGGGCGGACCGATTTGGCCTTGCCCAATTATATCAGCTGCGTGGCCGTGTCGGTCGTTCGAAGACACGTGCTTACGCGTATTTGACCCATGAGGTGAACAAGGCGCTGACCGAAACGGCGGAAAAACGCTTAAAGGTCCTGGGTGATCTGGATAGCTTGGGCGCTGGTTTCCAACTCGCCAGCCATGATCTTGATATCAGGGGTGCAGGTAATCTGGTGGGCGACGAGCAATCGGGTCATATCAAGGAAGTCGGCTTCGAACTGTACCAATCCATGCTGGAAGAAGCGATTTTGGAGGCACGCGCGGGCGCGCAAGGCCTCGCAAAACCGCGCGGCAGTTTCTCCCCGCAGATCACCATTGATGCGCCCATTCTTATTCCCGAAGATTATGTGCCCGACCTGTCGGTGCGTATGGCCTTGTATCGACGCCTGAACGATTTGGAAGAAGGTCAGGACGTCGAAGGCTTCGCTGCCGAAATGACCGACCGCTTCGGTGCAATTCCAGAACCCACCCAAAATCTGCTCAAGCTTATCCAAATCAAGCAAAACGCGCTCGTCGCGCAAGTTGCAAAGATTGAAGTCGGCGCGCGCGGCACTTTGGTTAGCTTCCACGAAGACACTCCACCCAATGTCCCAGGCTTGCTCGCTTATGTCGACAAATTGGGAGTAACGGCCAAACTTCGTCCGGACAGCAAACTCGTCATAAACCGGGTATGGAATGATCCGGCGGCGCGCTTAAACGGATGTCTGCAGCTATCGCGGGGGCTAGCCAATCTAGCCCGCAAGGCGGGTTAGATCATCGCAAGGGCAAATGCCGTAAACGCCTCGGGTGTAAGCGGTGGGGCACGTAAAAAGCCTTGAAAAAAGTCGCAATCCTCCGCCTGCAACATGGCGAGATCTTCTTCACGCTCCACGCCCTCGGCAATAATCAACAGGCCGAGTGCCTTGGCCATCGCAATTATTGCGCGCAGAATGATGCGGTCTTTGCCGCCGCCACTGATATCGGGCGTCATACTCTTATCAATTTTTAGATAGTCGACCGGTAAGGCCTTCAAATAGGCGAGGCTGGAATAACCTGTACCGAAATCGTCAACCGCAATGCGGACTCCATTGAGACGTAGAAGTTCAAGCTGACCTGCCGCCACGTGCAAATCGCGTACGAGGCTTTCCTCAGTCAGCTCCAGCGTAAGCCTATCGGCACGAAAACCCGTGCCGGACAGCAATTCGAGCAACCGTGGTGCATAATGGTCCGTCAATTCCTCCGCACCGAGATTAACGGCAAGGCGCAATTGTCCCAGCGCCGCAGGCCAAGCGGCCGCGATTGTGATGGCTTCATGCTGGATATGGTTGGACAGCTCTTCGCGCAGGTCGCATCGATCTGCGCTATCAAATAACTCACCCGCGCCGATCTGCCCCAATACAGGATGCCGTAGGCGGGCCAATGCCTCGGCCCCGATTAGCTTTCCCGACGACACTTCAAACTGCGGCTGTAGAACGATGGCGATTTGCCTCTCCGCTAACGCAGAGCGCATCGCAACATCCAGCGTCTGACGGTCAGCACCAACCGCACCAACGTCGTTATCAGCAACGACAAACCGTCGTCCTTTGCGGGCGTAGGCTTGCGCCAGCGCCTGCATTGCGCGCGCGGCCACTTGTTGCCGCGTCTCACCCGCACGCGATAAAGCGACAGCGACGCGGACGTTGACGGGCAATGCAGCATCAGGTTCGCCCAAGTCGGCGGATACCATTTCCAACAATTTCTGGGCGGCCTGTTCCGTGTGTTTGCCAGGCGCATTGCCCTTTACAACAAGCATGAACTCACGCCCGGAAAGTCTAGCCGCAAAGCTGATAGGGGATAATTGCTGCGCAGCAAAGGCGCGCATACGCTGGGCAATTTTACGGATAACGGCGTCGCCGGCACCATGCCCAAGCCGATCGTTAATCTGCTTCAGGTCTTTGATGCCCAATAACAGCATCGTGTGCGGGCCGTCCGACGCATCACGCAACCACTTATGCGTCGCCCGCACCCCCAACACAGGCGGCAAGCGGCGACTTTCGGCCGGAATGAGCTTGGAGGGGGTATTGTGCACGGCCCATCTTTACTCCCAAAAGCTTTCCGAACCGTTTCGAATGCTTGAATCAGCTTTGTGCTGATACGATTTCCGTTTATGTCGCGGTCATGATTGACGGCTTTGGACGCAACATTGATTATCTGCGGCTATCGGTCACTGACCGGTGCAATTTCCGCTGTCATTACTGCATGCCGGAACAGCAAAGCTTTTTGCCCCACCACGACCTTCTGACTTTCGAAGAGATCGAAACGCTGGTGCAAAGGTTCATCGCGCTTGGCATCCAAAAAATCCGCCTGACCGGCGGTGAGCCATTGGTACGCCGCGATGTTGGCAGGTTGATTAAGGCGCTTGGTGCTTATGTTAGGTCAGGAAAGCTTAAAGAGCTCACTATTACCACCAATGGAAGCCGACTGGCCGAGTTTGCGCCATTACTTGCAGTGGCAGGGGTGAGGCGCATCAATGTCAGCCTCGATACCCTCGACCCAGAGAATTTTCGACGCATCACCCGCGGTGGGACCCTCGATCAGGTTCTAGACGGTATAAAAGTCGCGCGTGCCGCCGACCTGAAAATTAAAATCAACATGGTCGCGTTGAAAGGGCAGAATGAATTAGAGCTGTTGCCCATGGCCCAATTCTGCGCCGAAAACGCTTATGACCTTACCCTCATCGAAACGATGCCGCTTGGTTCCGATGTGCATGGGCGGAGTGATGATTTCATCACATTAGAGCAGTTCGCAGCGCCATTGCGGGCAGCGTGCGACCTGACCCCCTTGGCATATCAAAGCGCTGGCCCTGCCCGCTATTACCAAGTTGAACCATTGGGGCTGCGGCTGGGCCTTATTACACCGCTGAGCCACAATTTCTGCGACCAGTGTAACCGCATTCGTCTAACCACGGACGGAAAAATATTCATGTGCCTTGGATCGGATCTACACGTTGACCTACGCAAGGCGCTCCGCGAGCAGACCGCCGATGACGTTGATGGTTTGCTTCGCAAGGCAATGCGCCTTAAGCCGCTAAGGCACGATTTCGAAGAGCAACTGGTAACGCCCGCATTGCGGCTTGCCCGACATATGAATGCGACTGGTGGATGAATAAATATACGAGACTAGCCGTGATTGCTTCGGCTACTCCCGTGGCCCGTGAAGCAGAAGCGATGTTGCGCGCGCAGCATGAGTTTGTACCCCTCGACAGCGCAGATGCGGTAATCGTGCTCGGCGGCGACGGCCATATGCTGCAAGTGCTGCATCAATTGCTCGAGAGCCGCCGCGACATTCCGGCCTATGGCATGAATCGTGGAACTATTGGCTTCCTGATGAACGGGTGGAACCTGCTCGATCTGGCCAGCCGCCTTGAACGGGCAAAGTCGTTTTCGGTCCGCCCCCTCACCGCCGATATCACTACTGTGAGCGGACAGAAATTCACCCTGCCCGCGATTAACGAAGTGTCATTGCTCAGGGAAACCCGGCAAGCGGCCAAGCTGGAGATTTCGGTCAATGGGCGCGCTGTCATTCCAGAGCTGATTTGTGACGGCATATTGGTGTCGACGCCCGCAGGATCAACCGCCTATAATTTATCGGCAAACGGTCCCATCCTGCCCTTGGATTCTTCTCTGTTGGCGCTGACGCCGATTAGCCCTTTTCGGCCGCGCCGTTGGAAAGGCGCGATTTTGCCGGACCGCTATCTTATTCGTATCAACATATTGGAGGCAGGCAAACGTCCCGTCAGCGCGGTCGCAGACCAGCGCGAAATCCGCGACATTGCGCAGGTGGAAGTGGCACTCGACCGCAATCGCGTGCTCACATTGTTGTTTGACCCCGAACATGCCCTAGATGACCGGATTGCGATGGAACAATTTATTGTCTGAACGGGCAATGGGCGCTTGCCAAAAGCAAAAAAGCGCTGCTATAGGCGCGCCTCACCCCGAAGATATCGGGATGTTCCCTGGTAGCTCAGTGGTAGAGCAGTTGACTGTTAATCAATTGGTCGGGGGTTCGAATCCCTCCCGGGGAGCCATTAATTTCAGACACTTAAATGCATTCCCTTTGGGGAAATACAAATGCCGATTGAAAAAAGGTTTCACCTAGGTTTCACAGTCGGCTTGCAGCTATTTAACATGCTGACGTGGCATCTCGGTCACTTACCCCCCCCCACCCCCTTCAGAAACCCTGCTAATCGAGACCCTACCGGGGTGGCACCCCCCTATGCTGGATTATGGAACCGCAGTTCCTTGTTAACTATTATTCTGCGTGTTAGGTTATCCGGGTTTTATTCTTACTAGTGGATTGATTCCAACATTTGGAACCCCCGGTTACGTGCAGCGATGATTTCATCAGGATCGGCCTTCCAGACGAAGGGTTTGGGGTCGTTAGCGTTGTATTCTCGAACGAAGCGATTGATGGCGGCCTGAAGATCGACGAGGGAATGGAATACCCCATATTTCAAGCGGCGCCGCGTCAGTTTTGCAAAGAAGCCCTCGACAGCATTAAGCCATGAGCACGAGGTTGGTGTGAAGTGGAATGTCCAGCGCGGATGGCGCATGAGCCATTCCTGAACCTTATCCTTCTTGTGTGCTGCGTAGTTGTCGAGAATGACGTGGATGGCCTTGTCCTTCGGCACCTCACGCTCGATCCGATTGAGGAAGCGGATGAACTCCTGATGGCGGTGCCGCTGCATGTTCTGGGCAATGACTGGACTTGTAACGGTTTTGCGCCGGTCACTGATCTCATTATGCCACCTTTGCTTCGAACGCCAGCGGGCTGATGCCACCCAGATATGAGTGACGGCGGCGGGTG
>Ga0105050_10008230_pt1 | contig 12116 bp, 17 predicted proteins | sample FRY01_FD_78088 | JGI IMG/M metagenome (GOLD analysis project Ga0105050, IMG submission 78088) | Freshwater microbial communities from Lake Fryxell liftoff mats and glacier meltwater in Antarctica - FRY-01 | ecosystem: Environmental > Aquatic > Freshwater > Ice > Glacier meltwater ... | reverse complement strand
GCTCTACAAACTGTCGAAGTTTTTGTCTATCTTATGGTATTTTCAGATGCGCAATTGAAGTCAGATGAGGCTATCGAGTTAAAGAGAAAGGATTTAAGTAAAGCTATACCTAAATTTCCAATAACAAGTGATCAATATCTTTTTGAAATATCTGAAATTAAAGCAAATCTAACGGCTCAGCTTACTGATGCTGTTAAAGAATCCGCATTTGATTGTTATATATATTCAAATGGTAAATGTGTTAATTTTGGTGACCCAAGAAATAACAAATTTTCTTATGTTCCAAATTATACCGAGCAACAAAATGATACAACAGTTAAAGCAAATAAGGTTGCCGTCGAGTGGACTGGTAAACCAATCACAATTAATGGTGTTGAATATGTTTATAGAAGGTCTAGTTCTACAATTTTAGACCTTTATGATAAGGAAATTTACATGAATGCGCTTAAAGACCCATCTATTATTCCATTAAAAGTTGGCACATATGAAGTAAATGAACGCGGAGATAAAGTATTAAAACTTCTAGTTAATTAAATTAAATTAAATTAAATAAATTAATTAAAATATTAATTATAAATTTTATATTTTGGTGCAAGATATATTCCAATAGGTAAAACATCAGCAAAAAAATGTTGTATCTTATAAAAAATAGATGAATAATAATTATACGAAGAAAGTTTATATGTGGTTAAACCTTTGTTAAAATCATCTTTTAATATTTCTACTTCTGATGATGAAAATTTATCTTCATTATATTCTTCAAAAATATAATTTTTAAAAGGATTATGAAATATGCTTTCAAAAAAATTTCTTTTATACCAAATTATATTTGATTCATCATTATACAATTTTTTGTCTTTATTTAATAATATTAATTTGCCTTTTGGAAAAATATTATCTTTATTTCTCTCTATATGCTGCTTGAAAGATGGTATAAAAATATGTATTCTTAAAAAAATATACAGAAAAAAAAACAATAATATTAACAAAAAAATAATTTGATTTTTATTAAATGATGTCAATTTCATGTGTATATATATTATTACTTTTATTTATAAAATTAATAATATTATTTATTTTCTATTTAATAACTCAATAATTTTATCAAATTTTTTATGTAATAGTTTAATTTCGGCTTTAACTTCATTTAATTCATTATTATTATTACTATTATTATTATTATTATTATTATTATTATTATTTATAACTTCTGTTTTTACATCTATTTTTTTAAATTTACTGAATATATTTTCATCATCGTCATCATCTATTATCATTTCAATATTATCTTTTTCATTTATTAGGTCTGTATCCTTTATTATTTCTTTATCCCAAGATACGTTTTTTTTCTCTTTAATATCTGTATCTAAAAATCTAAATCTACTTGAATTATTGTCTGTTTGTTGTATTTGAGTAAATTTTTCTGTTTTTAAAGAGGTTTCTTGTGATTTTAACCAATTATTTACATCTTCTTCGTCATTTTGATGTTTTTTTGTTATTTGTTCTACTTCATAATTCCTTTTTGCTGTCATTTCTTTTAATATTTTATCCATTTCTTTAATTGGCGTTTCTTTGTAATTATCGGAAAAAGTCGGCACTTCTGGCACCTTCAACGTAACTGCATTTGTAAACTCTTCTTGCGCTCTACTATAATCTTTGTCAAATTGAGAACGGCGATCTGTTTGTATTTCTTCATAAGTTATTAGATCCTTAACAGGTTCTTCCTTCATAATTTTAATTTTATTTGGCATACTTTGAGAGAAATTCTTTTTAATATAATTTAATATAAGTAAAATATACTTTTTATTGATATCAACCACATAATTCGTTTTGCTTCTCTCTACATCATAAAACCCTTTAATATTATTAACAAACATTTGATAAATCTTTTCTTGACTGTCGCGTTTTTGAAACTTAAACATATCTTCATCACTTATAACATCCCAAAGAGTTGAAATATTATCTTTATGTAAAAATTGATTTATACTCATTAGATATTAATTAGTATAAATATAGTTTTAAATATATTTATCCGCGATTATATAAATATATTTTTTATAAAAGATTTTATAAAGAATCATTATAATAAATTTTTCTAAATTTTTCCATATACTCATCCTTCAATATATGTGTTTTTAAATAATGTTCTGTCATCTTATCCTCTAACATATGAACAATAAAATAGAGAGAATAAATGCCGCATTCTGTATTGCCATATTGATGTTCTATACCTTCATTACTATCAAATTCAAAATTCATTTTGGGGCTTAAATTAAGTCCTTGTTCTTTAATGCGGTTAACAAGTGCCATAATTTCGTCAACTGGCTTATCTCCTGTGCTATCAAAGAAAAATATTTTCTTCTTCTTTATATTAATAAACATAGATATCCAATGTTGACCTGGTTTGTCGTGTGGGTCGGTATTAAAAATAATACCAATTTTATTTTTACCAAGACGAATTTGTTCTTTAAGGCTAAAATTACATAATTCATCCCAAACACATTCACCGTATAATTTTCTTGTATCAAAATCAATTGGAGAAGGGCCAATAAAATCAAAACATTTATATGCTTTTTCATATTGTTTCATAACATTCATAATATCCACACTAGAAAGCCATTCGTTTGGATTTTTCTTCCATTCTGCTGGCGACTCTGGTGCAAATGAGTCGGCAATATCGCTGCTAACTTTGCCAAAATCAGCCTTTTGTTTTAACCAACATGACTCTTTATTACATACACCGCTTAGCTTCTCGCTAATAAATTTATGTATTTCTTTTGGTGAGTTGGTTGTTATTTTAACATCAGGGTGTCTTGCGTTCCATAATTCTTTTAACTTCATTAACGATTCATTTGTATAACACGAAAACTCGTTTATCTTACCTTTTTCTTTTGGACTGCAATTAACCTTATTTAATTTAACGGTTTTCTTATGCTTACCTTTTCTTCCCAAAATATCTTTTCCTCCAAAAATATTTCTAATTGAAGAGAAATATCTTTTTCTTGTTCCTCCTTTTTTATTTTTATTTCTTCTTTTAACTGTTCTTGCCATATAATAATGTGATATTTTTCTTTTTTCAAATTAATTGTTCTTTTTCTTTTTTCTCTGTCTTAATTCCTTTATATTCTAACTTTGGGTCTAATAAATTAATATTCTTTTGCTTTGGTAGAAAAGTCTCTTCCTCTTTTTTTTGGACTATTGTTTTTGATACATGTTTGTCTAAAGATTGCGGAAAATTAAGTTTAACTGAACGCATTAGAAACTTGTCTGCTTCTACGCTTCTTGAAGGGTCGTTACCAGACAAATCGTATATTGGTTCGACAAATGTCCTCTCAAATCCATCATATTCTGCCTGTATAATATCATTATTATCAGCTATTTTAAAGTAATGAATTGAAGCTCGAACAAATGTATCATAAGCGTATTTAACATCAGGCAATAATTCTGTTGGTGGTGTACCATTAATTAATTCCTTAAATAAGTTGTATGTTCGTTTCCTATAGAATTTTATTTCTTCTTTTTCTTCTTTATTTAGCTTTTTCTTGTCAATATGTTTATTAATCATATCTTTATTAACAAGACAGTTAATTGTTAATTGATTTACATATGCTTGTGACATTATTATTAATAAGTATATTTATTTTATGTAAAATATACTTATTAATATTATTTTTTATATTTTTGGGTTTTTAACATTTTTGGGTTTCTAACATTTTTGATTTGTTAAATCTCTAACTTGAACTCGAGTATTATTAAAAAACATAGAAGCGCCTACTTTCCTTTGGTCTGGATTTGGATTAAATTGAGAGAAACCTTGGTTTTCAAATAAAAGTTCGTGTGGATTGGGTTGTTTAACAGACTTAAAATTGTAATTATATAAATCACTTGTTGAATTAGGAACATAAACAGATTGACTGCATTTTTGAAGAGCATAAACTTGATTTCTTAATTCAGATTCTAAATTAACATTTGAAGCATAGCCAGACCAAGGTGCAGTAGCATTACCAGGATTAAATACTTTATTAACATTAAAAGTTGGCATTTGCGCTAAAGGGACATTTAATTCTTTTCTAGGGTCGACAACAGGAAAATAAGAGTATTTTGTCATAACAGGGCGAACATCTAAATAAGGTTGAAGCATTTGAGATGGAATATTTCTATCATAAATTCTTGTGTTGGTTTCTTCGTGTATTTTTGAATTGCATGGGTCACTTTGTTTATAAGCGTTATTCATTTTATATACTATAATTTTATTTTTTTCTAATAATTATTTAATTTAAATATTTATATTTATATATATGTCATACAAAGAAAAGCTATATCTTATTCAAACAATATTTTTTTCTTTTTTTGTAACAATATCATATTTATTATTATTTATTTCTGCGTTAGGAATATCAGATAAAGCTGTTATATATCTAAATGACCTTAGTTATTATGTAAGAATTTATATTTGTTTATTTTTAATTTGGAGATTTAATCCATTAAGAAAGCATTATGAATTTACTGATTTAGACGGAAAAATAGCATTTAGTGCTGGAGTGTTTATATTATCAACTACAGCATTAAATAAATATATAGAAATGGCAAAAGAGAAGGCTCATAGTATTTTAAAGAAAATAGATCATAATTCACGATTTATTTAGATTTCTTTTCATCAAAAAACTTATGAAGATGATTTAAGATTTCCTTACCAATTATTTTATCAATTTCATATTCTCCCAAATCTTTATTCATACATTTATATTTATATTGTTTCATATAAGTTTACATTATTTTTATAAAGTCTTCTTGACTTCCACTTATAACCTTTTTAGCATGCTTTGACTTACAATAACGAACCAGCATTTCATCAAACTGTAAATCATAATAATAAGGTTTAACATATATATAATATATATTATCATTAGCCATTCCAGGATAAAATGTATCATCTAAATAGCAAATTTGAGCATTTGGTGGTATTTTTGTACAGCGTATTAGGTCATTGTGTGTTTTATCGTGTGTTGTTCGACAGATTTCCACATTTTTACCGTTAATTCTAAACGCAGCGATAATTTGGTCTATAATTTTACCGTCAGTTTTGCCTTCAAAATATTTAATAATATAGTTTGCCCATGAATGCGGACCTGTATTATTAGTATAAATCATAATTTTATTACAGCATTTGCTTTCTTTTTTGGTCTTTAAGTAGTTTAAAATATTTATTATATTGGGGCGTAAAAATTCAGGAAACAAATCTAAAACCGCATTAAAGTCGCTTTGAGTTAAGGGTTCTTTTTTATAATGTTCTAAACTATCCCAAAAAATTCCTAATTCTGTAAAATAACCAAGCGTTTCGTCTAAATCAAATACAACAATTTTCATACTAATATATATTTAGAAATATGCATTTATAAAAATATTAATTGTATAACTATAAATAAATTATGAATAATGAAGAAGATAACAAAATATCGGTTGTTGTTCCAACTATTAGTCTGCTAATGGCTGATAATATAAAATATAAAATCAATAATAAAATATTACGTCAAAAATTGACCGAATTACAAAAAGTCGTTGATGAATTAAAAAAAGAAGTTGCTAATTTTAAAAAATTTGAATTAAAATAAATTGTTTATGTATTTATTTTATTTGTAAATATTAATAAACTAATTAAAATGGCTGAATTAACTGCTAACGATTATAAGAAAATTTTAGAATATTATAATAAACCAATACCTAAATCAATTCGTCTTGCTAAAGCCGCTGCAGAAAAAATATTAGCACAGAAGCTATGTAGATGTATTAAAAAGGTTGGACCAGACGAGAGTAGAGCTATTGGGATTTGCACAAAAACTGTTTTTAATCGTAAGGGTTATACTCGTGGTAAATTTAAATGTAAGGGTAAACAATCTGTTAAAACGAGAAAAATTAGAAAATAAAATCCATTATATCATTATAAAATGTATTTAAAGAGTATAATATAAAATTATTATACTATATTATAAAATGAACTTTGAAAATAAAGACGATTTACTAGAAGATGATAAGGCTACTATTTTTCTTAAAAAAAGAAATAATAGACAAAGCGATACAACTATTTATGGCTTGGCAAAAGACCTTGATTTAAAAAAAATGATTTCTTATATGAGAAAACATTTTAATTGTAGTGGCTCTATAACAAATGATCCTGAATTTGGCGAAGTTATATGTTTAACTGGAGACCAAAAAGAAAATGTATTTAATTTTTTAGTAAATGAAGAAATATATAAAAAAGATAAAATAATTATCAAAGGTATCTAAATTATACATTTTTACTTTGATAAATGGTCTAATGCTGATAAAAGTACTAATTCTTGGTCTGTTAGCCTCTGAAATATTAAATTTTTATCCATTGAAATTTGAAAATAACGCGCTTTAAATCCATAATTCTTACAAACACAAAATACACCATTATCAGTTATTTTCATTTCACAAAACATAGAACCTTGAGTTAAATAAATATTTGTTGGATCTTCAATAGGAATCCATCTAATATATGCGCCATATTTTAACTCATTCATTTCATCCACATATTTATAATCTTTTAGCTTACTCATTAGTTCAAGTGTGTCTTTTCTTGGTAAATGCAACTCTTTTAATACATTTAAATTCATTTCTTTAATTTTATCTGATGTAAAATTTAATAGGGTTTCGTTAGATTCGTCATCTAATGCCTTTAATAGTTTTTGAATATCCATAATATATATTTTAAATTATATTTAAATATATTTATATAATAATTATAGATAAAATGTTCGTAATAATTATATTATTGTAAATTTAAAAATAATATAAAGATATGTTATAACTAAAAATATGCCGAGAAGTAGAAGCAATAGTAAAGATAATATTTCAATAAAAGCACCTCCGCCTAGTAATAATTCTAACACATTACCTAGCAATAATCAAGTTATTAATAGCTCTCCTTCATTTTTAAGCACACTTACTCAGGGTTTCGCATTTGGAACTGGTTCAACAATTGCTAGAAATATTTTTTCAAAAACTGAAGAAAAAGAAGATAAATCAGATATTGTCATTCAAAAAAAAGATAATGACGAAAAAATATCAACGGAAAAATTTATAGAAAAATACAAAATCTGTATAGAAAAAATAGGTTCGCATGAGGTGTGTAACGAATTATTAATTGATTTAAAAAAGTAATCATATGATATGTTTAACAATTATATTTTACCAAGAACTTCCGAAACCACTTCCACCTAAAAATTCACTTGCTGCAACAGGTCCGTTAAATCCTTCAGTCATTCCAGGCGATGCTGCACCAACTAAAGGAGTATTATCTTGTTTATACATATCATTGTAGTTTGGCATTTGTTGTTGTTGTGAATCACTTGTTGGAAGAGAACTTATTGCTGTTCCATCAGTATAAGCAGGTGGCATTGGTTGTAAAATTTGTTGACCCGCAATAGGTTGACTTACTTTAACTGCACCTGATCCATTTTTTTTCTTTTTATCAGAGGGACCATTCCATAATTCGGAGACACGTTCTGATAAAATACTTACTTTCTCTCCCATTTTTGTTTGTAAACTCATTGTTATCATCAAAATTGCTAAAATAATATACATAATATTAAAATCAGCATATTTTGTGTTGCTATATGTTGGAACAAATGTAATCATTCTATGAATAAGAAGTAACCCAATAAATGTAACAATAATTTGAATAATAACTTCAGCACTTAATTCTAAACTTCCCTTTTTATCATCAGCTTCAGGAACATATTTGCCAATGGTTTTATTTAATATTACAACTGGAATAATAGCAAGAATTGCGTATTGAAGGATGTTAAAAATATCTGATTTTGAGTCATCGTCGAAATTAAAAACGTGCTTAAAAAAGTTTTTATTTGAATCATCTGAAATATCCATGTCTATAGGGTATATTTAGAAATTAAAATAAGAAAATCCTCTTTTATTGAAACAATTTAAAGATATCCTAAATAACTTACTATAATGGATAATACTAACGATATATGCGATAATGTTGAAGAACAACAATATTTAGACTTACTTGACAAAATTCTTCGTGATGGAACTTGGGAAGAGGGTAGAAATGGTCGCACTAAAGGTATTTTTGGCTCAATGATGCGTTTCTCTCTTAAAGACGGACAAATTCCTATTTTAACAACTAAAAAAACCGCTTGGAAAACTTGCCTAAAAGAACTTTTATGGTTTATTCGTGGTGATACAGATAATAAATTATTACAGGCTCAAGGTGTGCATATTTGGGATGGAAATACAACAAGAGAATTTTTGGATTCACGAGGATTACACTTATATCCTGAAGGTATGATTGGGCCAGGATACGGATATCAATGGCGCAATTTTGGTGCAAGTTATAATTGCTTTACAGGCAAACCTATTGATGGAATTGAACATCCTTTTAATGGTATTGACCAACTTCAACAAATTATTGATGCTCTTAAAGACCCTAAACAGCGCACAAGTCGTCGCTTGGTAATGACGGCATGGAATCCTAAACAATTAGACAAAATGGCACTCCCACCTTGCCATATTTTTTGCCAATTTAATGTGCATGATGGTAACAAATTATCTTGCTCTATGTATCAGAGATCCTGTGACGAATTCTTAGGTCAGCCAATAAATATTGCGTCGTATAGTTTTCTTACGCATTTACTAGCAAAACATTGTGGATTAGAAGCGCATGAATTTGTATATTTTGCAGGAAATTGTCATATTTATGAAAATTCTGTTGATGCTTGTAAGTTACAATTAACTCGAAAACCATTTCCTTTTCCAACAGTTTCAATTAAACAAGTAAGAGAGAATATTAATGATTATCAAGTTGAGGATTTTGAACTTAAGAACTATCAAAGCCATGAAGCAATTAAAGTTGCTATGATTGCATAAATAATTTATTATGACTTGTTAAATAAAAGTAAATATAAAAAATTTAATTATAAAATTATTTTTTTTACAATTTAGTGCGTAAGTAATTTAAAAACAATTTAGGAATAATTACTAATATGAGTTCAAGATCACTTGCCGCTGCTAGATCTAGAAGAGCTGGAGAAAATGCTCCACCAGTGTCAGGAAACAGACCCGGAACATCAATCGGTTCCTCAGCTGCTTTTTCAAATATGCCACAACAACCAAATAATGTAAGAGTAGCCAGACCTCCTCAACAAATGCAAACACAACAAATGCAACAACAAAGACAACAACAACAACAACAACAACAACAACAACAACAACAACAACAACAACAACAACAAAAACAACCAAGTGCCGCATTTCAACAAATCCAACAACAACAACAACAAGGTCAAAATGGTTTACCATTTAGTAAGTTAAGTATTTCTGATGCAATTGGTCTTATTACATTACGTTTAGGTCGTGTTGAACAATGGGTTATTGAAACTGAACATGAAACTGAGAGTAAAGGTGAATCAATTGGAGCAACTTCTTCTAGCGGAGCTGTTGATAATAGTGTTTTAGCTAGTCTTCTTAACAGATTGGAATCTGTTGAAAAAAAGGAGCCTTTAGCCACTGTAGTTGCCTCTGTTTCTTCAGAAGAAGTTACTAAATTAACTTCTGAATTATCCGATTTAAATGTTCGTTATAATAAATTTTGCGATGAAGCTAACAAACAAACTCTTACAATTTCAAAGCATACTGAACAATTATTTAGATTTGAGAGAGAATTAATTGAAACAAAGGATATTCTTAAAACTTTTATGATTAGATATGATAACTTTGTTCAAGAATCCAATGATAAATTGGCTGATTATGAATATGCTATTGCAGAAATTGAAAAAAGTATTACACCGACAAGCGTTATCGACACTGTAGAAGTTGTAGAGGGTTCAAATATTGACAGCCTATTGCCAACTAATTTAACTGATATTAGTCCTGAAGACTTAAAAGGAATTGTTTTAAGTGCTATTGATGCTTAAAATTAATAAATATGTAAAACTATATTAAATATAATACTTTAAATATATTATATTTAAAATGAAAATTCAAATTAACGACAAAAAGAAAAAGGATGTATTTGTTTCTCTCTTTCATATTTTAAAAAGTTGTTCATCAACTATTAATTTAAATTTAACTTCAAATACTATGCATATTCAAGGTATGGATAAATCACATATTTGTTTATTTAATGTTGTATTAACTAGCCAATGGTTTGACGAATATAAAATAAATAATGATGCAAAAATTTCCTTTTCTTCAAGCGTTTTTTACTCTATTATTAGCACCAAAGCAGATAATCAAAATTTGCATATTTTTATGGCTAATGAAACAGACGACCAATTAGAAATTAAATTTGAGACGGAAGGTGAAGCAAAGAAAAAAGACTTTAAAAAATCATTTAAGATGCCTCTTATTGAATATGAATATGAAGAAATGAATATTCCAACACCTGAATATGATGCTGAATTTTCCTTTTCATCAAAGCAAATTGCTGATATCTTCTCTCAACTTAATAATTTTAGCGATGATATTATTATGCAATGTAGTGAAAACGATGTGAATTTATCAGCAAATGGTGCCAATGGTGAGATGAAAGTTGAAATTCCAATTGATGAATTAACTAGTTTTAGCATTGTTGAAGGTGAAGTTATAACGTTAACTTATAGTTTAGCATATATAAATAAAATGTGTATATCAAACAAATTGTCAAATGATATTGATTTTAGTTTAAGTAATGAATGCCCTTTAAAAATCAATTATGATTTAGGAAATGATAGCAATTTAGTCTTTTTTATTGCTCCAAAAATGAACGACTTATAAATCCACTTTTTTAGCAATAAAATTCTAGTGGCGCTTCGTTCTCATTTATAAAAATTATTATTTCAATTTATTAACATTCATAATGGAAATACTAATTGGGTTTTTTATATTTTGTTTAGTGTTATTTATTTATTTACATGTCCAATTTCATCTTAAAACAAGTGAAGACTTAGAAATGTATGAAGTCGATCAACCATCTAAGGAACGTTTAGAAGAAATTTGCGATTTAAGACAACCTGTTATATTCGACTTCGATTGTCAACTAATTGTCAACACAACCAATAAGACATTTATTTCCGACTCTTATCAAGCATTCGAAATTAAAATTAGAAATATAAAGGATGAAGACGACAAAGAAGAACTTTATGTTCCTCTGCCAATTCATACGGCAATTAACCTGTTTGATCAGGATAAATCGGCTTCCTATTTTTCGGAAAATAATGCCGACTTCCTCGAAGAAACAGGTGTCATTAAAAATTTAAAATATAATGACGAATTCTTAAGACCGTATATGGTCTCAAATTGTAATTACGATGTCCTAATAGGCAGCGCCAATACTTGCACCCCATTTAGATATGAAATTAACTATCGAAATTATTTCTTATTGACGGAAGGTAGTGCGCAAATTAAGTTGTCGCCGCCACATTTTACCAAGTATTTGTATCCTATTTATGACTATGAAAATTTTGAATTTAAATCGCCTGTCAATCCTTGGTCTCCTCAACCGAAATATGCTGCGGATTTTGATAAAACAAAATGCTTGGAATTTACTTTAACACCTGGTAAAACGCTATTTATTCCGGCATATTGGTGGTATTCAATTAAATTTAACAAAGGTACCAGTATTTCTTGCTTTAACTATCGAACTTACATGAATAATGCTGCGATTTTGCCTTATATTTGCATGCATGCTTTACAGATTCAAAATGTTAAACGTAATACAGTTAAAACGGCCAGCATTCAAGAACTAAATCAATTGAAAAAAGAAGATTTATTACCTACTGTAATTAATACAGATAATTTAGTGCCTACAAATTCTTTGCCAGAACAAACCAAAATACAAGAACAAACAGAAATACAAGAACAACTACCAACTCCAATAGACAATAATATCGGCACCGAAATTAATTAAAATATTTTTATAATATATATAAAATGTTTAAAAAACTTTTTCCCTTCTTTTTTACGCCTTCCAAAAGGAAGAAAACAAGACGTCATAGAAAGCTACGTAAATCTAAAACATATAGAATGCGTGGCGGCTGAGGAGGTGCTGATCCTGTTGGAAACAATAATACCTTATTAGGAATGAAAGGTGG
>Ga0105050_10008228_pt1 | contig 12116 bp, 13 predicted proteins | sample FRY01_FD_78088 | JGI IMG/M metagenome (GOLD analysis project Ga0105050, IMG submission 78088) | Freshwater microbial communities from Lake Fryxell liftoff mats and glacier meltwater in Antarctica - FRY-01 | ecosystem: Environmental > Aquatic > Freshwater > Ice > Glacier meltwater ... | reverse complement strand
TTAACTAAATTATATAACGATAAGTTATCTAAATTTAAGTTTAATGACGATTGTAATGAGTGTAAAATAAATCAAGAGACATTAGATATAAATAATATAGATAGAAAGATAAAGGATTTAAATGTTGATATCATTCAATGTGATTTAGAGTTAAAGGAATTTTTACAGAGTAACGATTTTGTGAATATCATCGATTTGGATAATTTATATACATTAAATCAGCGTTTTAATAATACAAAGTTAGAATTAACTAATGAAATATCAAAATTTAAATTATGGTTAGATAGTAATCTAATTGAAAAAACTAACATAGATAATAATATTGAAATTAATAATAATAAAATTATAGTATATAAAGATAATAAAGTTAAAATTGAAAATAACAATGAAATTAAAAAAGAAATTAATATAAACACAAATAAAATAACTTATTTAAAAAATTTATTAAAAGAATTAAATATTTCTTTAACTCAAATCCACACAAAAATAACAACTAACAAAGTTCAAAAACAAGAATTAGAAAAGATAAGTATTGAATTACAGGAATTAAATAATGAATATAATGATTATTTAAATTATACCAATGCGGTTGGTAAAGATGGTATTCCTTTAAAATTAATGAAAAATGTAATTGGAGTATTAGAAGATGAAGTTAATAATATTTTAACTAACATAACTAATTTTAAAATAAGATTTATATTAGATGAGTCATCAATAGATGCAAACATTATTTATAATGATGTGGAGTGGGATGTTGCTACCGTTAGCGGAATGGAAAAGTTTATTGTTAGTTTGGCAATTAGAATTGGATTAATAAATATATCACAATTACCAAGACCTAATTTTATTTGTATTGACGAAGGGTTTGGAGTTTTGGATAAAGAAAATTTAAATGAATTAAAAAAACTATTTGAATATTTTAAATCTAATTTCAATTTCTTTTTTATCATATCACATATAGAAATTTTAAGAGACTTTGTAGATAAATCAATTGATATAAATAAGATAAACGGTTACTCTGAAATAAAATTTTAGTTAAATGTTAAAACCTATATAATTATAATATATGTTTAATAACAACAGTAAAATATTAAAGAAAAATCTAAGTAATAAAACAGTTTTAATTGATGAAATTAAAATAACAAATTACTCTGATAATTATTTGACATTAGAAAAGATACCAGAACAATTTGGTTTGGGTAAAAATTTAATTAAATTTAAAGCAAACAATTTTAATTTATTACCAAATTCAACAATAGAGTTTGAATGTTGTGATGCAAATAATCAACCTATTTATGTTGAGTCGTTAAAGACTAAAAGTCATTTCTCCAGGTTCATATCCGTCAATGTAGATGATAGTAATTCAACTGGGCAGGGATATTTAATAGTAGTATTCAAAGCAAAAAACTATCCGAATGGTGTATTGATAGACCCAAATATTAATTCAAACTATGAATATAATGTTAGATATAAATATCCAATTTATGTTAATAAAAATTTTATTAATGAGAGTGAAATTTATTTTGATGAAGATCCCATCTTAGAAATAAAAGAAATTATAGCACCCAGTTATAAATCATATCCTGAAGATATATTAACTAAACAATTAACAGGTTCACTATATTATAATTTATCAATAAATAATGTTCCTTATGTAACAACAGAATTTGATTTAAATGATGAAATATTAAATAATGGATTCTTAAATATAAATCAAATAACAGGAAGTTATTTAAGTAAATATACATTTAATTCGTCTTCAATTAAAATAAAAAATATATTAAATAAGAGAAATTTAGTATTAGATACACCACTTGAACTATCCGGTTCAAATGATAAATTTAAGATAAAAGAATTTACAAGTTCTAATTTTAATTTATCACATCAATCGTATAAGAATATAGAACAACCTATATCACAATCTTATTTAAATGTAAATTTAAGTAATTTAAATAAATCAACTGGTAAAATAAATAAGTTTAATTTATATGTTAATGTAAATTCAAACACAGGTGATGATTATAAATTAGTAACAACACAAGAAATAAAGAATTCAAATATATTTATTGATAAAAATAGTAGTAAACTAAATAACTCATTAGGTTACATATATACCCAATCATTTATCAATAATTATTATGATGTTACAGGGTTTAATTCAACACCAACCAGTAGCATTATTTATAATAATGATGTTTTATACAATTCATTATCTTTAAATCATACGTCCTTACAAGCTACAAATTCTTATTTTGAAGTTAAAATAAAAGATACTAATAGTTTAGATTTTAATGATAGTGTTTACGAATTGGAGTTTGATTTAATTGGTAAAAAAGATATTAACCACCCAGGAAATCCAAATTTACTTATTATGTTAAGTGGTAGTTCATTTAAAAATAACTCAAATGATCACAGTGGTTTTGTGATTTCAGAAATAAAACAAAAAGAAGATTTTAAAAATTACGGTAGATTAAATTACAAGTTTCAAACCAAAAAAGGTTCTGGTATATTAAAGTTTATATTTAAGAGTGGAAATTTTTATATAAGAGATATAGAGATCAAAAATGAACAAAAAAATGGTTACACACCAAATTCAACAATATTAAATATACCATTAAATATTAATTCGAGATTTGATGATTTAGATTTTAGATTTGAATTTCAAAATTCTAAAGGGGATACATCACCTCAAATTTATAAAAAGAAATTATATAATTTCACAGGTTCAAATAACTATATATCCGGTGATGATAATCAGGTTTACGGAAAAATAAACTTATCAAATAATCCAGATAAAGGCCTTGAAGTTGGTGGAGATAGAACAGGTGGTTACATCAGATCAAAAGGAATTTACAGTAATACAGGATCATTAAACCCTTCCGGTTCTGGATTAATAATGTTTGATTTTTTGAGCGGAAGTAGAAATGATGTAACCTTTCAAGATTCAACAATAGATAATAATGTTGGGTTTGATTTATATGCAGACAACGGCGAATATTTAAGATTTAGGGCTTATGGTCTGGATGCAGGATTAAGATTAAATTCAGCAGATATAACAGGTGGCCCAGCAATCACACCCGGTTTGAATTTTTTAGAAATGCCTTTCACAAAAGATACAGTAAATCAAAATTCAACGGTCGCACTAACTAATGGTTCTTATGTTCATAGAGTTCAAGTTTATAAAAATGAAGTTTTTGATGGAACAACACCCGAGATATTAGTTAGAGTTTTGGGTGCAACACCATTGACAATAATGGGGGTTGCAGATAGTGATTTAACATCGTTAGGCAATGATGTTAGTTTAGATGTTACGCCAGTAGGTCCAACAAATGCTGGAGTAGTTAATATAGCATTATCATCTGGTGGTTCAACAACCGGGAATGGTTTCGTTTATATTTATTATTCAACTGATAAAATTGTTTAATTAATATTTAAATAAAAATAAAAATGTAATATAATTATAATTAAGGAGATAATATGATAAAATTAAAAGATTTTGTATTGAATGAAAAAAAAGAATATAAAGATTTCTTTATCAAAATGTTAGATAAACAGGATAAAGGAATTGATGAAATGTCAGAAGAAGAAAAAAAGGAATTCTTTAATGCAATTAAAAGAGAATGGCCTAAGAATGAATCTTTATCAGAAGAAAATATTAGATTATTAGTTAGAAAAGAATTTGCTAATTCAAATAAAAAACGTAGATAAACAAATTTATTATTATTATTATACAAAGGTTAGGTTTTTATGAGTGCAACTCAACAGATGAGTGATTTTGATTTAAAGAATAAAGTGATGCAAAGTTATGAGAAGGAAAATTTAAAGAAGAATGATTTTCCATCAGAAGTAATAAACCTTCCATCAAAAGGTTGGTATTATCCGGAAGGACACCCATTGGCAAATGGAACAGTAGAGATGAGGTATATGACTGCTAAAGATGAGGATATATTAACATCAAAAAATCTTATAGCGAAAAAGGTTGTTTTAGAAAAATTAATTGATTCTTTAATAGTAACACCTGGAGTATCATTAAAAAATATATTTTCAATTGATATGTTTGCAATGATGGTAGCGGCAAGAGTTTTGGGGTATGGAAAGGATTACAAAGTTTCAATAGAAGATCCAGATTACAAAGATCAAAGACAAGAATTAACTATTGACTTAACAACATTAGAAGAAAAAGAACACGTATTTTTAGATGAAAATAAAAATAAAAATGATTTTGATTTTCTTTTACCTAAATCTAATATTATTGTTAAATGGAAATACTTAACATATTCAGAAGATTTACAACCGATAACAAGTGATAGTAGAGGTAGAAAAGAAAAAGATGTTGATTCAAATTCAACAGATTCATTAAAAAAACAAATAATAGAATTTAATGGTGAAACAAATCCAATTAAAATATCTGAGTTAGTGAACAATATGTTAGCCTTAGACAGTAGAGCGTTAAGGGTTGAGATAGAAAGCAACAAACCTGGAATAAATACAAAAGTAATTTATACCAGTAATATAACATTAAAAGAACACGAAGTAGAGTTACCTTTAACCTCAGAATTTTTTTGGCCGTCCACCAGAGAGTAGGCTTATTCATCACCAGGAAGTATTTCAATTATGCTTCCACGGAAGAGGTGGCTTCCAATGGGGTGATGTATATTGTAATATGCCTATTTCTATTCGTAGATTATATATTAAGTTTATTAATGCTGAAATTGCGAAAGAAAACGAGTCGAGAAAAGGTAGGTCAACAGACCAACCAAGTAATACAGAAGTATTAAATAGAATGAAGGAATTTGCTCAACAAGATCCAGATAATAAAAGTGGATTAAATTTAGAGAAAAATTTAAACAAAACAAAAAGAGAAAAATATTACGAACAATAATAGTTAAAATAAAACAATGACTATAAAGGATTTAAAATTAAATATAATTAATTTTGCAAATAATTTAATAACATTTGCTAAGTTACAACAGATTGCGACAGGTAAATTGTTAGGTAGAAGTACGGCAGGAACTGGAGATATTGAATTACTTAATATATCAGATTTTGCAAGTCCTATTGTTGCCTTAATTACAACAAATGTAGACTGTGAGAATACAGCAGTTGAAACAGATGTAATTACAATTACGATACCAGCAAATAGTTTAGCCGTTGGAGATATTATAGAAATTTATTATAATACAATACGTCGTCATAATAGTGGTGTGTCTGTATGGTTCACACAAAAATTAAAAATAAATTCAACAAATATTTATAATGAACTCAAGAATATAGGTAATGAGACTACTATTTACCACATAACACAAAAACAGCAATTAATAGTAACGGCTCTGGCTGGAAATAATATAACATTTAGGACTTACATTATGACCAGTACAGACTTTACAGTAGGAATTGGCAACTCCTTTGCTATGGGTACAAACGCATATTCAGATGGTGCAACACCCAACAGTAGAACGCTTGGCTCTATTGATAGGACAGCAGTAATTACGATTGTATTGTCGGCACAATGGCAAGTAGCGAATGCTAATTCTTGGTTTAGAAATGATGGTGCTTTGGCTTACATAATTAAAAAGGTAGTATAAAATGGAATTAATAACCTTCAAAAAATAAAACAATAAATTTTAAAACGTGTTATAATTATATATAACACGTTTTAATTTTATATAAACTAAAAATAAATAATGAATTATATATTTTACCCAACAAAAGACTCAACTATATATGAAGGAACTTCAAGTTTAAATACTGGTAGGGATCAGATATTAGAAATTTCACACGATTCTTTTAATGGTTCATCTTATAATTCAAGAGCTTTATTAGAATTTAATACAGATAAAATAAATGATTTTATAACAAAAAAGAATTTAATTAATAATAATATAGTATATAAATTAAAATTATTTGTTACAGAAAAAAAAGAATTATCACAGGATATAACAATAGATATACATCCATTGTTTTACAGTTGGAATAATGGTTTAGGTAAATGGCAACATAGACCATATACAATTAATGATGTGAATTGGAAGAATAGAAAAAATTCAACAAGGTGGGAAACAGGTTCTTATCAATCAGGGATAACAGGAAGTTGGAGAACAACCCCGGGTGGTGGAAACTGGTATGATAATATAAAATCGAGTCATACATTTGATTACGAAACAGAAGATCTTAATTCCGATGTTACAACATTGATAAATGGGTGGGTGACAGGTAGTATAGCTAATAATGGAATGATTGTTAAATTTGAAAAACAAGTTGAAAATGAGACAGGTTCTTTCTCACAAATTAATTTCTTCTCAAGAGAAACAAACACAATATTTCCTCCTCAATTACATTTAATATATGATGATAGTGTGTATGTTACAGGTTCCGCAACCGAATTAAAATTAAATGACATTGTATTGGCTCCATCAATAAACACAACATATAAAAAAGATGAAATTAGAAAAATTAAAATAAATGTTAGAGAAAAATACCCAACAGTTAATTTCTCAACAACATCGTCTTATCTAAGAAAATACAGATTGCCAGCTGGTAGTTATTATTCTATTATAGATGATAATAGTAATATAACAATAGTCGATTTTTCAGAAGGAACTAAAATTTCTCACGATAATAATGAGAATTATTTTATATTAGATTTTGATTGTTTATTTCCAAAACGTTATTACAGATTAAAATTTCTGGTAGAGAAAGATAACGAAAAGAAAATATTCGAACATAATCACCCATTTCAGGTAATTTAAAAAATGAAAAATATAAATTATATTATTGTTATTGTAATATGTATAATATTATTGTTTATGATAAAAGGTAGACCGACAAATAATAAAAATCTAATAAAATTAGAAAACGAATTAAATCAATCACAAATTAAATTATTAGAAACTGAAAAACAAATTAAATTATTAAAATATGAAAATGATTCAATTAAAAAATTAATATTTAATTCAACAGTAAAAATAACAAATTTAAAGATTAAAAAACAAAACATATTATTAAAGCCTATCGAAACTCGCGAGGATATTATCAATGTCATTAATTATTTAAAAAATATTAAAAAATAATATTTTGATGTATAATTATAATTAACAGATAGAGGTAGGATGGAATATGTCAAAGAATTTAAATTCTTTAATTGTTTCGGATTCATTTAAAAGATTAATACAGTTAGACCCAGATAATAATAATGATATAGTAGATGGAACTGGTAGTATAGTTTTAATTTCAACATCTTCTATAAAAAATTGGTCAAGTGCAGTAAGTTCTTCCGTCGCAGTTTTGGGATTTATTACCCAGACGGGTGTTGTTTTTACAACAAAACCAAACACTGGTTCAATAAATTTAAAAGGTAATATTGTGGTGGATGGGGGAGTATATTTAAAAAATGGATCTGAAATCTCAGAAAATGGAAATTTAAGTTTGTCTGAGTTCACAGGGGATAAAAATTATTTATCCTTAGGTTCTCTATTTTATTCTGGTAGTGATTTTTTTATTGTACATTAAGATATATATATAATTAATTAATTGAGGTTTTAAACAATGGCTAAATGGAACAAAGTCGTCGTATCCGGTAGTAGAGCGGATCTAAATGACATTTCGGGTTCAGCCGCTTCACCAATGAGATTTCCAAACATAGGAACTAATGGCTCTTTGAGAGCATTGGTAATTGATACAAATGGAAATGTTCATAAGGCAACAGGTGATTTTGGTTCATCAACATTATCATTAACAAATGGAAGTATTTATGTTGGTGATGCTTCAAACATCGCAGCTGGACGAGTTCTAACTGGTGATGCAACAATTACGAATACTGGTGTATTAAGGATATCAGGTTCTGCAATTGGTAATCAGACTAATGTCTCTAATGCAATAACAGGAGCGGAAGAGATATTAATACTTTCGGGTTCCGGAGTAAACCAGGTATTAAGAAGATCGACATTAACAAATGCGATGAACACATTATTAACACCTTTACCAACAAATCAAATATTCATTGGTAATGGTTCTAATGTTGCAACAGCCACAGATTTAGGAGGCTCGAGTAACATAACAGTAAATCAAGCAGCAGGAACCTTTACTATTAAAAATAGTGCAGTTGTTTCGGCAATGTTGTCTAATCAAGTTGTTACTGGATTTACTGGAATAACACCGGGTGATTTGCCGTTACACGGAACACAGACAAGATTTTTTGTATCAACTGGTTCCGCTGGAATAAATGTAGCTTTAACATATAATGAATTAACTGGTTCACTTAGTTCCTCTTTTGCAACAAGTGGATTATTTGGAACGACTTTAAATAGTGCTCAAATTAATGTTGGTGATGCTTCAAATATTAAAACACCAAGAACAATTACAGGTGATGTAACATTTTCTAACACAGGTGTAACGACAATAGGTGCTACAAGAGTTGTTAGTACAATGTTAGAATCAAATATAATAAATGCCTTTACAGCCTATACGACACCAGCAACATTGGCAGCATCAACATTATTTGCTGTATCTGACGGAGCAAATAAAAAATTAACTTATAATCAATTAAGTGGATCATTAAGTGCATCATTCGCAGGTGCTGGATTATTTGGTGGAAATAAAGTAGATGGACCAGCTTCGGCAACAGACAATGCTGTAGCAAGGTTTGATTCAACGACAGGAAAGTTAATAAAGAACTCAGGTGTTATTATTGACAATAGTAATAATGTTAGTGGTATTGTTAATTTAACAAATACAGGTAACACTACGTTAGGTGATGCGGCAGCAGATACGGTAACAGTAAATGGAACAACGACTTTTGTTGGAACGACTGTAATGACAACCTTACAGGGTTCAGGTTCAATAAACGGTGATCTAACGGTTGGTGGTAATTTAACAATACAAGGTGATCTAACAACATTAAACACAACAAATTTAAATATTGAAGATAAATTTATATTATTATCATCAGGTTCAGTTTCAGCTGGAGACGCTGGTATAATTTTACAACAAAATGCAACAACAGGTATAGCATTTGGTTATATACAAGCAACAGATAGATTTGCGTTACAGAAGGCAATCGCAATAGGTGCAAATACATTCGGAACACCAACAGCATTTGTCCCAACTGTCCAATCGGCAGCAGGTGACCCATCCACAGCACCACAATTTGGTGGAACAAATGGTATTGGGACAATATATGTTAATACGACAAATGAAGATATTTGGATATATACATAATAATATTATAATACTATAATATTATGATTTTAAATAAACTATTTAATTAATAATGGCAAATAGAAACGAAGTAAGACAGAATATTCAGCAAAATAAAATAAATTCACAAGATGTAAAATTAAATACTAATAATAACGTTAATAAAGAAGATGAAAAAATATTATTTAATTATCAATTAAATAATTTAGAGATAAGTGATGAAGATATGAAATTTATTTTAAATCTAATAGCTAACTCTAAGATAGACGGTAGTAAAATTCATCAGGTATTCGATTTAACATTAAAACTTCAATATAAGTTAAAAATAACAGAAGAAAATAATAAGAGAGTTGAATGTCAAAGTGGAACAAAGTAATACTATCTGGTAGTAGAGCAGAATTAAGAGATGTAACAGCCAGTTATTTTAGAGGAGATGGTAGTGCATTGACTGGAATAGTTGCGTCTATTGCGTCTATTGCTGAGAATGCATCATTCCCCTTTACCTTCACTTCTCAGACATCTTTTCAAGTTACACATTCTTTAAATACACCAAATCCAATAATTCAATGTTATGACAGTAACAATGAACAAAATATTCCAGAAATTATTAAAATTATTAATGATGATGTAATATCAATTACATACCCAACAGCACAATCTGGAAGAGTAGTAGTGGCAAAGGGTGGACATATGATTTCGGGTAATTTGAATTTTGCAAATTCATCATCGGTGTCTGTAACATCAAGTTATTCATTAACTGCATCTTTTGTTGAATTGGCAAGAAGTTCTTCATTCTCAATTAGTTCATCTTACAGTTTATCTTCAAGTTTAGCAATTAGTTCATCTTACAGTTTATCTTCAAGTTGGGCACCGTCTTTGTTGGAGGTTAAAAAAGATAATACTTCTATAAAATTACAAACAATAGAGATAGATTTTACCGGGTCAGGTGTTCAGGTTACAGACAATGGAAGTGGTAGAGTTAAGGTTCAAATAACAGGTTCTGCTGGTGGTGGTGTAACGAATGGTATTACAGAAGCTATAGCAATGTTATTTACATTTGGGACAGGTAATATAAATAGCACAACAACACTTCCGGACGGAGCAACAATTCATAGAATACAAATAAAGAAGCCAGTTGTTTTTGATGGAACTACGCCAGTCGTCAATATATATTGTTCAGGTTCTTCATTATTACCATTAGTAACCGGTTCAATGAGTAATTTAAAATCTGGTGTAGATGATTTAGTATTTGATATTTATAGTGTAACACCTACAACTTCTGGATCGATATTACTATCGCTTACCGGATCTGGTGCAACCGTTGGTACAGCAAGAGCGTATATTTTTTATACCAAAGTATTTAATAATTAATTTTTAGTATGTAAAATTATGGCAGTAAGAATAGAAGGAAGATTACAAGAAACAATACCGTTAATTACAACAAACGCAGATTGTGAGAATACAGCAACTGAAACAGATATAATTACGGTTACAATACCAGCTAATTCTTTAGCAGTTGGAGATATTATAGAAATTTCTTATAATTTTAGACGGCATCAAAATAGTGGTACATCAAAAACTTTAACACAACGATTAAAAATAAATTCAACAGCAATTTATAGTAATTCAACGAGTTTGTCGACTGGTACAGCAATTTGGAATATTACACAAAAACAGCAATTAATTGTTACAGAATTGGCTGGTAATAATATTACATTTAAGACTTATACAAACAATGCGGCAAATATAATTACAAGGTCGAACGCCTTTGCTATTTGTTCGTCGACAACAACGTCAGGTGCAGACCAAACTAACAGAACAGTCGGCTCTATTGACAGGACTGCCATTATAACGATTGAATTATCTGCACAATGGGCATCTGCGAATGTAAATGCTTACATTAGAAATGACGGTGCAACGGCTTACATAATTAAAAAGGTAGTATAAAATGGAATTAAGTGAAGTAATACACGATTTGAATTTAAAGGGTAGTAGAAGTCATAGAAACTATGATATAATGGTTGCTGGATGGTATGTAGAAGAAGGTAATGAAATACCATCTCTGGAAACTTGTATAGAAACTTGGAACAAGATAAGTACAGTTAGAATATTGTCTGAAATTAAAACAGAGAAAATATTACAAGTTAAAACAGTAACAAATGAAGAATTAAGTAAAACCGATTGGAAAATAATTAAACATCAAGAGACTAATTATTTAACCCAAAACGAATTTGACTTACTTAAAAATCAAAGGCAAATGATAAGAGAACAAAGTAATAATATTGAAACAACAATATTTAATTTGAAAACTATTGAATTAGTTAGAGATTATAAAATAGAATTTTAGTTATAAATTAATAATAGATTAGTATAAATGGAAATATTTAAACCAAAGATATATGCAACAGCGGCATCAGGTTCGTTTACGGGTTCATTCACAGGATCGGTAGAAGGGACTGCTTCCTGGGCAATATCATCAAGTTTTGCCAGAACATCAAGTTTTTCAGTGTCAGCAAGTTTTTCACAGGCAACAAAAACTGGAATTCAGACAATTATATTACCATTTAATAAAGGTGTAACATCTGCTTATTCATCAAATATTATACCATCAGGTTCAACATTATTAACATTTAGGATTATTCCATCCGGTGATTTATTTGATGGATATGATTCAGGTTCATATATTAGATTTTTTGTATCTGGTTCATTAACATCTTCTTTATTACAAGAAGGTAATAAACAATCTTTTAATAAAGGTGTAACATTTAACCCAGCATTAGCCGGAGCTCATAATGTTTTACTAAGTGAAACGATAGCATTAAATGTTATAACTTATTTAAATATTGATATTACTAATGCGTTATCAGGTTCACTTGGATATATATCAACAAACACATCTTCTGGTGTTGGAAGTGGAAAAG
>Ga0105050_10008225_pt1 | contig 12121 bp, 10 predicted proteins | sample FRY01_FD_78088 | JGI IMG/M metagenome (GOLD analysis project Ga0105050, IMG submission 78088) | Freshwater microbial communities from Lake Fryxell liftoff mats and glacier meltwater in Antarctica - FRY-01 | ecosystem: Environmental > Aquatic > Freshwater > Ice > Glacier meltwater ... | reverse complement strand
TTGTGTGCGATGCGTAGCACGCCGCAAGACAGTTTCTGTGTATTCAGATGGAATGATGGCCAGGCATGCACGACTTAATTGAAAAGAATTCTTCCCGTCTTGAAGTTCTCATGCGTCTGCTCGATGTGGTGGCTATTTTGTGTGCAGCACAAGTCGCCAGCCTGATCCGCTTTTCAACATTACTCAGCGAAACAGCCAGCGTCCATACCGCCATGCTCTACTTTTGCGGCGCACTGGCTTTTTTGATCCTCTCCCAATTTGATCTGTATGCGTCCTGGCGTGGCCGGGCGCTGCACAGCATGTTTGGGCGTGCCGCCTTAGCGCTGGCCATGGTACTCACCGCCGGCGTTGTATTTAGCTTTCTGATCCGGGAAATCAACCAGGTCTCGCGTCTCTGGGTAGTGTATTGGTACTTGCTCAGTCTGCTGGCGCTCATGCTCTCGCGCGCGCTGCTCTATGCCGTGCTGTCGGGCTTGCGCGAGCGCGGCTACAACAGCAAACGCGTCATCATCGTGGGCTATGGCGCCACGGGTCGCGAGTTGCATCAACGCGCCCTGCAACAGCTCTGGTCTGGTTATCACGTCAAAGCCATTCATGCCGGCGCCAGCACAACAGGGGCGGCCAACGACGGCATCGAGCGGCTAACTGAATTTGCCGACATACCTGAGGCCGTCAATCGCCATGCGATTCACGAAGTATGGCTCACGCTGCCACTGTCCGAATCCGACAAACTGCAACAACTCCAAACCCTGCTGCGCAATATGCTAGTCGACATACGCTGGGCGCCGGACAGCAGCGCCATCAGCATACTCAGCAACCGTGCCGTCAATTTTCTGGGCATGACCATGGTCGACTTAAATCGTCCGGCCAGTCTGGGCGCGCATGGCCTGGCCAAAGAATTATTCGACCGCCTCTTTGCGCTACTCGCTTTACTTGGGCTTTTGCCCTTGTTCATCGTACTGGCCGTCGCCATCAAACAGTCCTCACCGGGTCCGGTATTTTTTCAGCAGCCACGGCTAGGCTTAAACGGCCGCCCCTTCAATGTCTACAAATTTCGCAGCATGAAGCTACACACCGAAGCCGATGGCCAGCTCACCCAGGCGACGCTCGGCGACAGCCGCGTCACCGCCATCGGCCGCTTCATGCGCCGCACCAGCTTAGACGAGCTGCCCCAATTCATTAATGTACTCAAGGGCGAGATGTCCGTCGTCGGACCGCGGCCGCATGCCTTACAGCACAACGCCCTCTACAAAGACAAATTGGCCATGTACATGCTGCGCCATCGCGTAAAGCCCGGCATCACCGGCTGGGCGCAGATCAACGGTTGCCGGGGCGAGACCGATACGGACGACAAAATGGCGCGCCGTATCGCCTATGACCTCCACTACATCCAGCACTGGTCCTTCTGGATGGATTTGAAAATTATCGTCTGGACCGCTTTCAAAGGATGGACTGATGCCAATGCGTACTGAAGCTGTCATACGAGACAAGCCTGCACACCAATCGGTGCAACTGCCAGAAAATATTTTCGAGCAAGTTGTCGCTAATGCGCCCTTAGTCGCTGTCGACCTCCTCGTCGAGGATAGCGCCCGTCGCGTCTTATTAGGCTGGCGTACCAATCCACCAGCGCGCGATTCCTGGTTTGTGCCGGGTGGGAGAGTACGCAAAAACGAAACACTGCAAGAAGCGTTTGAGCGCATCACCAGCGCCGAGCTCGGCACCCTTTTCAGCATCGATCAAAGCATCTTCATTGGCGTGTATCAGCATTTTTATCCGGATAATTTTCTGGGTAATCCCCACGCCAGTACCCACTACCTGGCGCTGGCCTATCGCTTGTGGAGTGGCGATAAAACCTTGTCCCTGCCACGCACACAGCATGCCCGATATCACTGGGCCGAGCCGGCCTCGGTGGCGCAAGACGAAACCGTCCATCTCTACACCCGGGCGTATTTTTCAACGCACAAAAAATCCGAATCCGGCTTTAACACCAGCCCTGACACCCCATTCATATCCAACCACACACTACAAAGTCCATCGCTATGAGCGCGTCGCCTGTCGTTCCGGTTATTTTGTGCGGCGGCTCCGGCACACGGCTGTGGCCGCTGTCGCGCACCTCCTACCCAAAACAGTTTTTGCAGCTGCTAGGTCAACAAAGCCTGCTGCAACAGACCGTCGCGCGCTGCACCATGCTTACTGATTGCGCCGCCCCTTTACTCGTCACCCACCAGGATGCCCGTTTCCTCGCCGCTGAACATCTGCGCGAAATCGGCGTGGATCGTGCTCGCATCTTGCTTGAGCCCGAGCGCAAAAATACTGGCCCGGCCATTGCCTGCGCCGCGCTCACCCTGCTAGAACAAGGCGACGATGCGCTCATGCTGGTGCTGCCATCCGACCACGCCATCACTGACCAGGCCGCATTCGCCCTCGCGGTGGCGCGCGCCACTGAGGGCGCGCTGGACGGCCATCTGATGACCTTTGGCATCGTGCCGCGCACGGCTGAGACCGGCTATGGCTACCTGCGCGTCTCAGGCAATGTCCGGCACAGTGGCAGGGGTGTGCATACCCTACTGGGCTTTGTCGAAAAGCCAGACCGTGTCACCGCCGAAGCCTTCATGGCAAGCGGCCAGTATTTCTGGAACAGCGGCATGTTTTTATTTCGCGCCACGCAGCTCGTTGAGGAACTCGCCCGCCACGCGCCGGCTTTACTCGACGCCTGTCAGCGGGCCGTGGCCGGTGCGCGCAAGGATGCCGATTTCATTTGGCTCGATGCCCACGCCTATACGGACAATCCAGCGATTGCGATTGACTACGCGCTGATGGAACACACCGAGCGCGCTGCCATGGTCGCTCTGGATGCCGGATGGAGCGACATCGGCTCATGGGAATCGGTCTGGCACAGTGCACAGAAAGATGCCAGCGGCAACGCCGTAATCGGCGACGTCTTGCTGCAAGATTGCCACGACTGCATGGTGCATGGGACCGAGCGACTAGTCGCCGCGGTCGGGCTGAAAGATATCGCCATCATCGACACCCCGGACGCCCTCTTAGTCATCGACCGCACGCGCGCACAAGATGCGCGCACCCTCGTTGCTGCCCTGCTCACGCAAGATCGCACAGAAGCAAGCGACCACAGGCGCTGCGTGCGTCCCTGGGGCACGTATGACGCCATCGGTCGCGGCATGCGGTTTCAGGTCAAGCGCATCACCGTCAAGCCCGGCGCCAGGCTCTCGCTGCAATACCATCACCACCGTGCCGAACACTGGATCGTGGTGGCTGGCACGGCGCGCGTCGTTCATGGGGATCAGGATTATCTGCTCAACGAAAACCAATCTGCCTACATCGGCATCGGCGTGGTGCACTCACTTGAAAACCCCGGAAAAATTCCACTCGAACTCATCGAAATTCAGTCCGGCAGCTACCTGGGCGAAGACGATATCGTCCGGTTGCAAGACCGCTATGGGCGCACCTGATGTCAGCGCACCGTTTTGCGTGCGGCTGGTTAGCGGTGGCGCTGATTTTTTTCTGCTCATGATTGGCATTGGCGCCATCCCCGGTGAGGCGCAAGCCTTATCGGGCCGTGTCGGGGACAAATTATTACACACGCTTGTCTACGGTTTCATCGCGGCCTTGCTGTTTCGCGCTGCACCCGGCAGCGCCCTGTCCAAAGCCACCATCGCATTCGGCATGAGCAGCTTGCTCGGCCTCTTTGATGAAACCCTGCAGTGGCTTCTGCCCTACCGCAACGCGTCACTTGCCGACTGGTGTTTTGATAGTGCTGCAGCGCTGCTCGTTGTTCTCACTTTGTTTTTTTTACAGCGCAGGCAAGCAGGGTATCAGCAAAAAACGTGCACCGAATCAAAGTCAGCGCTGCGGTGACGCCGGTGATTTTCTTTTTACTTGTTTTTAGCTCAGTCAGGCCCGACCATCATCATGCATAAAAAAATCAGTAAAGCTGTTTTCCCGGTTGCAGGACTTGGCACACGCTTTCTGCCAGCCACCAAGGCCCAGCCCAAAGAAATGCTGCCCATCGTCGACAAGCCGCTTATTCAATACGCCGTCGAAGAAGCCATGGCCGCCGGCATCACCGAATTAATCTTCATCACCGGCCGCAATAAGCGCGCCATTGAAGATCATTTTGACAAAGCCTACGAACTCGAAGCCGAGCTTGCCGCGCGTCACAAAGATGATCTGCTAGCGCAACTGCGCAGCATCAAGCCAGATTCAGTGCAATGCTTCTACGTGCGTCAGGCCGAAGCGCTGGGCCTGGGCCACGCCGTACTGTGCGCGGAAAGGCTCGTGCATGACGAACCCTTTGCCGTCATCCTCGCTGATGACTTACTCGAAGCGACAGTGCCAGTCATGCAGCAAATGGCCGAGCTGCATTCGCACTATGGCAGCAGCATCATCGGCGTAGAAGCCATCCGCCCCGAGCAAAGCAGCGCTTACGGCGTGGTGGCAGGCAGCGCATTTGGCGAGCGTCTCCTCAAACTCGACGGCATCGTCGAAAAGCCGCAGCCGGAAAACGCCCCCTCCAACATGGGGGTAGTCGGCCGCTACATACTCACCCCATCCATCTTTCATCACTTGCGTGCCTTGCAGCCAGGTGCGGGCGGCGAGCTGCAATTAACGGATGCTATCGCCCAGCTGCTCAGTGCCGAAGCGATTCTGTCTTACCAGTTTGAAGGCAAGCGCTATGACTGCGGCACCAAGCAAGGTTACTTGCAAGCCACGGTCGAATTTGCGCTCAAGCATCCGGAAGTGCAAGAAGAATTCCGCCAGTTCCTTGAAGCCCTGCCGCTGCGTCAACGCAGCAAGCAGCCAGGCGAAGATTGCCGGACTGCCAATGCGGCAGCCACCCTGTGAGCGGCGGCGAGATGCAACACACCATCCTTGTCACCGGCGCGACCGGCTACATCGGCTCGCACACTTGTGTCTGCCTGCTGCAGGCCGGTCTGCGCGTCATTGCCATAGACAACCTCTGCAACAGCTCGCCACAGGTCATCGCGCGCATCGAAGAAATCGCGGACCGTGCGCTGCCCTTTGCGCAGCTTGATATCCGCGACTATGCCGCTCTTGATGCGCTCCTGAAAAAACACGCCATCGATGCTGTCATCCATTTCGCCGGCCTCAAAGCAGTCGGTGAATCCATGTCCCAGCCGCTCCGGTACTTCGACAACAATGTCGCTGGCAGCATCACGCTGTTACGCGCGCTGGCCGCCCACGATATCAAGACACTGGTATTCAGTTCATCCGCCACGGTCTATGGCGATCCGCAAAGCGTACCCATCGCTGAGACTGCGCCTTTGTCGGCCACCAATCCCTATGGCCGCTCCAAGCTCATGGTCGAGCAGATTCTGTCTGATCTTGCCCGCTCAGACGAAGGCTGGCGCATTGCCACGCTACGGTATTTCAATCCCGCCGGCGCCCACGAGAGTGGTCGCATCGGTGAAGACCCGCACGGCATACCCAACAACCTCATGCCGTACGTCGCGCAAGTGGCCATCGGTCGGCGTGCGTATCTGTCCATATTTGGCGGCGACTACCCGACACCGGACGGCACGGGCGTGCGTGATTTTATTCATGTCATGGACCTGGCCTATGGTCATCTCGCGGCACTGCAACGCCTGTTTAGTGGTCCGGGCTGCTTCACCGTCAACCTTGGCACCGGCAGCGGGGTCAGTGTGCTGCAAGCCGTTCGCGCTTTCGAGCGGGCCAGTGGTCAAACCATTCGCTGCCGCATCAGTGCGCGGCGTGCTGGCGATATCGCTGCCTGCTATGCCTCACCAACGGCGGCGCAAACCTTGCTCGCCTGGCGCGCCGAAAAAAGCCTGGACCAGATGTGCGCCGACCAATGGCGCTGGCAACAAGCCAATCCCGATGGTTACGGCCAAACCCATTAGTTACAGTCGCTGAGCAAACGCAATTGCGCCGCTGCCGGGGCGCGGCACAATCCTAAGCAGCACTCTCTCACTTCGATCGGACCCCCTGTATGAGCGACCTCCCACCTTTCTTGCAGAGCCCCGCCAAAGTCGCCCTCATCACCGGCGTGACAGGGCAAGACGGGGCCTACCTGTCTGAACTGCTGCTCGACAAAGGCTATACCGTACATGGCATCAAGCGCCGTTCTTCTCAGCTCAACACCAGGCGCATCGATCATCTGTATCAAGACCCGCATGATGCGCCGCGGCGTTTTATTTTGCATCATGGCGACATGACCGACAGCGCGTCATTGATCCGCATCATCCAGCAAGTGCAGCCCGACGAGCTCTACAACCTTGCTGCGCAAAGTCATGTTGCCGTCTCCTTCGAAGAGCCTGAATACACCGCCAACTCAGACGCCCTCGGGGCACTGCGCCTGCTCGAAGCCATACGCATACTCGGGCTGGAAAAAAAGACGCGGTTTTATCAGGCCTCTACTTCTGAACTGTATGGTCTGGTGCAAGAGACGCCGCAACGCGAGAGTACGCCGTTTTATCCACGCAGCCCCTATGCCGCTGCCAAGCTGTATGCCTACTGGATCACTGTCAACTACCGCGAGGCATATGGCATGTATGCCTGCAACGGCATCTTATTCAATCATGAGTCTGCCTTGCGCGGCGAAACCTTCGTCACGCGCAAAATCACACGAGCCTTAGCCCGGATTGCACTGGGCATGCAGCCCTGTCTCTACCTCGGCAACCTGGACGCGATGCGCGACTGGGGCCACGCCCGCGACTATGTTGAAATGCAGTGGCTCATGCTGCAGCAAGATACGCCGGACGATTTTGTCATTGCCACCGGCGAGCAAAACAGCGTGCGCGACTTTGTCAATGTCGCCGCTGCTGCGCTGGGGCTCACACTGTTCTGGCGCGGTAGCGGCATTGACGAAACCGCAAGCCTTGAATCTGCCGGCGAGCACAAAGGCGCTAAGCCTGGTCAGATCGTGGTGCGGGTAGACCCGCGCTATTTTCGTCCGACCGAAGTGACCACCTTACTGGGCGACGCCAGCAAGGCACGCACACGGCTGGGCTGGGAGCCGCGCACGCGGTTTGAAGACCTGGTCAAAGAGATGGTGCAAGTGGATCTCGATGCGGCACGCAAATATGCTCTGGTTCGTCAAAACGGCTTTACCGCCTTTGCCCATCATGAATAAAGGTCCTGCCCCCATGTCAGACCACATCCCGTCTCTGCACCCACAAGGTCGCGAACGTATCTTTGTCGCTGGCCATCGCGGCATGGTCGGTGCAGCCTTATGCCGGGCGCTAGAGGCGCGTGGCCGTTGCGATCTGGTGCGTCGCAGCCATGCCGAACTCGACCTCACCGATGCGGCGGCTGTGCACCGTTTTTTTGAGACCGAAGCGATAGACAGCGTGTATCTGGCTGCAGCCCGGGTTGGCGGCATTCATGCCAACCAGCGTTATCCGGCGGACTTCATTTACCAAAACCTGATGATCGAGGCCAATGTCATCCACCACGCCTGGCTGCATGGCGTGCGGCGCCTCTTGTTTCTTGGTTCATCGTGCATCTATCCCCGGCTCGCCCCCCAGCCCATCACGGAAAGCGCGCTGCTATCCGGGCCGCTTGAACTCACCAACGAGGCTTATGCCGTCGCCAAAATCGCCGGCATCAAATTATGCGAAAGCTATAACCGCCAACACGGCACAGACTTTCGCAGTGTGATGCCCACCAATCTCTACGGCCCCTGCGACAACTATCATCCGCAAAACAGTCACGTCTTACCCGCCCTGCTGCAACGTTTGCACGCCGCCATGCGCAGTGATGCCGAGGCCGTGGTCATCTGGGGCAGCGGCACACCGCGGCGGGAATTTTTGCATGTCGATGACCTCGCTTCCGCCTGCCTACACGTGATGCAGACAGACCAGCAACGCTATGCCGCGCTGGTGTCACCGCACCTGTCGCATCTCAATGTAGGCAGCGGCGAAGAGATCACGATCGCCGATCTGGCGGCGCTGGTCGCTGAGATCGTCGGTTTTGACGGCGATATCCGTTTCGACACCAGCCAGCCCGATGGCACGCCCCGCAAGCTCTTAGAGAGCAGCGCACTGCGCAGCCTGGGCTGGCAGCCCGCCATCGGCTTGTGCGAAGGCATACAGCAAACCTATCTGCAAACTGTCAGTCAGCTTGACGGCTATGCGCCAGCGAGCCCGCCGACCCATCTCCCGCAGGATCCGACTGCCCAGGCGCGGCCGCATCTGGCCTCCTGATTTGTCGCCACGCCCCATGCAAGTACTCTCGTCTGGCGACGCCATTACCTTGTTACTAGCGGCCCTTGTGGTGCTGCCGCTGGCACTGGCCATTTGCATCAAGCTACCGCAGTTCGTCGCACTGGGCTTTGTGGCCATCTTGTTTTTGTTTTCTTCCTCGACCTGGGGCCAGATCGACGCGGAAAACACACTCTACTCACGCGGCACCGGACTGTTTTATTTTTCCCTGTTAAATCTCCTGCTATGGCTTGCCGCCGCCTCTCTCCTGATACGTCAGCTCAGCAGCGGCAGCACCCACCACCCTGGCTCTCCGTTTCCGCTTTTTTTATTTGCCTTTATCTTCATGCTCTTCGCACACAGCGTGCTGGGTCTGATGGCGGGCATTGATTTGCTCCAGATACTGAGCTACAGCGGCATCATTAATGTGATCAACATGCTGGTCTTTTGCAGCCTCCTGACATGGGCACTACAAGACCAGCAAGGCCAGCGGCGGCTACTCTTGCTGATGCTGGGTTTAGCTGCCGTGCGTGCCGTCTATGGCATGGTGCGCTATCTGTGGCTGGGCGGCGACAGCGCCAATCCGTATCGCAATTTTGAAAGCCTCGACATTACCCTGTTTTATTTTGATATTGCCGATAATTTTGTCGCTGCCATTGCTGCTTTTTGCATCGCCTGGCTTTTGCTGATGCCAACGGTGAAGCTCTCTTTGCTCAAGCGCGTCATCCTCCTTGGTTTGCTGGCGCTGGAAATTGCTGCCGTTGCCTTATCGTTTCGCCGCTCGTCCTTAATCGGCCTGGTGCTCATGACAACAGTCTTGCTCTGGCAGCTACCATGGCGGTCTCGCTTGCAGCTCCTTCTGGCTGGCAGCGGCGTTCTCGTTGTCACCGCTAGTGTGTTTTTGCGCGAGCGCCTGCAGTTCAACAGCAATAACGGTAGCTTTCTGGCGTCGCTGTTTTATGACATCGGCGTAAACCGTGCGACCGAAGTGAGCCGCTTTTACGAACTCGAAGCGGCAGCGCAGAGCTTGCAAGGCTATTGGCTGTTTGGGCTGGGTAGCTGGGGCACGTTTTATGGCAACGAAGACATCCTTGACTATCACTTTGGCAAATTTGATTTCGTCCATAGCGGCTTTGGTCACCTGATCCTTAAATCCGGGCTGGCGGGACTGGCACTTTTTCTGGCTTTACTGGCTGCGTGCGCCCTGCGCTATGTGCGGTTCAGACCAAGACTAGCGGGTAATGCGGCCTTAACAGCCGACGCGGGCATCGCCGGCCTGCTGTTTTGGTTGCCCACGCTCCTGATCGGCACCCCCATCATCGAATTTCGCACCATGCTGCTCATTGGCCTGTGCCTGGCCCTGCCCTATCTCGCCTGTGTGACGTCAGCCGAGCGCATGACCACCCCGGGTCGCCTCTATGTTGCTGCGTAATTCACTCTGGAACCTGGGCGGCTCGGCGCTGCCAGCGGTGGTGGCGCTGGCAACCGTGCCGCTGTTAATCAGCGGACTGGGGCTGGAAGGCTTTGGCATCGTCACACTCATCAGCTCAGTGGTGGGCTACTTCGGCGTACTCGACATTAACCTCTCGGCTGGCTCCATCAAATATCTCGCGCAATATCATGCGCAATCCGACCAGCCACGATTTGATGAAACCTTTTGGTTCGGCTGCTTTTTTTATAGCGTGCTGGGTCTGGGCGGTGCCGCCGCTCTGTACTTTGGCGCTGCACCCCTGAGCGCTTATTTTTTCACAGTGTCGTCGGCCTTGCAGGCCGAAACCCGACTGGCTTTACAGATTGCCGGCCTCGGATTTTTCCTCTCGCAGCTACAAAATTATCTGCTGGTTGTGCCACAAGCCCTGCAACGCTATGACCGCTCGGCGCAATCTGAAGCGTTTTTTGGTGTCCTGGTCAATGTCGCCTCGGCCACTGTCGCCATGGCAGGCGGTGGTGTGGCCGGTGTCGTGGCCACACGCGTCGCGGTGTCGGCATTAAACAGCGTCTGGCTGGTGATCTTGTTGCGCCAGCTTGGCGTGGCACTGCGCCCGCACTGGCCACGCCGCGAGATCCGCCGCGCCCTCACCACCTTTAGCGCCTATGCGTACTTGTCGCGACTGGCAGCGATGCTGCATGTGCATGGTGACAAACTGATTGTCGGCGCATTAGCCGGGCCGGTAGCGCTGACTTTTTATACGGTGCCGGCGCAATTGGCCAGCCGTATTCTGGGCTTAAGTTTTCGGCTCTCCAGCGTGATCTATCCGCGCGTCTCGGCGCTGGCCGCCACCGGCCAGCAGTCTCAGTTGCGCGTACTGTACCTCGACACCACACGGCTTTTAACTTATCTCAATCTGATGGTGCTGGGTGTTATTGCGCTGGCAGGTGATGTGTTTTTGGCGCGCTGGGTCGGTGCAGAATTCGTCGCAACCGGCTACCCGATTTTGCTTTTCATCACCCTCGCTCTGCTGGCCGATTCACTAACCAATATTGCCTCACTGGTCAACGACGGTCTTGGCCATCCGCGCGTCACAGGCCGCTTTGCCTTAGCGCGTGGCTTAGTGGGTGTGGCGATGGTTTATGCCGGCACCGTTGCCGGCGGCATCATTGGCGCAGCCGTCGCGCATTTACTGGCCTCGCTGCTAATGACGGCACTATTTCTGCTCTACGTGCATGGGCGCACGGTACCGATTTCATTGTCCGATACCTTGCGTCTGGCATGGCTGCCGAGCTTTGCCATAGGCGCCGCGGCATTACTCATTCTGTTGCCGCTTAAGCTGCTGCTACCCGAGGGCGTGTTGGGCACAGTCTTGCTGGTCGCGCTGGCTTTACTTGCGCTACTTGCTGCGGGGCTGGCGTTTATTGTCAGTGTCGACGAGCGGGCCGCGCTCTCAGCCGCAGTGCGCAAACTGGTTCCGGGGAGTTAAGAAGATGCGCATTCTCATGGTGAGTGAAGATATTCCCGCTCCCGCTATGGGGGGCCTGGCGCGGCATGCGCTGACTTTATGCCGTGCGCTACACGCAGCGGGGCACCAGGTTGACCTGATGGGAAACAGTGATTTTTGCCTCAGCAAAGCCGGCTCGGATGCCCAGTTTGACGGTGAATTTTTTGGCGAACTGCATGGGCAGTTCAGCGGCTGGAAAGAAATGCGGCTGGGCATGTTCATGCCGCCCAAGCGCAGCCGTATCGCCCACCGCTTTGCCCGTGCCATTCTGCGTCGTGCAGCCAGCTATGACGTGATTCATTACCACGGCCATTTACCCAACGTGGCGCATTACATGCCGGCGTCAGTGAATTTTATCCAGACCCGACATGACCAGGGCAGCGACTGCCTGATTCATACCCGTTTTCGCAACGGTGCCATCTGCACCGACACCGACCCGCGTGACTGCGCGAACTGCCGCAGCAGCCGGCCAAACTGGCTGCAACGCAGTGTCACAGCGGCAGCTGTCAAACGCTTTCGCAGCGAAGTGGCCAGCGGCTACAAAAAACATAAAACCGTGTTTGTCTCTGACCAATTGCGGCGCAATCTCGAGCGCAGCTTTGGCGTGGGCAAATGGGGGGTCACGCTGCATAATTTTGTTGACCTTGTGCCACTTCATCAGGCACGCAACGCCGCCGGAACGCTGGCGCTCGGTGGGCCTTTACGCATCTTCCTGTCAGGTAAGCTCTACCCGGCTAAAGGTATAGGCGAATTTCTGCATACGGTATGCAGTCGCCAGGCGCCACACCTGCGCATTGATATCGCCGGCGACGGCGAAGAGGAAGACACACTACGTCGCCTGTACGCCAGTGACCACATCGTCTTTCATGGCTGGCAGCCTGGCGCTGAAACCTTACGCATGGCGGCACAGGCGCATGCCATCGTGGTGCCTTCTGTCTGGGAAGAGCCGTGCGCGACCACGGTCCTGGAAGCCTTAATGCTCGG
>Ga0105050_10008221_pt1 | contig 12123 bp, 8 predicted proteins | sample FRY01_FD_78088 | JGI IMG/M metagenome (GOLD analysis project Ga0105050, IMG submission 78088) | Freshwater microbial communities from Lake Fryxell liftoff mats and glacier meltwater in Antarctica - FRY-01 | ecosystem: Environmental > Aquatic > Freshwater > Ice > Glacier meltwater ... | reverse complement strand
TTCAGCCTGCAATGGTCGTTGAAGTGCCAGTCGCTGTTGAAGTGCCAGTTGCTGTTCAGCCTGCAATGGTCGTCGAAGTGCCAGTCACTGTTGAAGTGCCAGTCGCTGCTCAGCCTGCAATGGTCGTCGAAGTACCGGTCACTGTTGAAGTGCCAGTTGCTGTTCAGCCTGCAATGGTCGTCGAAGTGCCAGTCACTGTTGAAGTGCCAGTTGCTGTTCAGCCTGCAATGGTCGTTGAAGTGCCAGTCGCTGTTGAAGTGCCAGTCGCTGCTCAGCCTGCAATGGCCGTCGAAGTACCGGTCGCTGTTCAACCCGCAGTTGCAGTACCTGTTGCAACAGCAGCACATGTTCCCAAAGTTGTTGCACCAGCAGTCTCTAAACCAGCAGCCCCGGTAGCTCCAGTCGCAGAAACAATTGCGGAAGAAAACGGCTTCCATAAGCTGAACCTCATCGCTCCGCTGATGAAAGCCATCGACGATTCCGGGTATACCACACCGACGCCGATCCAGGAACAAACGATTCTGCACCTTCTTGAAGGCCGCGACGTACTCGGCATGGCTCAAACGGGTTCCGGCAAGACCGGTGCCTTCGCGTTGCCAATGCTGCAGCGGATCGACTTGGCGGTTCGCCGCCCGCAGGTCCTGGTACTCGTGCCAACTCGCGAACTCGCCATTCAGGTCGCCGCAGCGTTTGATCGTTATGGTGCAAATCTCAAGGGCCTGAACGTACTTGCCGTCTACGGTGGTGCCCCCTATCAGCCGCAGTTTGCTCAAATGAAACGCGGCGTGCATGTTATCGTCGGCACACCGGGACGCATTACCGACCATATGAACCGCGGTTCGCTGCAAATGGACGCACTCAAAGGTGTGGTTCTGGACGAAGGCGATGAAATGCTTCGCATGGGCTTTGCGGAAAGCGTCGAATGGATTCTCGATCAGCTTCCGGTCGAACGCCAGATTGCCCTGTTTTCAGCCACGATGCCTCCGGTAATTCGCAAGATCGCTCAGAAACATCTGAAGAACCCCGCTGAAATCACGATTCGCCAGAAGACCGCCACTGCGGACACAATTCGACAGCGATTTGTTGTCGTCGGCAATCATCAGAAAGAAGCCGCGCTGGGACGCATCCTGGAAGCGGAACCAATCGACGGTGTGATCGTATTCGTCAAGATGCGCAGCACGACTGAACCGCTGGCAGATTTCCTCTCACAACGGGGACTTAAAGCCGCCGCAATGAATGGCGATATCGCACAGGCTCAGCGCGAACGCATTATTGAAAATCTGAAATCCGGCAAGTTGGATATCATCGTTGCCACGGACGTCGCAGCTCGTGGTCTTGATGTGCAGCGGATCAGCCATGTCATCAATTACGATCTTCCAGGCGACGACGAAGCCTATGTGCATCGCATCGGACGAACAGGCCGCGCGGGACGCAGTGGCGAAGCGATTTTGTTCGTGCATCCGAAGGCTCAGCGAATGCTGAAAAGCCTGGAATATGCCACGCGACAGAAGATCGAATTGATGGAACTGCCAACCAATCGCGCTATCAACAAGATGCGTGTGGCTCAGTTTCATGGAAAGATCACCGAGAACATCACTCATCCGATGGCGGAATCCATGGGCTCACTGATTGAACAGTACCGTCGTGAAAATCCTGAGACGCCCGTTGAGCAGATCATGGCGGCTTTGGCAGTGATGTCCACTGGCGGCCAGTCGTTGCTTCTTAAAGAAGAATTCCGCCAGGAGACCTTCTTCGAACAACGCGGTCGCAGTGATGCGCGGGGCGGAGATCGTAGTGGAGATCGCGGGCCTCGCTTTGGAGACAGAGATCGAGGCGGACGGTTCGACGATCGCGGTTCTCGGGATCGTGCACCTCGCAGCGAAGGTGGTTTCCGAGAACGAGACGATCGCCCTCGGGCACCACGTCGCGACGATGCCAACAAGGAAACGTTCCGCATTGAAGTTGGTCACATGCATCAGGTCAAGCCGGGCAATATTGTCGGAGCTATCGCCAATGAAGCAGGCATCGACAGTGCTCAGATCGGACGCATTGAGATTTTTGACGACTTCAGTACCGTGGATCTACCACAGGGGATGCCGTCAGAAACATTCTTTGCGTTGAAGAAAGTTTGGGTTTCTGGTCGCCAATTGCAGATTTCAAAAGCAGAAGGCCAACGAGAACAGGCCTACGCACCACGTCCAGGAAAATCGGCCGGTCGTCCTGATCGTCCGTCGGATGGTGGAAGTCGGCCTCAGCGTAAACCACGTCGCGAAGGTGCTCGGTCATAGTGCAGCTCGTAGGACGGGTCTCCAGACCCGTCCTGACATTTGCTTTGTTAAATCCGGACGGGTCTGGAGACCCGTCCTACGGGACTTCCCATGCTCCCACCGCTTATCTTCGAACCATTGCTGAAACGAATTCGCTGGGGAGGTCGGCGGCTGGGCAGTCATCTGCAAAAGCCCATCGGCGAAGGCAACGACTACGCCGAAAGCTGGGAACTCGCTGACCACGGCGGCGATCAGAGCAGAATCATTGGTGGACCGCTCACCGGCACAACACTCCGGCAGCTCATGCAGTCACACCCGCATGAGTTGCTTGGGACTCAGGCCGGGCTGACGCAGTTCCCGTTGTTGATCAAGTTCCTCGACGCCAACGACTGGTTGTCATTGCAGGTGCATCCAGACGATGAATTGGCTCGACACTTTGATTCTAAAGAAAACGGAAAAACCGAAGCCTGGGTCATTCTCGATGCTCAGCCAGAAAGCCGCATCTGTGCAGGCCTGAAATCCGGCGTGGATGCTGCTGCGTTGCGCGAAGGATTGCAGTCCGGCAACATCGAAGACCTGCTGCACATGATACCGGTGAAGTCCGGCGATTGCGTGTTCGTCCCAGCTGGTACCGTGCACGCCATCGGACCTGGCATTCTTTTGGCTGAAGTTCAGCAGCAAAGTAACCTCACGTTTCGGCTCTATGACTGGGGACGAGTCGATGCAAATGGCCAGCCTCGCGAGATCCATGTCGAACAATCCATCAAATGTACGGACTTCGCCCGCGGCCCTGTGTTCCCGGTGACGCCTGTGACTCTCTGCGATCAGAACCATGTTTTCGAAGAACTCGTCCGCTGTGAATACTTCGTCATCCGCCGCCATACTGCACTGGAGCGGTTCGAAATTTCTACGTCCGATCAGTTTCGCATCCTGATGTGTCTGAACGGACGGGCTGCAGTAAAAACACCCGGCGGAAACCGATCACTTCGGGGCGGCATCACGATGCTGATTCCGGCCGAATCCGGCGTCGTTGAAATTATCCCTCAGGAACGATTGAAGTTGCTTGAAATCCTTTGTCCGTAGGCTGACCTGGTCCAATCGGTAGACTGATCAGTCTTATCCGTCGGATCAGACAAATCAGGCTGATCTATCAACAGTACACGGAACACTTCCAGGACCCACAAAATGCCCGCTCAAATCATTGATGGCAAAGCCATCGCTGAATCTGTTCGCAACCAGGTTGCTGTGGAAACTCAGCAACTGCTGAGTGACACAGGAATCATTCCGCATCTCGCGGCCGTCCTTATCGGCAATGATCCGGCCAGCGAAGTCTACGTTCGCAACAAAGAACGTGCCTGCCAGAAAGCCGGGATGAAGAGCACGCTGCATCGGCTGGATGCTGCAACATCTCAGGTCGAACTGTTGACTCTGGTCGATACACTCAACCGCGATGACAGCGTGCATGGAATTCTGGTGCAGTTGCCGCTGCCGAAACATCTGGATTCGATGCAGATTCTTGATGCAATCCTGCCCACCAAAGACGTCGATGCCTTTCATCCTGAAAACACAGGTTTGATGCTGCAGGGTCGGCCAAGATTTCTGCCGTGTACTCCCGCCGGCATCATGAAGATGCTGGAAGTAACAAAAGTGCCCACTGCTGGCCGCCATGCAGTGGTGATAGGTCGGAGCGACATTGTCGGTAAGCCCATGGCCGCATTGCTTGTGCAAAAAGGCATTGATGCCACGGTCACGATCTGTCACAGCCGAACCGCAGACATCGGTGCGGTTTGTCGCACGGCCGATATCCTGGTTGCTGCTGTCGGAATCCCGGAATTTGTGAAGGGCGACATGATCAAGCCAGGAGCCGTCGTGATTGACGTTGGCATCAACCGCGTCAATGAACGACTGGTTGGCGATGTAGATTATGCGGCGGCCAGTGCGGTTGCATCTGCCATCACTCCCGTTCCCGGCGGTGTCGGACCGATGACGATAGCAATGCTGCTGCAAAATACACTGACGTCCGCCAGGAGCTTCAGTAGAATACGGTAAGGATCGCTTGATCAAATAAGTCAGCGGCAAGGCGCTAGCCGCCGGTGACATCAACTGCCGTATACCGGCGGCCAACGCCCGATGGTACTTACTTTGTGGAAGGGGTTATTTGCTGATTCTGACGCTATGAAATGCTTAACGGCGTTACCCCTCCCCCAACGCATTCGATTTTCCAATTTCACAACTCTTCCTTCGCGGGGAAAGCCCTGGAACGAGTCGCCAAAAAACTTCACCCCACAAAACTAAGGCAACCCATTCAGTTTTCGTAGCACCCATTCTGATGTCAACAGCGAAAAGAAGATCACCAACACAATCCAATGATCCCACAAGGTACGTTCTTTGAGTTTCTCTTCCGGCTGGTCCTGCGGCTGAATCAGCGAAACCAGTCGCTCAGCTTCGAACGGTTCGACGACCGCCCCGTTCGTGAGTTCGGCAAGCTGAGTCAAGAGTTCACGATTGCAACTGACGTTCGCTAATTCCTGAGACACCTGTTGTCGAACCAGGACTTCGTTGAAGATCGATTCATCAATTTTCACTCCGCCACCCGTGACACGCAGTTGAACCTTCCACGCGCCGGCAGAAAGTCGCGGCAGTCGTCCAACGAAACGTTCCGGAGCATCGGCCACTGCTGTCAGCACTGTGATATGCTCCGTGGGCGTTGAGGATTTATTCGAATCAGAATCTTTCTTATCCCCCGCATCTGCAGCACCCGTGGCTGGGGCATTCGTCGCAGTAGCAGCACGCTCCACCAGAGTTGCCACGACCTCCACAACCGCGCCCTGCATTTGCGGTAGCAGTTTGGGATTCCAACGGACCATCGCTTCGATTATTTCCGATTCGTCGATCACGACGTCAGAAAGCGACATCCGCACATTATCATTCCCAGCCGCAGCTTTATTGCGGGCCGCCCAACGGATTAACTGACCCCAAAAGCGATAATGCCATTCATCGCCGGCTCGCCGACGCCAACGCCAGGTGCTGTCGAGTCCCATCCAGACGACCTGGCCGAAGCCATAATCCTGATGGACGATGGTTGGTTCAGGTGCCACGTCCACTCCTGGGATAGTTGCGAACGCCCAGACTGTGGCACCTGGTTTCGAGACGCCACCAAAGATCCATGGATGCCCTGGCAGGCTCGCGAATGTATTGTTTCGGTCCGCTGGATCTGCTGACAGGTGAAACATCGGCAGGTTGGCGGCGTCAACGCCCAGCGACAATCTGTACGAAGTTTGTTCAGCATCCTGTGGCGTTGGTCGAAACTTCTCCGCCACTCGCTGGCGAAATTCCGAGACGGGCAACAATCCACTCAGAACCGGCGATTGAAATTCCTGCGGCATGTGATTTCGGCCAGGAATCACCAACAGCGTCAGTCCATCGCTGGCGACGGCCTGTTCGATCAATTCCAGAACACCGGGCTCGATGTCATTCGGATCGACGTCACCTATGATCAACAGATCTGTTTTTGCCAGTTGCTCACGCAGTGTTTCGATGTCTGGCAGCTTGCCTGGAATATAGGATTGGTTGAGCAGATTCAAGAACGGCTGATGCAGCAACACGCTGAGTGGTTCGACCTGTTTGTCGCGATCCAGCAGATTTTTCAAGTATCGAAATTCCCAACGCGCCTCACCTTCCACTAACAAAACGCGGGCCTTGTTATCGACGACCTGCAAAGAAAGGTCCCGGCTATTATTGTCGTCTCGCAATTCGCCCGGTAGGGTTGCTGTCTCCAGGTGATAGTCGAATCGTCCGGCCTTGTCCGACGGCACATCAAACGTCACGCTCGCGCTGTCGGTGGCGGGTGTGACTGTTTGTTCGGCCACCAATTCCTCACCGCGTGATAACCGCACTGTCAGTGGTTCCCCTTCGAACCCGGAAGTGCCAATGACGGCTCGGATCTGGGCTTTGTCATTCAGAAATACAGCTTCAGGAGCTTCGACGGCAGCGATTGATAGATCGCGCGGAGGAAGCCGAGAACCGATGGGGACCGCGTACACCGGAACGTTCAATGTCGCCAGTCGCTGAGCTGTTCCAGTGACATCGCCTGCCGCAGTTTGTCGTCCGTCTGAAATCAGGACAACGCCCCGAATCAATCCCGCACCTTCTTCGGATGTCAGCGACGTCAATAACTGCAACGCATCAGTGCCGCCGGGAATCAAGTCAGCTCGATCAGACTGCAGCGCGGCAGCGAGTCGTGCGGGTAGGGCCGCTTGCTGTTCAGAAGCAAACAGGCGAATTTCAATCGGCATGACTTCATCGAGTTCAGTCAGCAGCTCGTTGGGTTTTGACTGTAACAGCCGCTGCACAAATTCCACGCGCGGCATGGCGGCAAGTTCATCCAGAGATTCCTTAATCTGTCGCGCGCGAGCGTCCGAAAGTGCTTGTTCGGCAGGCGTTGTCGGTCGCGCGTCGCCACCGAGCCAGTTGGGTTCCTGTCCGGATTCGGCGGTGATGACCCATTGTTCAATGAGCGGACTGGTTTCGGCATTTCCCAGCATTCCGAGCGCCTGAGCCCAACGAAGTTTTTCGCCGAGCGATGCGTGGCGGTCCTGCGTCTCCATGCTGAGTGATCCGTCGATGGCGACGATGATTTTGCCGCGTTGCGATACATCGAATCGCTTCGTGAGGACCGGTTGCAGCAGCGTGACTAATAATGTGATGAGCACCAGGATTCGCAGTGTGAGCAGTGTCCAGCCAACCGGGCGCGTGACGAGCTTGCGTTCAAGCCTCAGCAGCCAGATACTGAGGCCTATGGCGACAATCACGCCGACGATGGCGTAGACTGTCCATCCGGGCGATTTCAGCCCGGAAAATATGAGCCTCCAATTCATCCGCTGTGTCTCAATCCCGCAATTTGATCAAGGTTTTACGAAAATTAACGCAGGCAGGCTAACGGATTGAGATACTGATTTCCAGCGGTGAATGTAGATGAGCCCACAACGGATGAACATGATCGATCAAATCGCAGTCCATACGAGTAGGACGCTGTCCGGGAATCCGTTTGTAGCGAAACTCGTCAAGAGTTTCGGCTGCATTTTCTGCGGGCTGCCGAAACTCTTGACGGGTTTCGCTACCGAATCCGGACAGACTGCCAGGTTCGGAAAGCGGCCTGCACCGATTCATTACGCTGACTAGACCGGGCTCATCACGCGGAACGCGATGGCTACATTGAAAAGCTCGAAGTGTAAAGTGTACAGTGCAGGTCGAACAAAACGCTATTTGTAATGGAGTATTGTCATGCGAACTATCATTGAGCCACCTGAAAATGCTCCCGCTGAAGACGGATCGGTTGCGGGAGGATGGTGGCACGATGCGGAAGAAGGACGCATTGTTTGCGATCTGTGCCCGCGTGAATGCCATCTGAAACCGGGAGATCGCGGCTTCTGTTTTGTCCGACAAAACGTCAAAGGCGAGATGCGGCTGATGACTTACGGTCGCAGCACGGGGTTCTGTATCGATCCGATCGAAAAAAAGCCGCTCAATCATTTCTATCCCGGCACGTCAGTACTTTCGTTCGGAACGGCTGGATGTAATCTCGGATGCAAGTTCTGTCAGAACTGGGACATCTCCAAATCGCGCGAAGTGGAACGGCTGAGTGAATACGCGACGCCCGAAATGATTGCCGAAGCTGCACGTCGCAACGGCTGTGCGAGCGTTGCGTTCACCTACAACGATCCGATTATCTGGGCTGAATACGCGATCGAAACGGCTCGTGCTTGTCGAGCCGCCAAAATCAAAACAGTCGCAGTCACGGCGGGCTACATCTCACCTGCCGCTCGCGAACCGTTCTTTCACGCGATGGATGCCGCCAATGTGGACCTGAAGGCTTTCACCGAAGACTTCTATCACAAGATCACATATTCGCACCTGCAACCGGTCCTCGATACTTTGCACTGGCTGAAACATGAAAGCGACGTCTGGTTTGAAATCACGAACCTTGTGATTCCCGATGCGAACGATTCACCAGATGAAATTCGTCAGATGTGCGACTGGATTCTTAAGAGTGTCGGGCCCGATGTTCCCATCCATTTCTCGGCCTTCCATCCGGATTTTCGGATGACTGATCAACCACGCACGCCGCACGAGACGTTAATTCGATCTCGCGAAATTGCTATGCAGCAGGGGCTGCGATTTGTCTATGTCGGTAACGTCAACGACGTTGCCAATCAGAGCACCTGGTGTCCCGGTTGCGGTACGTTATTGATCGAACGAAACTATTACGAGCTGGGACAGTGGAATCTAAGGCACAGCGCGTGTGCGAAATGTGGCGAAGCGATTCCAGGTGAGTTTTCCGATCAACCGGGCACGTGGGGCTCACGTCGACTGCCTATTCGTATCAGCGACTACAAACCTTCAACAAACCGTAGCGAAACTCGTCAAGAGTTTCGGCAGCCCAAAGAAAATGTTGCCGAAAGTCTTGACGACTTTCGCTACGAACGGGTTTCCGAGCAGCCCGTGATTGCATCAGGAATCCGCAAGGAGCCGGAACTGACAACTTCACAGGAAGCCGCTATCCATCGCGCGGCCTGCGAAACTGTGGCGGCCGCCTCTCTGCGACAACAGCCGCATCTGACTGACACAACGCTCAGCGGCGCAGCGGATAAGATCGTGATGGGTGTGTTCGTGACCCTTAAACGAAATGGTCAATTGCGAGGCTGCATCGGAAGTCTCGGCGAACCGATGCCATTGCTTCCCGCGCTGATGCGTTCAGCGACTCGGACCACGCTGGAAGATCCTCGCTTTCTACCCGTCACGCCAAGTGAACTGGCGGGATTGACGCTTGACGTTTCGCTGCTGTTCAATTTTGAGCACGTACTGGAGATCGGTGAAGCAAGGATTGACGCAGTCGAAGTCGGAAAACATGGTTTGAAGATCGTTCAAGGCAATGCGTCCGGATTGCTGTTGCCAGTTGTGGCGATCGAACAAGGGTGGGATGCAGGAACGTTTCTGGAACAAGTCTGTCGCAAGGCCGGATTACCAACGGATGCATGGCGACATCCCGATGCTAAGCTTCTGCGTTTTGAAGGACGACTCATCGACGGGCCGTTTAACGCAGACGTCCTTACTTCGCGGCAAGTGGAAATGAAGACCCGTCATCCGCCAGACAGATCAGACAGATCAGACAGATCAGACAGATCAGACAGATCAGACAGATCAGACAGATCAGAAATCGCAACCCTGAAGAGCTTCATCACGGGCAACATACTGGCATCCGTACGCGGCGCGGTGCCTGCGTGTTTTCCGGGGACCGTGCAGGATCGTGAAGTCAACGGGCTGGCGATTCAACTGCGGTTTTCCGGAGCAGATTCCGGAGTCGTGTTTTCTCGCCTGGCATTGCGTGCCAGTCTGCCTCTACAGATGACGTTGCTGGAAATGACCCGCAATGTCGCCGATTGGCTCCGCAGCCGGAACGTTAATCATGCAGCGCTATCGTCGATCGAGACGGATGTGATTTTAATGAATCAGCCGGTGTCGCGACGCACTGTTGCAGATCCCGATCTTGCGACGTTCGATCCCAATCTGGACTTGATGGTGGTTGCCGAATCCTCAAACTTCGCCTGGTGCTTTGATCGGCAGCAGTCTTCGCAACAATTGCTGGATACGCTTCGAAACGCGATCCCCGTTCAAATTCCGGACACCGCCACTGTCTACAGTCTGTCAGCGATCTGCAGCAGTTCTTCGATGCAGGGCAGTCACATTGTTCGTGCTCAAATTATTCCCGCTCAATCAACGGAGACGGCTCATCATATACGTCAACCCGCTTTGGCCGGGCGATTTTATCCATCGGATTCACGCGAGCTGCTGACGCTGGTGGCACAATGCATTGGTGACGTACCGGTGCAGAAACAATCAAGCCCTGCAGTCATGATTCCACATGCCGGGCTGGTGTATTCCGGTCGCATTGCCGCTACCGTGCTGAAGCAGATAAAGATCCCTTCCACATGCATCATTATCGGACCGAAGCACACTCGCGACGGCGTTAACTTCGCTATCGCCCCGCATACCGCATGGCAGATTCCTGGCGCGATGATCGCTGCGGATGTTGAGCTGACTGGTTTGCTGCTTCAGGCTGTCACCGGTCTGCAGCTTGATGCCGCCGCGCATGCGCAGGAGCATTCGATCGAGGTCGAATTGCCTCTGCTGGCAGCGCTAGCTCCGAACACTCGTATTGTTGGCATTGTCGTCGGCGGGCTTAGTCTGAATGACTGCCTGGTCGCTGGACGTCAGCTTGCAAACGCCATTCTCGATCTTCCGGAACGTCCGCTGCTGATTATTTCGAGCGACATGAATCACTTTGCAACGGATGACGAGAATCGACGACTCGACGAACTGGCTCTGCAGGCCATGGAGTCACTCGACCCCGCTCGCTTGTTTGAAACAGTGCGCGACAATCAAATCAGTATGTGCGGCGTTTTGCCTGCCATCATCGTGATGGCAGCCTTACGAGAACTCGGCCAACTCACATCAACTCAGCGCGTCGCATACGCCACCAGCGCTGAAGTCAGCGGCGACAAATCGCGAGTCGTCGGATACGCAGGCATGCGGATCGGTGAGTGAACGGTGCTGAGAATGCTCTGCATATGAGAGTGAGGCAATTGGCAAGGAGTCTGTGCCCGGTCCTCACCGCTTTGCCCAGTTAATCTTTAGGCACGAACGCGAATTTCGCGTGGCGTTTCGCGATGGCAGCGTCGAAGGTGGCGAACTCACGGCAGCTTTGAGTATGGCTCATCGCAACAATCAGTTCGTCGGAAAGATCGGCACCTCGACGCACAGCTCCTAGTGAATGGCGGATGCGGTCTTCATCTTCGAACTGAAGGTTGTGGACTTGTAATAGTCGCGCGAATGCGTCGGCAATTTCGTCTCGCGTCCAGTCGTAAATGCTTGTCAGTACCCAGTCTGTTTCGACCAGCACGAAATCCGCAACAAAGAATCGGGCATTTTTGCGAGTCAGTAGTTTCATGGCTGCGCGGTATTGTGCTTCATCATCGCGAGTCAGATATCGGACCAGAACATTCGTATCCAGTCCGATCATCACTGTGTCTTTCTGAATCTTTGTGCCGCACCAGATCGCACGGCGGTCTTGATCTGGTCATTAGTGACCGACTTTTTAGGCCGCTTCGTGGGAAAGGTATCGACGAGTTCTTCGAATGTCGCTGACTTTGCAGTCAAAACTACACGCCCATCTGGTTCAATTTCGTAAAGCAGCATTGAGGACGGCTTGATCTGCAAGGCTTCCACAATAGCTTTGGGGATCGTTGTCTGATTCTTCGCAGTGAGTTTAGATGTGATGCTCATGGAAGGATACTATCTCTAAACAAGGAAAATGGCAATTGGCAAGGAGTCTGTTCCGTTCGCAGTTCGCGTGATTCGTGGTTAGATACAAGACTGAAGGGGCCAACATCGTCTACAATGCACCAAAGGAGTATACTCCACGTTGACTTTTTCAGGAGATTCTTCAAGTGCTCAGCAGACTTTTTCTATTGTTGGCTCTGGTTCCTTTGGCGGAAATCTGGCTACTGATGGAACTGGCTGAAAAGACCAGTTGGCTGACGACGATTGCAGTCGTGCTATCGACGGGAGTTATTGGAATCAGTCTTGTGAGATGGCAGGGGATCAAGACCATTCAGGAGATTCAGCGATCTGCTGGCAGAAAAAGTGGTCCTGCGGCAGGAGAATGCCGACCTTCGCCAGCAGGTTCGCGATCTGAAGCGCGATGTTGGCTACTGGAAGAGCCGTCACGCCGATGTAAAGAACAAGAATGTGCTGGTGCAGGCTGAGCTTGATCAGGCCAAAGCAGAGACTCGACAAC
>Ga0105050_10008220_pt1 | contig 12123 bp, 9 predicted proteins | sample FRY01_FD_78088 | JGI IMG/M metagenome (GOLD analysis project Ga0105050, IMG submission 78088) | Freshwater microbial communities from Lake Fryxell liftoff mats and glacier meltwater in Antarctica - FRY-01 | ecosystem: Environmental > Aquatic > Freshwater > Ice > Glacier meltwater ... | reverse complement strand
TCGTTAGTAGTGAGGAGTTGGCAGTTGTCAGTTGGCAGTTGGGAGTTGGCTGTTGGCAGTTGGCAGTTGGCAGTTGGCAGTTGGCAGTTGGCAGTTGGCAGTTGGCAGTTGGCAGTTGGCGAATATTTTTCATCGACTTGTTGAAAAGGAGGGTAAAGCAAAACTGCACGACCTCCTTGCGGGAGCGATAAATTGGGACGCGATGAAGTTGCGAGCGGTTACTTGGCTGTAATTCGATAGAGCTTGCCCTTGGTTCGCAGCACAAAACCTCCCTCGACGGGAACCATGCTGGCGACAGTGAACGGTTGATCGTCCGCCAATTCATTGGTCGAGATCAATTCGGGCTTTTGGCTCGACAATGGTCCAATAACGTAGGTCGATGCATTCTCGCGTGTGAGATACAACGCGTCGCCCGCGATCAACGGAGAACTCGTGAACGCGTGACGACTCGATGGCAAGTCAAGTTCCCAAATCGTCTCGCCCGTGTTGGCATCAACCGCGGTGACTTTACCCTTGTCACCGCTCACATACACGCGGCCATTCAATGCCGCTGGCGTCGGCACGTCGCTGCCAATGTCATCCCGCTTCCACAGAATCGCCGCATCACCTTTGCCCGCCAAGAGTGCCGACATGCTGACGCCCGTCAACGTCGCTCCGCGCGAGTAGGGACAGATCACCACATCGCCGCTGATCACAGGAGACGCGATGGAGCGAAAGAATTTTTCGCGTCCCGGGTTGAAACCACTAAGCCGCGCCAATTCCTTTCCACCATCGAGCGAGTGCAACGTCAAATGATCCGCTCCCATGACGGCGATGATCCCTTTGCCATCGACCGTCGTTTCGAGCGGCGTTGCATAACTTTGAGCCGCTTCTTCGGGAGCATCGAGAACTCGATCCGTCTTCCACAATACATCGCCGGATGCCTTGTCGAGCGCGACGAGGTAACTTGGCCCGGTTTGCATGACGGCGATGACAATCGCTTTATCGGTCAGCAAAGGTGACGTGCCTAAGTCCCACCAAAGCGTGTCTTCGCCAAATTCGTCTTGAATATTTTTCTTCCATTTGATCGCGCCTTTACGATCGACCGCGGCGATGTCACCGGAGCGATAATAGGCATAGGCCAACGTAGCATCGGTCACCGCCGACGGGTTTGCACCGCTGCCCTTCCGATGCTTCGCCCCGCGGTCAGTGCCAATCGTCGTTTCCCACAATTGTTTTCCCGTTTCAAGATCAAAACTGAGCAACGTATTTTTTCCGTCGACGCCGCTGGTAAGAAAAATCTGATTGCCCGCGATCACGGGCGTGCTTCCGCCGCTTCCAGGAACCGTCGTTTGCCAAGCGATTCCCTCCGTCTCACTCCACTTCGTTGGGAATGATTTGCCTGGCGCGACGCCGGTTTGGTCATTCCCTCGCCATTGCCGCCAATCCTGAGCTTGGGACTGGCCAGCGGAAAACAATGAGCATGCCAGTGTGCCAAAAACAACGGTGGCTGAGAAAAGAAAATGGAATCGCATGGGTGGGACCAGGAGGATTTGCGGTGGGATGGGGACGATGTTTGATTCGACAAAAGTATCAATCCATTTGCCGCGAGTGTAGCGAATGATGATACGCAGAGGGTAAATTCTATAGGTTCGATGATACTCCCGTTCCGTCGCCTGGTGCGGCGAAAGCGCAGTGTTCGAACAAATTTTGCGCGACGACAAACCGGTCGGATCAATTTGATATGACAATTTGGCATAAACGGAATACGAACTCGGTTCGCAACGCATGGACCTTCGCAGCGAACCTCGCCGTCGCGGCGCTTACGACTTCATTTGCAAGTGCGATCGACACTCCCGCCATCAGTGACGCGATTGAAACATTCGCCAGCGAAGCGATCGATTCGAGCAATCCGTTGGTGATCATCGAAGCGGAGATGCGAAGCCAGGATTTTAACCGGCGTCAGCAAGCAATGTTGCGATTGTGGGGCGACCGTGCCACCTACCGCACCTGGGTTGAGAAAGCGGTCAAGGACACCGATCCCGAAGTCGCGCGACGGGCGTCGTGGGTGTTGGATCGATGGAGAAGAGGTGTGCTTCCTGACACGCCACGCGATATCGCCCAACGGCTTGAAGCGTCCAGCGGTCCAGACACGATCGAAAGCCTGCTGAATGTCGGTCTCTTTGATGGGGCGCTCGTCTCGATTGATGAAGCGATTGATGGTTCGGCGAATCCAGCAATCTTGGACCGTGCAAGGTCCGCGCTGCGGCGACGGTTTCCCTTCTACGTCCGATTAGCACACTTACAGAAAACGATCCCGTCGCTGATCGCGATCATGGATCGATTAGCGGACGACGCGACGATGACGCTCGCGTACCAACAACTGAGACGAGCCGTAACAAACGATTCCAATTTGGAATTGCCTTCAGCAGCGGCACGATGGTCTGACGCTCAACGAACAAAAATTGGCGTCATTCTCCCGATGGCGACGGGACAACTTGAACAGGCAATTAAACGGGCTGAAGAATCTGGCGATGTCGAATTGATTCGCGTTTGCAGAATGCTCAACGGTAACTGGGATGCGATGGCACGCGAACACCAAGCGGCCGCGAAAACGCGGGAACCGGATTCCTTGGAATGGTACCGTAATTGGATGTACGCATTGATCGCATCGAGCCGCGCGGGCGATGATGCGATCCGAGCTGAAGCGATCCAACGATTATCCGAACCGCGGCAAGACGAGAAAGATTTTGAAGCCGCGGATCCGGTCAATCGAGTTCGCTGGCAAACGCTTACGCTTCACGGAGAAATCGACGCGGCGATAAGAATCTTGCAGCCACAACAAGCGAATGATGCCGCCGAGTTATTGGCTCAAGCGTCTCGATTTGCGGACGCGTTTGATGCGATCGAAGTGGACTGGAAGGATATCGATTCGCAGGTCGCTGTGCTCGTGGAAGATGCGATTCGAGGCGAGCGAAATCAGTTGAATGCGGCTACCGATCGTGGATCTCCGGAACTGGCCAGATTGCTCGCGACCGTGCGTCTGCTCGTTTCAACGGGACGCGAAGAGCTTGCCTTTTCAGCATTGAAAAAAGTGGTCGGTCATCCGTCGCTCGCCAATCAGGAAGAGTCTTCGACGATGAGAATCGAGGTCATCCGAACGGTGACAAGAATCAATCGCGCGGCGTGGATTGGTGAGTTATTGATCGGCGAAAACGAAAGTAGTTTATCGGGACGGACTCAGTTCTTTCTTTCGATGGCTTTAGATGCGGACATCGCGACCGTCAGCTCAATGATGGAAGCGCTCGAAAAGATTCGTCCGGGCCGCAAGTTCTCCGAGCGAGTGCGAGACACGGTCACGATTCTTAGCGGTGATCTGCCCCCGTGGTTTGATGCGGAACAGGGTTTCGTCACGCTATTCAACGCCATCGCTCAACGCCAACGTGTGGTTCGCGGCGGTCCGGCGAAGGTTTACATCGCGAGTGATTCGCGGCTCAGCATAGACTACGTACGCCTGTTCGAACTACACGAACAACCGAAACTCGCGAAGCAAACATTGCTCGCGTTATCAGAGGCTGGCGAAGTGGAAGCGACTCTGAAGCTTGCGGAGTCTGAATTAAACGAAGGCAGCGTCGCGGTCGCTCGCGAGTTGTTCGAAACGGTTTGGTCTACCGTCAACATCAAAGGGCAGGATGTCTCGCGAATCAATCAATCCGAAGGCGATGCGTTGGTCGCAATGAAAGCGATTTACGGCGAAGCGACCGCCGCGCGACGGCTTGGTGACGTGGATGGTGCCAGTGAACTGGATGAGTTGATTCAGTGGATGTCTTTTACGCCATCGCTGGCCCTGAGAAACTCCTTCGCCGAATATCTCGTTGAAAAAGGGATGAACGAGCAGGCCGAAGCGATCTATGAACCGCTGATGCGTTTGACCGCATTTGGGTCCGATGACAATGTAGAATTTTACGCGGTAGCGAGAAACTATGATTCCGCAGTGTCGGAAACCAAGCCCGCCAAGGCGGCCGCGGCGCTCGATCTGGCGATCGCGGGAACGATCGAGACGACCGTTTTCTATCCGGCCGCCTATATCTCGCTGCCGTCGTTTGTCCATCGTCGCATGGTTCGCAATTTCATCGCTAATGGGGATGAGGAATCAGCTCGCAAGGAATCCAACAAGCTGCTTCGGCTCGATCCCATCGACATTGATTTTGGCGAGAAGGTTTTGGAGTCAATACGAGAAGCGGGTATGGTTGAGTTGGCGTCAGAGATCCTGGAACGGATCTATCAAGCGGGACATCAACATTTGAAACAATTCCCGTTCGATGTCGGCATGGCAAATAATCTTTCCTGGGTGTTGTCGCTTTCCGATCATCGACTCGACGAAGCGCTGCGGTACTCGTCGCGAGCCGTATTTTATGAGCCAGAAAGCACGATTTATCGCGATACACTTGCCGAAGTGCTGTTCCGCTTGGGGCGAAACGACGAAGCGATCGCAATAGAAAAAGCGTGCTTGCTAGACGATCCGTCGGAATGGCACGTGCACGAGCAGATCAAGCGATTTCAGGACGCCGGTGCGGGTGATTAGCCCGGAGTTTGGACAGTGTCTTTTTCATTCCATGACCTCTCATTCCGCGGATTGTGCATTAGTTTAGAATGCGGTTCGCTCGCGGCGGTATTCGTCCCGACTCCTTGTTTTTTGTTTTGATTTCGCTGAATTAACAATGCCGCAATCCGCTGAACCTGCTGACAAAAATCTAGTCTATCGCCGCGTCATTTTGAAATTGAGCGGCGAGAGTTTGGCGGATTCCAGTCAAAGAGGCATCAGCGGTGACGAAGTCGAAGGCATTGCCCGGCAAATCAAACAGGCGCACGCGTCGGGTTGCGAAATCATTGTCGTCATCGGCGGTGGAAACATTCTCCGTGGAGCCGCGTTTAGCGGTGCGAACGCGATCGTCCACGAAGCGACGGCTCACTACATGGGCATGCTGGCGACGGTCATCAACTCAATGGCGATGCAGGACGCGCTGGAAGCAGTCGGCTGTCACACTCGAATCATGTCAGCCGTCGGTGTCGACACCGTTGCCGAACCGTTCATCCGGCGCCGTGCGATGCGTCACTTGGAGAAAGGACGCGTGGTCATTTTGGCTGCCGGGATCGGAAGTCCCTTCGTCACCACCGACACCGCCGCGGCGCAGCGAGCCTTGGAATTGGAGGCTGATGTTGTCCTCAAGGCGACTCGTGTCGACGGCGTGTATAGCGAAGACCCCGAAAAGAACCCCCATGCAGTTTTGTATCAGTCGCTGACGTATAACGAAGTGATGGAAAAAAACTTGAAAGTGATGGATGCGACGGCGATTGCTCTTTGTCGCGAACGCAGCGTCCCGATTCTGGTCTTCAACTTCAAACAAGACGGCAACATCGTTCGTGCCGTCACCGGCCAAACCATTGGCACTTGGATCGGTCCTCATCGCCGTAGTTAAAAATCCATCACTTGACGACCGCTTGAATTCCCTGCCATAAACTTATCCCTAACCATCCCGCAACGGAGAATCACCTGATGGCAATCGACGCAGTATTAATGGACACCGAGGAACGCATGGACAAAGCACTCGCGGTGTTGAGTCATAACCTGGCCGGCGTTCGCACCGGACGCGCGAATCCAGGATTGGTCGAATCGATTCGCGTTGAAGTTTATGGGTCTCAAACACCGCTAAAGCAACTCGCTTCCATCGGTACGCCTGAGCCTCAACAAATCGTCATCCGTCCTTACGATACCAGCACGATCAAAGACATCGAAAAGGCAATCGTTGCTGGCGATTTAGGACTGAATCCGCAAAACGATGGTCGCATGATCCGTTTGAACGTGCCGCCACTTTCGACCGAAGTTCGCAAGAAAATGGTCGCGCGAATCAAAGAGCTGACCGAAGAATCGAAGATCAGCATTCGCAATATCCGTCGCGATGCTAACAAGGCTGCGGACGTCGCCGAGAAGGATAAGCTGATGTCCGAAGACGACCGAGATCGCCTCAAGGAAGAGGTTCAAGAGCTGACCAAGAAGTTTGAAGCGAAAGCCAGCGAACTGGCGAAAGCTCGTGAGCAAGAGGTGATGGAATAAATCGCTCTCGGCCAATAAACCATCGGCACGGACCGATCGTGCGTGTCCCTTTCAGAGGATGCGTACGAAGAAGCCGTTGACCAGTGATCTTAAGATCGTCGGTGATACAGCCCCTTATCGACTGCTTTTCGCAGCCATCCAGGCAGCGTATTCGGGAATCGTGATCCGACCATCTTTGTCGCCATCCGCGGGTGTCGGATCGAGCAACATCGATTGCCATTCGCTCGCCGTCAGTGCTCCGTCACCATTCTTATCATAACGGCCAATGATTTTCTGCGCGTAGCTCGTCAGCTTCTCATCCGTGACCGAAGGAAGTTTCGATGGACCGGCGGGGATCGAAGCGGAGGGCGAGGACGAAGATGTCGAAGCCCCGGAAGACGCGACCAGCGACGCCATCGCGGTACTTGCACTGGCACCTGACTCAACCGCCCGCATGCATTCCTTCGCCGTCACGACACCGTCGCTGTTCAAATCAAAGCGGTTAAATTCTTCAATCACCGTTACGTTCCATTGATCGGAGTATTCGCTCATTTGCACCTGCATATCACCATTGGCGTCGCGAGCCGCAAACCAGCCCGGCAGACCTTCAGGTAATTTTGCAGCATTCGTGAGATAAGATTTACGGCCGTTGTAAGGATCCTTCACCTCTGCCGCCTTCTTATCTTTGTCACGGCGGTCCCGATCCTTGCCGCTTTTACCACCACGAATCGCGGTGACTTCGGGGCTGCTTTCGACAATCCGTCGCCGAGCCGTTCGAATCGCGAGTTCGTTTAATGTGAGTTTCTTGTCGCCGTTGCGATCAAAATCCATTGGGTTGCCGGACCACCGACTGCTGATTTCGTCGCCGGACAAAAATCCATCGTTATTGCGATCGTATCGGCGAAGCGTTTCCTCAGCATCCTTCCGATCTTTGTCCGTCACCTCGACCGCCAAAAGTTCCGCGGCCGGACCGAATCCGAGTACCGGTTCAAGCATCATTTCTTCCACAGGGACACCAAATCCGGGAACCAGTGGCGCCGCAATCATCGCGTCATTAACCTTTTGCTCCGCCGCTCGCCGGGCCTCGTCATCACTTCGACCGCTGTCATCGCCACGATCACTGTCGCTTCGCCCACTATCACCACGACCGCTTCGCATTTTGTCGAAGCCTTCCCGAATCTTGCTCATCGGAATCGGGCGGTCGGTACGAATGCTTGGATCGTCACGCTGCATCCGCGAAATCATAAACTGCGCTGGCCCTTCCATTTCGTCCATGTCGAGCATTCCATTGCCATTGCGATCCAGCCGATCAAGAAAACTTGACGGATCAAATCCACCCCGGTCACCGCCCGGAGGCCCACCGCCAAAACTCGGAGGTCCGCCTCGGTCACCACCCGGAGGCCCACCGCCAAAACTCGGACGCCCGCCGCCGAAACTCGGAGATCCACCACGATCACCACCACGATCACCACCACGATCACCACCTCTATCTCCGCCCGAAGGCGGCTGAGCGAATAAGCTCAGCGAAATGGCCGAGGTCATGGCGAGAATCACGGACGACCGAAAACAGACAACTCGCAACAAATTCATCGGTATTGTCATTTTGTAACGACGTGCGTCAGACGACGATAAGAGTTAGGTTCATCCGCAAAGAATGCTCGATCTTGATTCTAACCCAAAAATACCCTTGGGGTTCCGCATTGCCAGGGCTTTCTTGCTCTCAGCCGTCGATGGCTTCGCGGACGAAAATGGGATTGGGATCTCGCTTTCCCTCCGGCAAACAGCGGAAGAACTCCGCAACATATCGCACAACCTGCCGTTTTTCCGGCACTTTAAACCGATCGCCCTTCTGCAACACCGGGCGATACTCATCCATGCTTCCGAATTGACGCGTTCCGGCAGCTTGGCAGGGGAACCAATAACCGGTCCCATTCGCGTCTTGAAGATAAAACTCCGGATAGCAATGGTCGGGAATCCAGACCATTCTCGCGGGAATGCGGTTTGATCGGCACATCGCGACGAACAAACTGGTCAATTCTTCACAGTCTCCTTTCCCATCGCGCAGCGCCTGAGACGCTGACTTGATGTCTCCCTCGACATATTCAACTTTCTCACGAACCCAGTCGTAGATCGCTTCAACACGCGCCCAATCATTTGCATATTCGCCTTCTTGAAACTCCTTGGCAGCGTTACGAATTCTTCCGTCCGTCGCATCGATGTAGGGGCTGTTCCCTAAGTAGATTTTCATATCCGAAGCAACTTTGCCTGGTATCACCAAATCATCCACTTTCTCCGGCGCCACGATCCGCGATCGAGTTACATCAATCTCAAACATGATTTCCGGATCGCTGCCACGGATCGCTTTCGGAATCGTCAAAACGACCTGCCGGGCACCCCCGGGCAATTCCCGGGTATCCCAACGATTCACGGATGCATCGATCGATTGCGACACCACTTTGACGGTCTGTTCCGGCCAATCCATCGGCACTGGAAACGTTGCCAAGATGTCGTTGCAAGTCGTGCCGTTGGTATCAAGTTTTAAGCCGATGCGCCATCGCTGCGTTCGCGCGTTGCCATAACCGATCCGCGCAGGCGACTCTTGATTCGCATCCACATTTGATGACGAATCTTTCTTCATTTCATCATCCGCAAAGACAAATCCGTTCACCAACCCCGTCCAGATCACGACTGAACCCTGCAGAAACATGCGGCGGGTCGGTTCAATGGCCATCAGCGAAAACCTTCGAAATGAGATGGTGTAGACACGAACGTTGGTTGGGACATCGGCGGAACGATTTCGTTCAACCGACGCCCCCTCTTCGCACGCTTTTCTACAATGGACTGGTTGGGAAATAAGTGTCCCGCTCACTGCGAACGCACTGCCGAACCATCACTATTGCTGAAGCACCGTGCCGGGCACAGGATTCATGATGATGCCACTACGTGCGTTGAAATCGTCTTGAACTACCCCACCAGGATAACTAACGCCGGGCGCTAATCCATCATGAATGATGGTCCCTTGAGTCGGATAACCATTATAGCTATCACCCATTACCTGGGAACCGATCACTTCGCCACCATAGGCATAAGGATCGTGAACATTGCCACTGTACGAGTCGACATTTGAAGGCATGTACGATTGCGTGCCTTGGCCGCAGTTACACGCCTGGCTGCCGTTGCAAACCGACCGACCATGCAATAAACCGCAACCCCTGCGGACTCCTGCTAGGGGTGCAAATCGACCTGGTTCATGTCCAAAGCCTGGTTCGTAACCGCAGGTCGGCTCGTAACCGCAGGTCGGCTCGAAACCGCAGGTCGGCTCGAAACCGCAGGTCGGCTCCGAACGTGGAACAACGCCGTAGGTCGGTGCCGTTGTCGCGCAGGTGCTACATGCGGCACCGCGTCCGAACAAAAAGTTTCTCATGCCCGAACAACCGCTGGTTAAAACCAGCAAAGTCATAGTCGCTAAAAATGTGGCAAACTGCTTAACCATTTTATTTCCCTTCACGTGCAAAGCGAGCGTCATCGTTTGACTCGGATGGCGAGCCGCACAAATTTAGGTCGCATTAAGTGCTAAGCAAGCAACACGTGAGTTTTTTATGCAACAATTTGTTGCTTTCCTGCACCATCCCAACACCCCACCCACCTGACGCGACGATCGTGCATCGCATAACCCTTGCCATCGTTATATTCGCTATCGCCCCCGCACTCGGGAGTGCTGCTGCGATATTGGATTCCAACGTTCCTATAACCATTCGAGTTGCCGAGCCGGGTAACCGCGTCAATCCGGTCTCTCTTTCCGATGAAGTACTCGATGAGATCATCATCGCAAGCGAATTAAGCGAATTAAGCGAATTAAGCGAATTAAGCGAATTAAGCGAAGCCTCAGTGGGCAGTGAAACCGCCGACATCGTCGTTGAGGAACGCAACATCGCCAATGATCGCTTGTGGCTTATTGATTCCAGAAACCTTTCCTATAGCGCGTGCCACGCCTCGTTAAAGGCTCCGGCGTTCCAAGTCGCACAATTGGACTCATGTGGAAATTCGCGTTGCGCTTCCACGGAAGAATTCCTTAGCAGTCTAGTCGCTGACCGGCCCGTGCTGATCCAAGTCCACGGCAACCGTATGGATGAGCAGGCCGCATTGGAACGAGGCATCTTTGTGTACAGGAATACCGTTCCTTATTGTGGCGGCCGGCCCCTCGACTTTTTGATATTCAGTTGGCCGAGTGATCGCGAAGGTATCTTGCTTGGCGATGGACGTGCCAAAGCGGAGCGAACCGACGCTCAGGGGCTTTATCTCGCTTGGATCATTCGTGAACTTGTCGAACGAAATATCCCCGTTGCAGTCATCGGCTTCAGCTTCGGCGGCAGAATCGCGACGGGCGCGTTACACTCGATGGCAGGCGGAAAGCTCGCCGGCAGAACGCTTCCTGGAGAACATCATGTCGGTGCGGATATCAACGTCGGACTGATTGCCCCGGCACTCGAAGACGACTGGTTGCGAAGTGGCAGTTATCATGGCTTGGCAACACAGAATATTCGCCAGATGACGATTCTTTACAATCGCCGCGACGCCGTCTTGAAACGCTATTGGCTGCTGGATAAAGTTCGCGGCAGCATGGCCCTCGGCTTTACTGGGCCCAAGGGGATTGGGCCGCGAGCTGATGGATCGTCGATGCCCGTCTTTTCACGGGATTGTTCGACGACCCTTGGGATTCGCCATGACGAACAAAAATATTACACCCAAGCGTGCCGAGCAGGCCAGCAAATGGGCACATTAATCACTCTGCCCCATTAATCACTCTCCCCATAAATTTTTCACCACGGTTACATGCCAACACGAACGCCGACCACGGCTTGGCACAACGGAAACTTTGTCCCCGCTGAAAAACTCTTCGTTCCCGTTGATGACGCTGGCTTTCGGCAAGGAGTCATCGCAGTAGAGCGATTGCGTACATACGACGGGAGAGTGACGGCGGTCGAATCGCATGTCGTGCGTTGGCGTCGAACGCTTGAGGAGTTGTATCTCACGATTGCCGTCGACGTGGACGAAATTCGCCTTCGAATCGATCGACTGTTAAGCGAAAATAAAGCCTGGATCGATGACGTTGGCGACTGCGGCATTGTCATGCTGGCGACGCCAGGGTCATTACACGCTTCCGATCCGGTACACGCTTTCGATCCAGTACAGCGGGCGAACGAGATGATGCATCTGATCCCGATCGACCATCAGAAAATTGCTCGCCATCGCAGCGAAGGTCAACCTCTTTTTATTACTGACGTGGAGCAGCCATCGGGCAACTGCTGGCCGCGCGACATCAAGGTTCGCTGCCGCTTGCACTATTACCTTGCCGATCAACAAGCACGCGATCACCATCCCGATGCCGTAGGTCTGTTGATCGATCAAGATGGCACAATCACCGAGACGTCCGTGGCCAACCTCGCGATCGTCAGAAAAGGAAAAATCATTTCACCGTCAATGGATCAGGTGCTTCCTGGAATCACGCAAGAACTGGTCCAGCAAGTCTCTGCCGAAGCAGGAATGGAGTGGCAATATGGGCGGTTATGGCCAGCGGAAATTCGCGAAGCCGATGAAGTGTGGATGATGGGCACTGACGGCGGACTGTGGTTTGCCAATCGCGTCGACGGTGCGAAGGTCGCCGGTGAGCAAGCCGGCGCACTGTATTCAAGATTTCTACCGCTTTTCGATCGCCTCGTCCGCCGTAATTGAATCACTCGCTCCGCCATGCTCTCGGGGCCGACGGGCCTTTCGTGGTTCGCCGAGTGCAAATCGCGGCAGGTGGGAAGCCGCAAGAATTAGAGAAAGTCGTGTGTGAAACAGTGGTTGCAGAGCCCAGCGAACCTGTTAAACTCCTGACCCGTCAGAGACCATTAGAGGATCAAAACTTTCCCGTTTTGGTCAAAACGTGTTTGCTGACATGCCCGCCCCTGTAGCTCAGTTGGTAGAGCAAGGGACTCTTAATCCCTGGGTCCAAGGTTCGAGCCCTTGCGGGGGCATCGAGGGAGCTTCACCCGCTTAAACGAAGC
>Ga0105050_10008219_pt1 | contig 12124 bp, 12 predicted proteins | sample FRY01_FD_78088 | JGI IMG/M metagenome (GOLD analysis project Ga0105050, IMG submission 78088) | Freshwater microbial communities from Lake Fryxell liftoff mats and glacier meltwater in Antarctica - FRY-01 | ecosystem: Environmental > Aquatic > Freshwater > Ice > Glacier meltwater ... | reverse complement strand
AGTTGCAGCAGGCTGGAAAAGCTCAGGTTCATGTTTCCGCCTCGATCAGCATATTTACCCAGATCACCACAAAGGCGGCAAAAGCTGCGCCGCCGGTCAGCAGGCTTTGCGCCCCTTGCCCCATAAAACCAAGCGTCACACCCGACAGCAGAACCAGCGGTGACACCGCGAGCAATGCAAGGAATAACGCAATCCGCGCACCATAATAACCGCCCCGGCCACCGAAAGCCCGTGCAAAAGCATGGCTCGCCGCCGCCACCACGTAAAACAGCGGGATCGTGGCAAGCAAGCCCAGTCCGGTACCAACCAATCCTTGCACCATTGGCGCTTCTGGCGTGATGACCGCCAAACGCGACAGACGTGGCCACATTGCCACGAAGGCCAGAACCAGAAAAGCCACCAGAAGGCTGAAGGCGAAAGGTTCCGACCTTCCACGCGCCAGATGGCGCCGGATCACAGCGCGCGGCGCACGCCAGCTTGCAAGAATGTCCGATGTGACCGACATTCAGCGTTCATGCCGCGCAAGCCAACCTTCCAGACGCGACCGGATGTCTTCGGCAATCGCCTCATCCTCGATCTCGCCCAAGGCTTCGGCAAGGAAAGCCAGCACCAGCAAAGACTGCGCAGCCTTGAGCGGCACCCCGCGCGAACGCAGATAAAACAGCGCCACATCATCAATCGCGCCCGAAGTGGAGCCATGGCTGCATTTTACATCATCGGCGTAAATCTCCAGCTCCGGCTTGGCAAGGAACTGGCTGTCCTCGTCCAGCAGCAACGCCTGGCTGATCTGGTAACCGTCGGTTTTCTGCGCGCCGGCCTTGACCAGTATCTTGCCCTGAAACACCCCGACAGCGCCGTTTTTCAGCACTTTCTTGAACACCTGCCGGCTTTCACAGCGCTGCCCCTGATGGCTGACAAACACCGTATCGTCATGGTGGAACGCCCCGTCACCGACGCCGGCACCCGCCACATGCGCCACGGCGTCATCACCCAGCAGTTCAATCACCGCATCGTTGCGGGTCAGCGCGCCGTTGACCGTCAACGTGAAAGACTTGAACAGCGCTTTCGCTGCCAGTCGCGCAAATACATGCGTAGCCGCCCGGCGCTGGTGCGCCCGGCCCTGCGCGCGGATGTGGTGAAAACGGCCACCTTGTGCGACATCAACCTCCATCACCGAAGTGAAGCGCGCAGCAGCCGGCCCGTTTTCAAGCAGCGTGATCTCTGCCCCCTCTTCCACCTTGATGCAGTGGTGGAAGATAACATCAGAAGTATCTGATTCTTGACGATAAATCAGCGATACAGGCTTGCTTGGCCTGCCCGTAACCCGGATCAGGACACCTTCGGTTGCAAAGGCTGTGGCCAAAGCCGCCAAAGGTCGCTGCACAGGATTCTGGTCCCGCGTCTCCAACACACCATAAACATCGCGTGCCCATTCGATATCTGCATCACCCGCCTGCGACAGGCGCACAATCTCGACCCCCGCAAGTGCCGGATCATCCGATTGTGCCGCATCAAATACGCCATCGACAAAAACGAACTTCAGCCGGTCGATACCAGAAAACACCATCGTTTCATCGGCATAATCGAATAACGCTGCCGGATCGGTATGCGCGGAAATCAGAGCAGCCGGATCGGTATAGCGCCAGTATTCATCGCGCTTGCCCGGCAAGCCCATTGCCGACAATCGCGCCAAAGCATCAGCCCGTGCAGCGCCGTGCCACCCTTCCACCGGAAATGAAAGCCCCGCAATCCGCGTGGCCAGCGCATCCAGCTTTGCTTGCGCCACTCCCATTATTGCACCTCGGCCAGAATATCGGCGTAACCGTTGTTCTCGACCTCCAACGCAAGTTCCGGCCCGCCAGTTTTCACGATGCGCCCATCCGCCATGATATGCACAAAGTCAGGTGCGATATGGTCCAGAAGACGTTGATAATGCGTGATAACAAGGAATGACCGCCCCGCGTTGCGCAGCCCGTTCACGCCGTCCGCCACCAGCTTCATCGCGTCTACGTCCAGACCCGAGTCCGTCTCGTCCAACACACACATCCGGGGTTCCAGCATCGCCATTTGCAGGATTTCATTCCGCTTCTTCTCGCCGCCGGAAAAACCGACGTTGACGGGCCGTTTCATCATCTCCGCGTCGATTTTAAGCGCCTTGGCCTTCGCCCGCACGACTTTCAGAAAATCGCCCGCCGACATTTCATCATCGCCACGCGCCTTGCGTTGTGCGTTCACAGCCGTGCGCAAGAAAGTCATGTTGCCAACCCCCGGAATTTCCACGGGATATTGAAACGCCAGGAACAGCCCCGCCGCCGCGCGTTCTTCGGGGTCCATCTCAAGCAGTTCCGCGCCTTGCAACAGCGCCGAACCTTCGGTGACCGCATAGCCATCCCGCCCCGCCAGAACATAAGACAGCGTGGATTTCCCAGAGCCGTTCGGCCCCATGATTGCATGCACTTCGCCAGCGCCGATTTTAAGGTTGACCCCTTTCAGGATCACCTTGTCTTCTTCTTCAAGTTTGACGTGCAGGTTATTGATCTCAAGCATTTCTTGTCTTTCGTGTCATATGGCGTGATGCCGGCTCTGCGGCAAGTTCAGGTGGACAGGCGCGCGCGCACATCAGGAAATCCGCGCGACGAACACCGTGCAACCCTTTGGAATACGGGCGAGATCAGCCGACTGATCCTTCCAGCGAAATCGCCACCAACGCCTGCGCTTCCATCGCAAATTCCATAGGCAAGGCTTGCAGCACGTCCTTGCAGAAACCGTTCACCACCAGCGCGACAGCTTCTTCCTCGTCCATTCCACGCGAGCGGCAGTAGAAAAGCTGGTCCTCGTCGACCTTGGACGTCGTGGCCTCATGCTCCACGCGGCTGGAATTGTTCTTCACCTCGATGTAAGGCACGGTATGGGCCCCGCATTTGTCGCCAATCAGAAGGCTGTCGCATTGGGTATAGTTGCGCGAGTTTGTCGCTTTGGGGTGCATTGATACCAGACCGCGGTAGGTATTCTGCGCTCGTCCTGCCGAAATCCCTTTAGAAACAATGCGTGACCGGGTGTTCTTGCCAAGATGGATCATCTTGGTGCCGGTATCTGCCTGTTGCGCATTGTTCGCAATGGCGATGGAGTAAAACTCGCCCTGCGACGCTTCTCCACGCAGGATGCAAGACGGATATTTCCACGTGATCGCCGACCCCGTTTCCACCTGCGTCCACATCACCTTGGCCCGGTCACCCCGGCAATCGGCGCGTTTGGTCACAAAGTTGTAAATACCGCCGACCCCGTTTTCATCGCCCGGATACCAGTTTTGAACCGTGGAATACTTCACCTCGGCGTCTTCAAGGATAACAATCTCCACCACCGCCGCATGCAACTGGTTCGTATCGCGCTTTGGAGCGGTGCAACCCTCCAGGTAGCTTACATAACTGCCTTTTTCTGCAATTATAAGCGTGCGCTCGAACTGGCCGGTATTCTCGGCATTGATGCGGAAATAGGTCGAAAGCTCCATCGGGCAGCGCACACCTTCCGGAATGTAAACGAAAGAACCATCGGAAAAGACAGCGCAATTCAGCGTCGCAAAGAAGTTGTCCGACGGCGGCACGACCGAACCGATGTATTTCTTCACAAGTTCCGGATGCTCGCGCACGGCCTCGGAAATCGAGCAGAAAATCACCCCGGCTTTCGCAAGTTCCGCCTTGAAGGTCGTGCCCAGCGAAACACTGTCAAACACCGCATCCACAGCCACCCGGCGCGGTTGGTCGGCGCCTTCAACACCGGCCAGAAGCATCTGTTCTTTCAGCGGAATTCCCAACTTGGCATAGGTCGCCAGCAACTTTGGATCCACATCATCCAGCGACTTCGGCTTTTCCGCCATGCTTTTTGGTTTGGCATAGTAATAGATATCCTGATAGTCGATTTCAGGGTAATTCAGCATCGCCCACCGGGGTTCAGCCACATTGAGCCAGCGGCGATAAGCGGCCAGACGCCATTCCAACATCCATTCCGGTTCTTCATTCTTGGCTGAAATCAAACGCACGATGTCTTCCGACAGGCCTTTCGGCGCGAAATCCATCTCGATGTCGGTTTCCCAGCCGTATTTGTATTTACCGGCCATGGCGTTCACGGTCTCGATCGTCTCACGGTCCACACCATCGCGGACGTCAAGCACATCGGTGTCGCTGTCAAAAGCTGCCATAGGTTTCAAGTCCTTATTCTTGTCCAGGGAGTTTCTTCCCGGTTCATCATGCAGCACGTGAGACGTGCCTTGCCCGTGCCGCGCGCCATACATCGGCAAACCGCAACACTTGTTCTTCCGTCGTGTCCGGCCCCAGCGATATGCGTATCGCCGACGCCGCCGCAACCTCGTCAAATCCCGTCGCCCGCAGCACACGGCTGGCACGCACCTTGCCGCTTGAACAAGCCGATCCGGCAGATACCGCAAACCCTGCCAAGTCCATCTGCATGACCTGCGTTTCGCCTTTCCAGCCCGGCGTCACAACGCACAGGGTGTTGGGCAGACGCGCGAAACCCTTCCCAACTGAAATAGTCTGATTTTCTCCGCCCGACAATGCCGTTTCTAGAATATTTCTAAGTTGCGCCACCCGATCCCACACGCCATCGGCAAGATCCCGCGCCGCAGCCTCGGCCGCTGCGCCGAAACCGGCAAGGCCCATCAGGTTCTCGGTCCCCGCCCGCCGCCCCATTTCCTGCCCGCCGCCCCGCAACTGCGGCAGGAAATCCAGTCCCCGGCGCAGCACCAGCGCGCCGATACCTTTTGGCCCGCCCAGCTTGTGCGCGGACACCAGGCCCATACCGCAGCCCAGCCAATCAAACGCAAAGGGAACCTTGCCAAACGCCTGTGTCAGATCACTGACCGCGAGCCCTTTCGGCAACACCTGCATCACCCCGGTTTCCGAATTTGCAAGTTGCAGCGCGGATCGCCCCGGCTCCGGCACGAACACAGTCCCGCGTCCGTCCACGGTCAGACCGGCATCGCACCACACAGACACCGCCTCATGCTCCACATCCGCACACACGAGCGCACGCCCGCCACAGGCCAGAGCCGCCGCCTCGGTTGCACCCGACGTGAACACGATATCCGCGCCTTCCGCCCCCAAAGCCTGCGCCACCTGTGCCCTTGCGCGCTCGATCAACGCCTTTGCTGCCCGCCCTTCGGCATGTACCGACGAAGGGTTGCCGTGCACATCCATCGCCGCGAGCATCGCCGCCCGCACCTCGGGGCGCAGCGGCGTCGTGGCATTCCAGTCAAGATAAACCCGCGAGTTCACGTCATGCTCATTTTCTGTTTGATCGTGTTAGGGAGTCGGGGGGCAGAATCCCTTGGCGATCAGCAACCCAGACCGCCGGTCAAAGATCTTCATCCACCACCCGGAACAACGCAGGCACTGCCGGACAGGGCCGCATCTCGTTGCCGATCACGTCCGATAGCCGGGTCTGGTGCAAGAACACATACACTTGCGCCGAAAGCCCCTCCCACACCCGGTTCGACAGCGATTGCGCCTTCGACCCCGACACGCCGCCATTGGCGCCGGCACCGGTATGAAGCGCATTCACCGTCTCTTCGACCGCTTGCATGATCTCTGAAACCCGAATGGCATCCGGACTGCGGGCAAGGCGGTAACCGCCGCCCGGACCCCGCACCGCCTCGACAAGTCCCGCGCGGCGCAACTTGACGAACAGTTGCTCCAGATAGGCCAGCGATATATCCTGACGCTTCGACACCTCGGACAATGACACAAGACTGCCCTTGCGCTGCAAGGCGAGATCGGCAAGCGCGACCATCGCATAGCGCCCCTTTGTCGAGAGTTTCATCGCCGTTCCACCCAAATCCATTGACGTCAAGCGACAGGCCGCTTAACTGACAAAAACCCCGGAGTGGCGCGTTGCCGCTCCTTTGGAATGGTTCTAAATTATCCGACCTATTTTGTCAAGAATAGACGGTAAAAGAAAGAGACAGGCAACACGCGATGCCCGAAGTCATATTCGCCGGCCCCGAGGGTCGGCTTGAAGGTCGCTATCACCCGCAAAAGGAACGAGACGCACCGATCGCTATCGTTCTTCACCCGCATCCGCAGTTTGGCGGGTCGATGAACAACAAGGTTGTCTACAACCTGCATTACACTTTTTACCGGCTTGGATTTACGGTGCTGCGCTTCAACTTCCGGGGAGTGGGGCGAAGCCAGGGCGAATACGACCAGGGCATTGGCGAACTGTCCGATGCCGCGTCCGCGCTGGATTACCTTCAATCCATGAACCAGAACGCCAAGCATTGCTGGGTGGCCGGGTTCAGCTTTGGCGCGTGGATCGGAATGCAACTGCTGATGCGGCGGCCCGAAATCACCGGCTTCATCTCGGTCGCCCCGCCGGCGAACATGTATGATTTCAGCTTCCTCGCCCCCTGCCCGTCGTCGGGTCTTATCATCAACGGCACCGCTGACCGCGTGGCGCAGCCGAAAGATACCGTAAACCTCGTGAACAAACTGCACGAGCAAAAGGGTATCAAGATCACCCATCAGCAGGTTGAAGGCGCGGATCACTTCTTCAAGGATGAAGACGCGCATATGAACCCGATGATCACGACCGTGTCTGACTATGTGAAGCGGCGGCTGACAGAAGTGTCACGCTGATGGGGATAACCGAAGACCTTGCCGATGCCCTCGCCCGCGATACCATGGCGGCGGTGGATGAATTGGGCGATGACGGGCTGGTGGCGCAGATGTCAAAAATCCTCGCCTCCAGTTCGATTGCCGCGCAAGAGGCGTTTATGGCTGCGGTGCGGGTAATGCAGGCCGAACGCCGTGCGCGCAAGCATCTGGATGAAACGCTGGCCAGAGGCCGCGCCAAACCGCCCGCATGACGGACCGTCTGGACGCACAGTTTGCCTTCCTGAACGAGGCGGACAAGCTCAAGGGGGTGCTGCGCGCCACCAGGCTGTGCGATGGGTCGCGGCGCGAAAACTCGGGCGAACATTCCTGGCATCTGGCGCTTTATGCGCTGGTGCTGGCGGATCAGGCCGCGCCGGGCGTGGATATAAATCGCGTCATCAGGATGTTGGTCTTGCATGATCTGGTGGAGATTGATGTGGGTGATGTGCCAATCCATTCCTCGGATGGCATGGCGCATGGATCCGCAGATACCTTGGCCGCCGAAGCCCGCGCCGCTGACCGGATCTTCGGGCTGCTTCCCCCCGATCTTGGCCGTGAGTTGCGGTGCCTGTGGGAGGAGTTCGAAGCAGCGGATACCGCCGACGCCGTTTTCGCAAAGTCCCTCGACCGCGCACAGCCGGTGCTGCACAACATCGCAACGGGTGGCGGGACATGGGTTGAATACAAGGTCACGGCAGACCAGCTTGAGGCGCGGGTAGGCGTGAAGATCGCCCGCGGCGCCCCGGCGCTGTGGCACTACATCCGCGCGCTTGCCGCGCCCTATTTCGCCAAAGGTTGACAGATGCCCGACTACACACCTGCCATGCCCGACGATGCGCTGGAAACCCTGCTGGAGGATGGCCCGGTGCATGTCGCATCGCTTGACGATCTGGCACATCTGGCCGCCCGCCTGCCCGGGCTGGAGGAATGGGTACACACCATGGAAGTGAACGAACGCCGTGCAGAGCGCGAAGTCGGGCGACTGGATCTGGCGATGATGGGCCTGGATGGCGAGGATGAGTGGGACATCCCGCTGGAACCCGCCCGGATGCGCGCGCTGCTGGATGAAAAAATCACCGCGATGCGCGAAACCGGCGCGTCATTCCGCATGGAGTTGTGGATGGGTGAGACCGACGAATAACGGGGCCCGCGATGCGGTATACCTTCGCATACCGCGCTTCCCCCCTGATCGCTTTTCCGCTATCACCCACGTAATCCGAATCTCCAGCGAGGCACTCATGTCGAAGATCAAGGTAGCAAACCCCGTCGTCGAACTCGATGGCGATGAGATGACCCGGATCATCTGGGATTTCATCAAGCAAAAGCTGATCCTGCCCTATCTCGACATTGACCTGAAATATTACGACCTCAGCATTCAGGTGCGCGACGAAACGAATGACCAGATCACCATCGACGCGGCCGAGGCGATCAAGACCCATGGCGTCGGTGTGAAATGCGCCACGATTACCGCCGATGAAGGGCGGGTCGAGGAATTCGGCCTGAAACAGATGTGGAAATCGCCGAACGGCACCATCCGCAACATCCTTGGCGGCGTGATTTTCCGCGAACCGATCATCTGCAAGAACGTGCCCCGTCTGGTCCCCGGCTGGACCAGGCCCATCGTCATCGGCCGCCACGCCTTTGGCGATCAGTATCGCGCCACTGATTTCCACTTCCCCGGCAAGGGCAAGCTGACGATGAAATTCGTCGGTGAAGATGGCACGGTGATCGAACGCGATGTGTATACCGCACCATCCTCGGGCGTGTTCATGGGCATGTACAACCTTGACGACAGTATCATCGACTTCGCCCGTTCATCGCTGAACTATGGCCTGCTGAAAGGCTGGCCGGTGTATCTCAGCACCAAGAACACCATCCTGAAAGCCTATGACGGGCGCTTCAAGGAACTGTTCCAAAAGGTTTATGACGCAGAATTCGCAGATCAGTTCAAGGCCGCAGGCATCTTTTACGAACATCGTCTGATCGATGACATGGTGGCATCGGCGATGAAATGGTCGGGCGGCTACGTCTGGGCGTGCAAGAACTACGATGGTGATGTGCAGTCGGATACCGTGGCGCAGGGCTTCGGTTCTCTGGGTCTGATGACGTCGGTGCTGATGTCGCCCGATGGCAAGATCGTGGAGGCGGAGGCGGCGCATGGCACAGTCACCCGCCACTTCCGCCAGCATCAGCAGGGCAAGCAGACATCGACCAATTCCATCGCGTCGATCTTTGCGTGGACGGGCGGCCTGAAACACCGCGCGAAACTGGATACCAACGCTGAATTGATGCGCTTCGCCACTACGCTGGAAAAAGTGACGGTGGATGCGGTGGAAGACGGTCACATGACCAAAGACCTCGCGCTGCTCGTCGGCCCGGACCAGAAATGGCTGACCACGATCGGCTATCTGGAGACGGTCGATGTCTATCTGAACAAGGCGCTGGTGGGCTGATACCGGCGACACAGCAGAACAAGGGGGGCGGGCATGTGTTCGCCCCTTTTTCATTGCTTCTTTCCAAATGGCCTCTGACCGCTCGCGCAAAAAATCGCGCCGGCATGGAACCCGGGCCAGTTTCAGCGGTTAATTGCTTATGAAACGCGCCAAAAAAATTTGGTGCATCAAGGAAGGACAGTCCATGAGCAGCATTATATACCTAGTCGGCCTTGTGGTGGTCGTATTGTTTGTCCTGTCGCTTGTCGGTTTACGCTAAGCGCGCCAGGAAGGGATTAATACCATGGAAAGAAACGATCAGATGACAGCGGCGTCGTCACCGGCACGGACCGTCGATGGGTCCTATGTCGACTGGCCCGCCATTTTTGCCGGTGCGGTTATCGCCGTTGCCACGGCCACATTGTTTACCGCCTTTGGCGCGGCCTTGGGGCTTTCGACGATTTCGGCGGAACCCGGTGAGGGGTCATTCAACTTCGGCGTGATCCTCAGCGCAATATGGGTCGCGGTTTCACTGGTCGCCAGCTACATGACTGGCGGCTATATCACGGGTCGGATGCGGCGCCGTGTTGACAGTGCAAGCGCCGACGAAGTTACCGCGCGCGACGGGATCAACGGGCTGGTGGTCTGGGGTCTGGGCACGATTGTGGGCGTAATGATGCTGGGCAGTGCCGTGTCCTCCACGCTTTCGGCTGTTGGGTCGGCCGCGTCTGTCGCGGGGTCGGCTGCCGGCACCGTGGTTAGCGCCACAGGTTCGGCGGTAGGTGGTGTTGCACAGGGCGCCATGGCGGCTGTCGGCGCTGCGCTGCCGGATGACGCCTTGGAAGATCAGATGGCCTATGTCAGCGACACGCTGCTGCGTTCCGGTCAGGTGCCGGCAGGAGCGGCCAGTCCCGAAACACTGGCGCGCGAAACGGCAGGCATCCTTGGCAACGTGCTGCGCACCGGCGAGATTTCGGACAGTGAGCGTGCCTACCTTGCAAGCGCCGTCGCCGCGCGGACCAGCCTGACGGAACCCCAGGTCAACACCCGGGTTGACGAAGCCATCGCTGCGGCGCAGCAAGCCCGCGCCGATGCCGGGCAACTGGCAGACGACGCGGCGGCCGAAGCCGAACGTCTGGCCGCAGAAGCCAAGGCTTTGGCCATATCAGTAGCGGAAACCGCGCGTATCAGCGCGATCCTGACGGCGTTCTTGTTGACCTCCGCCGCGCTCGTGGCCGCTGTTGCCGCCTATGTCGGCGCAGTCCGGGGCGGACGCCACCGCGACGAAGGCCGCATCTTCGGCGGCTTCGCTTACCGCGGCTGAGGCTGAGGCTGAGGCTGAGGCCGGCATATGACACCGCAAGGCCCCGGAGCGATCCGGGGCCTTGCCACTTTCACGCTGCCGCCAACTCAGGCGACCCATTGGGCGACCCTTTGCGCAAATGACCAGCGCGCACGGCATCACACGACACCACGGCGAACTCGGGCCAACGCACGACATGCTCCAGCACAGCGATCGAACGGGTTGCCGGCACACCGTCACCCGCGCTACGGATGTGGCGCGGTAAAACGCAACGATTGATGGCCTTTTGCGGCGGTGCAGCATGGCATTTCAAATCCGCTCTGGCCAAATGCGCGGCGCTGCTGTATCGCCGCCTCAACTTCTGACAAATTGAAAGAGACCTTCGATGGAGCTTCGCAACATCGCCATTATTGCGCACGTTGACCATGGCAAGACGACACTGGTGGACGAGCTGCTGAAGCAGTCCGGCGCCTTCCGCGATAATCAGGCCGTTGCCGAACGGGCGATGGACAGCAACGACATCGAGCGTGAGCGTGGCATCACCATCCTGGCGAAATGTACCTCACTCGAATGGGACGGCCGACGCATCAACATCGTCGATACCCCCGGCCACGCCGACTTTGGTGGCGAGGTGGAGCGTATTCTGAGCATGGTTGACGGTGTGGTCCTGCTGGTGGATGCCGCCGAAGGCCCGATGCCACAAACCAAATTCGTAACGTCGAAGGCACTTGCCCTTGGCCTGCGCCCGATCGTGGTGCTGAACAAGGTAGACAAGCCAGACGCCGAACCCGACCGCGCGCTGAACGAGGTGTTCGATCTGTTTGCCAACCTTGGTGCCGACGACGATCAGCTTGATTTCCCGGTGCTTTACGCTTCGGGCCGTGCCGGTTGGGCGGACGAAACCCTCGATGGTCCGCGCAAAGATCTTTCGGCGCTGTATAATCTGGTTCTGAAGCATGTGCCGCAGCCAGCGCAGCTTTCACGCCGGAACGAACCGTTCCAGATGCTTGCCACCACCTTGTCCGCTGATCCTTTCATCGGCCGCATCCTGACGGGGCGGGTCGAAGCTGGCAGATTGAAGGCTGGCGAGACGATCAAGGCACTGAGCCGCGACGGCAGCAAGATCGAACAGTTCCGCGTATCCAAAGTGCTGGCATTCCGTGGTCTGTCGCAGGCACCGATCGACGTTGCCGAAGCCGGTGACATCGTGACGCTTGCCGGAATGTCCAAGGCCACCGTCGCCGATACCCTGTGCGCGCTGGAACTGGAAACCGCCCTGCCCGCGCAACCGATTGATCCGCCGACCATTTCGGTGACCTTCGGCATCAACGACAGCCCGCTTGCCGGCAAGGATGGCACCAAGGTGCAATCCCGTGTGATCCGCGAGCGTCTGATGAAAGAAGCCGAGATCAACGTCGCCATCAAGGTGACCGATGCCCCCGGCGGCGATTCATTCGAGGTAGCCGGACGTGGCGAATTGCAGATGGGTGTGCTGATCGAAAACATGCGCCGGGAAGGATTCGAGCTGTCGATCTCGCGCCCGCGTGTGCTGTTTCAGGAAATTGACGGACAGCGGTTGGAGCCTATCGAAGAGGTCACCATCGACGTTGACGACGATTACACCGGCGCCGTGATCGAAAAGATCACCGGCCCGCGCAAGGGTGACCTCGTGGAAATGAAACCCGCAGGCGTGGGCAAAACCCGCATCATCGCGCATGTGCCGT
>Ga0105050_10008216_pt1 | contig 12126 bp, 6 predicted proteins | sample FRY01_FD_78088 | JGI IMG/M metagenome (GOLD analysis project Ga0105050, IMG submission 78088) | Freshwater microbial communities from Lake Fryxell liftoff mats and glacier meltwater in Antarctica - FRY-01 | ecosystem: Environmental > Aquatic > Freshwater > Ice > Glacier meltwater ... | reverse complement strand
GGACAACTCTGCACTGTTGTGAACCCCCAGAGCTTCACTTATCGTTCGGGGAAAGTTGTTCAAACAAACCGAGCCACTTCTATACCCGTGTGCCGGTGCCTCCACCCAAGTCGGCGAAACCAAAGCATCCAATCCGAAATACGAATAGTCAATCTGAACAAAGGAAACAAAAAATGAGCAGTCTGAAAAAATTTGCCGTTGCCGCGCCTCGGCCCTTACCCGTGATTGTCTTGGCGGACACAAGTGGAAGCATGGGTGAAAACGGCAAGATTGAAGCACTCAACGCCGCCATGAAGGAAATGGTTGTGACCTTTTCGGTGGAAAGCCGCCTGCGTGCAGAGATTCAGGTGGGCCTGATCACCTTTGGAGGGAAAGCAAAAATGCACCTTCCTCTGATTGCCGCGCACAGCGTCACCGGATTGGGTGAGTTGAAAGCAGAGGGCGTGACACCGATGGGGGCTGCCTTTGACTTGGCGCGCCAACTGCTTGAGGACAAAGACCGAATCCCATCTAGAGCATACCGACCCGTCTTGATCTTGTTGTCTGACGGACAGCCGACTGACGACTGGAGTGCACCATTGAAAGCTCTTTGTGAATCCGAGCGAGCACAAAAGGCGACCCGACTTGCGATGGCGATCGGACCAGATGCCGATGAAGCGATGCTGAGGGATTTTGCCAACGATGCAGAGGCACCAATTTTTAGGGCACACAACGCCAGGGACATTCATCGGTTTTTCCGAGCCGTGACGATGAGCGTCACCACTCGCACGGCGAGCCAGAACCCCGACCTTGCTATCGCTTTCGTTGTCCCACCTCCGGACGATGACGCATTGGACCTCGACTTCCAATGATGTTTATTGCCTGCGGCGCGAGTGTCACTGGCCCCCGACACCTTGATCTGCGTGAACCTAACCAGGATGCCATGGTTTTGACGGGATGGCGCGGCGGTTGGTTGGCCTCAGTGGCCGATGGGTTGGGATCTCGGGCTCGCAGTGATCTTGGCTCGCGTCGTGCCTGTCAGGTGGTAAGGCAGGTTTTGCGCGCAACTTCTGGCGATTTAGACCTTCCCGCAACGCTTCCAATGATGCATGCGCAATGGCTAAATGCGATTGAGCCAATACCCCCCAGAGATGCAGCTACGACGATGTTGCTCGCACGCGTGACCGCTGGTGGTGATGTCCATGCCGCTCAGTTGGGTGACGGGTTACTGCTGATGCGGTGCGGCGGACATTTCCGTCGCGTCACGCCAGATCGCACAGGCTACAGCAATCAAACTTGGGCGCTCGAATCAGAATATCTGCCGGAGAAGTGGCACACGGCAGCGGGGAAGCTCACGCAAGCAGGTGATGGCGTGGTGTTGCTGACAGATGGAGTAGCCGACGATCTGGAGCCAGACCAATTGGCCGAGTTCTTGGAAGTGCTTTATCAAAACTTGAGCACACGAAATCGCCGCAGGGGCAGGCGCTGGATTCAGGCCGAACTGGAAGATTGGGCAACACCTATGCACAGCGACGACAAGACACTGGTGGCCGTATTTAGGACCTCTAAATGAACACGACAACTACCGAATCGACGAAAAAAAACAGGACGGTCGTGGATCAACATGGCCAGAGCTATGAGTTGACAGGTCGAGTTGGCGAGGGCGGACAAGGTATTGTCTGTACAACCAACTACCCGAATGTGCTCGTCAAAGTTGCTCGCGCAAGTACCGACGAAAGGCGTGCGAGTTGGGCGAACAAGATCCGCAGTCTGATGCGTCAACCGCTCGAAGGGCTACCTATTGCTCATCCCCTGGCGCTGATCACACAGCCGCAACCCGGTTACGTCATGGAATTGATGGATGGCCTGATTCCCATGACTGACCTTATGCAAACGGCCGCAGATGCCCTGATGTCGGATCACGGACTCGCTGGCTACCTGAAAACGGGGGGGCTGTTACGTAGGTTAAAGATTCTCGCCCAGCTGGCCCGCGTACTTGGCGAGCTCCATGGCCGGGGCCTGGCCTATGGCGATCTCTCTCCTGCAAATGTCTTCGTTTCTCAGTCGCTGGAATATGCCGAAGTCTGGTTGATCGACGCCGACAACATCGCCAGTCAGTCACGCGATGGTCAACAAGGTGTTTTTACTCCAGATTACGGTGCACCCGAGATACTGCGTGGCGAGTTCGGCATTAACACGCTCACGGACAGTTGGAGTTTTGCAGTTCTGGCGTATCGGTTCCTCACTCTAGCGCACCCGCTTAAGGGGGATGGTGTCATTGAGGGAGAGCCCGAGCGTGAGGAGTCTGCCCTACGGGGTGAACTGCCATGGGTTGATCACCCAACGGATAGCAGCAATGCACTCTCTGTTGGCTTGCCACGAGAGATCACACTTAACGTCCCGCTGAGAACGCTTTTTGAGCAATGTTTTAACGCCGGCATGAATTCACCGGGTGATCGTCCAAGTTTGAGTGAATGGGCAGATGCATTTGAAGCCGCCACGGCGCATTGCGATAAGTGCGCATCCTGTGACAGCACGTTTTTTTATACATCAAAGCATATCTGTCCATTTTGTGACCACGTTCAGGGCAAGGATCACACGATCTTATTACAGGAGTACCGTTATATGCCTCCTGGCTTGTTGCGTGAAGGCTTGACCGAGGACATCCCTGAGTCATTGATTAGGAAAGAATGCTGGACTCGTACCGGCAAAGCGTTGGTGCTCAGCATGACAGCAGTTGAACTAAAAACCTTACCCTTGGGCACTTCCCTGTACGCAGACGCAATTTCACTCTGCACAATCCAACTTGGAAAGGATGGTTTGTGGATAGAGCCAACGAGCAGCGTGCGAGTTTCCTTGCAGAGAGCATCCGATGACAAAGTCGTTACGGTTGCTCGTAAACAACGATTGAAGTCTGAAAGTCGTTCAGGTACGTCTTTCTGGTTGCACCTCGGCATGGTTGAGGAAGAGCACGTCGTATGGCGATTCAACTGGTGAGTCCATGATGAAACTCTGCGACTTTTCTTTGCTATCGAGTGAGCTGGTTCAGTTCACCTGTGACGACCTTTCCGCTGATTGGATGGACGGTGAGCCTGTCCTGGTGCAAGCCCACGGTGCGGACTTCCTCATCCGACAAGGGGAATCAGTATGCGTAGGTATCGCAGTCGGAAACCAGGACAGGACATCAATGCAAGTGCAGCGTGGCCTGACACTTTGGGTTTTGAGAAAGCACGACGACAAGGTCCTGCACCTTCAATGGTTGGATTTGGTTGAACAAATCCAGCTGGATATGGCGATCTCTGTTGATGAAGCTATTGCTGAGCAATTAGCCAGCCCCAAGTATGGAGTAATTCCAGCAGCCGAAGTCCAGGCTGCCGTGATGTGGCTGAGCGATCGTTTCATTGCAACGGAAGACACCAAGGCCTCTGCATCGGCTTTAGGAAAGCTGTTTCTCGGCCGGTTCGACAATGCGTCAGATGAAAGTTTCGTACTTTTTGGTGCTGGATGGCGAGGAACGGTCAAACGGGAGCATGGCGCGCTCAAGTTGATGAGCGTTACTCGACTGAGAGTTCCATCCGGTCGGTTGGCAATGGCCGTTGGAAAAATTACCTTTCAAGATGCCAGTGTTGCTGCGCGACTACAGAGTACAGAGCAACGGGCACTCCTTGATGCTGCACTGCGAGACAACGGAAGCTACCTTCGCCTTTGGCAAGAATACGGCGCGCTTGAGTGGGAGCAAGCCCGAGACTGCGCTCGGGAACTTGGATCCTTGCGGTTCAAGGAAGCCAATTTGATCGAAGGGGAACTCTGGGCCTGGTTTCTAAAAACTGATACCGAGCAATTGAAGGATTTCAGAAAGCGCTGGCAAGCCCTGGGGCTTTCGGACACGACTCAAGTAGAACTTGGCAAAAATGAGCTTGATCTCGATTCCGAAATTGACGACACACAAGCAAAGGGCGATCGCGTACGACGTCGCCCGGTTCGCGGCGTACTCCGATTTGAAAAAGATGGTGTGACCTTGGTCCCAAGTCAGGACAGGCGTTCAGAACGCCCTCCGGCAAATGGGTTCGTCTACTATTCGCTATCGGGCGACGAGGTTGTCCAAAACCGACGAGCACGTGCGAAGCAATCCATTAACGATGGACGACGAATGCCACAACTGAGCTACCTGCTGGAAGGCGTAGCGCCACCGAGTGCTCGACGTCGGCAACTCGATGGCTTGTCACCTTACGCAAAAGCGTGCTTCAAGGGCCAACCAACCGAACGTCAAAAGCTTGCCCTGGATGTTGCAATCAACACTCCGGACATTGCATTGATCGTCGGTCCGCCTGGAACGGGGAAGACCCAAGTGATCGCTGCGCTTCAACGTCGACTTGCTGAAACACTCGGCGAGCACTCCTTGCAACATCAGGTACTGATCAGCAGTTACCAGCATGACGCCGTCGACAACGCACTCAATCGTGCTGAAGTATTCGGGCTACCTGCAGTTCGCATTGGTGGCCGAGGGCGTCGCAATGAAGGCGGTGTCGATCCGGTCAGTGTTTGGTGTGAGCGTAAGCGAAAGGAAATTTCTGGTCGACTTGACTCAATCAGGCTAAATGAACCTTTAACACGGCCGTTGGCGGAACTTGATCGCCGGATTACTGCGTTGAGACTCGCAAGACTGTCCCCGACGGAGCGACAGTTACAGTTTGAACATGTCGACGCGTTGTTGCGGCAGTTATCGGCATTGGATGTTCGCCCTCCTCCTGCGATCAAAAACCGATGGGATGAATTTCTTGCACAGCAGACAAAAACCGAAACTCAGCGCCAGGCCAACGAGCCAGCCGGGCTCTTGCGTCTCCTTCGTGCGCTACGAACGACAGCAATCGGGTTTGGTGATGATGGTTCTGACAGAGTTCATCAATTAGAGCGAGCGCTGAGGCGTTACGGGGCAAATCTTGAATCCCACGAAAGCGATCTGCTGCAACGCCTTTCCAACGCAGTGGATGTGACCGATATTGACCTGTCGGACCTGGCCGCATTCAAGCATTCGATGCTTGATCGACTGAATCCAGACTACCGACCACCCCAGCTAAAGCAGGCCTTAAATGGAGAAGCGCTTGTGATACTGGAGGATATCGAGCAGGCAATCGACGGACCCTTGCGCCAATCACGTCGCGGGATATCTGCAGTCCTGTCGTCGTACCACGCCGCACTTGCCCAAGCCCCGGAGGAGGCCGCACGAGCTGTACGAGAGTACGCCAGCATCGTCGGTGCAACCTGTCAGCAGGCCGCCGGTAAGGCCATGAGCAGCTTAAAAGAGTTGAGCGATCTTGACGCATCCGATGGAATTGAATTCGATACCGTCGTGATTGACGAGGCTGCCCGGGCGAATCCTCTCGACCTTTTTGTTCCAATGGCAATGGCACGTCGCCGTATCGTGCTTGTGGGGGACCATCGACAACTTCCGCACCTTGTACAGAGAGAACTGGAAGACGAACTCATATCTCGACAAAGTCTGACTGAGTCTCAAGCTAAGGCTTATGAACAAAGTCTGTTTGAGCGTTTGGTAAAGCAGCTTCGAGAGCAGGAAAAAATTGACAACATCAAACGTGTTGTGATGCTTGATACGCAATTCCGAATGCATCCGACACTGGGCGATTTCATCAGTCAACAGTTTTATGAGCCGGAAGGTCTCGACGTCTTGCACTCTGGACGTCCTGCGAGCGATTTCGCTCATGCCGTTCCGGGCTACCAAGGTAAATGTGCTGCGTGGTTTGAGGTTCCCTTGAGTGATGGGAAAGAGGATCGACGGGGGTCTAGCCGCATCCGTCAGGCTGAAGCAAGCGCGATTGCGAAAGAAGTCAAACGAATCGCGGATTCATGTGGGCCAACATTGAGCATCGGGGTGATTAGCTTCTATAGCGCCCAACGTGAACTGATCCTTAAGGCGTTCATGGACCAAGGGCTTGCGGAGGAGGAGGACGGCGACGTCCTTATCGTTCGCTCCTACCGTCAAACCGATACAGGGGATGAGCGCATTCGTGTTGGAACCGTCGACGGGTTCCAAGGCAAAGAATTTGATGTGGTGTTCCTATCGATCGTGCGAGCAAACGATATGGTCGTTTCCGACCAAAAGGAAGGGATCGAACGGGAGCGCTTGCTCAACAGCAAGTATGGTCATCTACGCTTAGCCAATCGATTAAACGTTGCAATGAGTCGCCAAAGAAAACTTTTAGTCGCAGTGGGTGCCAAGAGCATGGCTGAGGGAGCCATAGCTGAAGAAGCAGTACCAGCGCTTGCCGAATTCCTGCAGCTTTGCTGCAAGGAGAGTGCAAATGACCGCTGAGCGTTACCTCCGGTTTGATGTGGTGCGTCGACCCTCTGGTGGTCGTCCGCTTTTATGGCCTGTCCATGTTTGGAAGGTGCTCTATCCGACAAAGAGAGTCTTAAAGTTGAATTTGTTCCAACAGGCGATCCTCGGGCTTGCTCGAGCGCGCTGTCAAGACAGTTCAGAAATGGCCGAACTTCTAGGGCTCGATCACCAACTCGTGGCCTTCATTATTGCGACACAGTTAATTCCAAACGGCTGGATGTCAACCCTGGGTGCTGTGACACTTCAAGGCGAACGTGTTCTTGAAGATGCTCAGGATGCCAGCGAAGAAGTCCGTATGGGGTATGCATATCAGGACGCGATCTCAGGGAACTGGCTCCCTAGATTCACGGAGACGCTTCCAGAGATTGAACCCAAGAAAGTCGATGAACGTGGATATCCCGTGTTCCTCCACGATCGGGATTCCGGGAAAGAAGTCCGCCCCTTTCGCATGGACCATGCAAGAGAAGGCGTGTTAGATATGTTCGCGCTATTTGAAGCGTTCGCACGTTACCGCACGGATCAAGATCACGCAAGGCAACGCGATGAAGGTGGTGATCTTCCGACACGCGTGCGATTCGAGAGCTTTAGTTTTGTTGAGGATACGGCTCAGCAGATGTGGTTATGGACTTGGGTCTTCCCGGACACGGCAGGAGAACAGCCTTGGCTAATTGCCGATCCGTTTGGCCTCCAGCAAGCCGCATCATGGCTGCGCAAACCATTACAGGAGGTTCTGCCAAGGCATGAAGGAGCTGCACGATACATCGCTGATGCACTTGGAGAAACAAGATCCAGCGAAATGTCAGCGGCAGAATGGCTGCACTCTTTGGAAAATCAGATCGATTTGACAATACTGGCCAACTTCAACTGGTCCCAAAAAGTGCCAGTTGTGGAGGGATATCTTGCCAGTGTGCTTCGAAGAAGCGAGATGCTTGCTAGCCAGGATAAGTCATGGCAGGAGGATGTAACCAGCTTACTTATCGAAACACACAATCTCGCAGAAAGCGTACTTCAATGGCTGTTGAAGGCCTACCCACCTGACATTCGACGGCTGCCTCATTACAGAGTTCAACAAGACTGGAAGGTCGGACAGGCGCTGGACTGCCTCCAATTTCTAAATCTTTCATGCATTACAGACGACGTCGTAAGGCGCCTTTCAGAGCAGCGATTGGACCAAGTGCGAACAGCGGTTAAGAGAGGCGGAAGCTCTCTCAAAGCCTTATTGTTTGCGGCGCTCTTGGCGACTGATGACCACGGACGCCATCCATTTCACAGTCTCTCGGCTGATGTGCTTCGACTCAAACGGATGCTGGATATGGCTGACGCCAGAAATAAGAAAGCAGGCCATTCTGGGGCTGACAGGATCGATAAAGAAGAGGCGATGGAGTACGCTAAATTCGTTGTCGAATGGGTTCAAATTTTCAAGGACAGGTACTGATGGCAAACAAAAATAAACAAATCGGCAAAAATCAGCCGACTCCAACTCGCGGGAGCTCTTTGCCGCAATCGCACAAACTGATTGCGACTGCTTCTCAAATTCAACCCCTTCTTCAAGCGCATATTGAGATGTCTCCGCAATGGAGCGAACAGCAATTCACTGAACTCAGCGCGGCTATTTCTGAGGACAAACGACAACTACTGGGAGGCCTTATTGAGCAGATGGCAGCTTTCGGTAAGGCGCTTCGAGAGGTCTCAGATTCGCTGGAAAGACAAAAGTCTGAATTGATATCACGCGACGAAAAACTCTCAGAAGATGAGCAAGCCTTGACGGACCGAAATGAGGCCATCAAAAAGGGGGCAGAAGACTTTCAACTGAGGCAAGATGGCATATTGAAAAAGGAGTCTCAGTTTGCCGACAAAGAACGTGAACTGGAAAAGCGAGAACTAGATGCCCGGACCGGATTTGCTGCCCAAAACGTCGCTGCGCTCGGAGAACTCAAGAAGGAAATTTCTGAACTCGAGTCCAGAAGAATTACCGTTCAAATGGGAATTCATCAGGCAGATCAGAAGGCTCGTGATGATGAGGCAGAACGATCAGCCAAGCTCATGGAGCAGGAGGCAGAGGTCGCGACCAAGGCGCGAGCCCTGCTACAGGATCAACGGCGTTTGGATGCCGAGTGGAAGGATCTGGAGCGTGAGAGAACACAAATCAAAGAGGATGGGCAACGGGATTCTGCTCAAGAAATTGCCAGGCTTACTGACGCACGCCAGCGAGCTGAATCTCGTCTTGAAAAGGTCTATAGAGACTGGACATTGACAGAGCAGAAGATGGAGGAGTATCGTGAATTTTCCGATGCATTGGCGGGACGGCCAGCACGAGAATTACTCGATGAATCGGCTGCCCATCGGCGACAAATAGTTCTTTTAAAGAATCAAATCTCAACTAGTCAAGATGATCACCTGAAGTCAGAGAATGAATCGCTATGCAAAATTCGCGATGACCTGAAGACACAACTTGATGAGGTTCATACCGATTTGGCAAATCACAAGGCTCAGTTGCTCCGTCTTCGTCTTGGTGTCAGCGATAAGGAGAGTCTTGAACGTGAAAAGCGCGCGCTCGAAAAACATAATCAAATCCTAGCCGCAAGGCTAAATGACTTGGGCAAGACTGTGGACGATCTTACTCAGTCGCAGCAATCAGACAAGACATTCCCAGAAATGGGTTGGATGGATACGGCGTCGAATGCGGACTGGATCAAGGAACGTGGGGCCAAGGAGTTGAGTCTGCCAGAGCAGGACGTACCTGATCTGAAAAAGTTCTCTCTTGAATTGCAGCACCGGATCGCCCAAGCGGAGGATGAAACCCCCTTATATTTTTGTCCTGAAGACATTCAGTTGCTCATCGCCGGTCTGGCTATGAGTCAACTGCACATCTTTCAGGGGATCAGTGGAACCGGCAAGACGAGTTTGGCCAAGGCATTTGCAAAAGCGGTAGGTGGTCATTGCACCGACATTGCCGTCCAAGCCGGATGGAGAGACCGCGACGACCTGCTTGGCCATTACAACGCTTTCGAAAAAAAGTTCTATGAACGCGAATGCTTGCAAGGCCTCTACAGGGCGCAGACTAGCGCATACAAAGACCGATGCAACATCATTTTGCTTGATGAAATGAACCTCTCGCGTCCAGAGCATTATTTTGCTGAATTCCTCTCTGCACTTGAGAAGAATGATCCCAAGGAGCGATTGATTATTCTGTCAGAAAGTCGGCTTCCGAATGCACCGACGCTGCTTGTCGATGGGCGAAAAATTCGGGTTCCGCACAACGTATGGTTTATGGGCACGGCCAACCACGACGAGACTACAAACGAAATTGCGGACAAAACATATGACCGCGCCCATGTTATGACTCTCCCACGCCACGAGGAAGGGGCAGGCTTCAAAATTGAGCGTAAACCCAGGGCCAGTTATAGCTATACCACTTTAATGGCGCGTTTTGACAATGCGGTTACACAGAACGCGGCTGAGGTGGAAGAGTTGCTAACGGAGATGACTACGGGTCCGCTCACAAAAATCTTGCAAGATCGATTTGACATCGGTTGGGGAAATCGATTTGAGCGACAAGCTAAGCGCTTTGTGCCTGTATTTATGGCTGCTGGTGGACGCAAGGAAGATGCGTTGGATCATTTCCTCGCAAGCCGAGTGTTCCGGCGAGGTAAGGTAACTGGCCGTTACGATGCAACCATAGATGATCTAACAGCGATTGAACAGGCACTCACAACTGCCTGGAAGGGATGGAAGTCTCCTCCGCTCCGCTCCCTTGGATTGTTGGCCGAAGATCGTCGCCGCAAGGAGCGTGGCGCATGAAATTTTTGGATCGGCTCACTGGTCGACGCTTAAGCAAACTGCCCGTCGCAATGCTGCCGGGGCAGTACAAATTGCTTGAGCCATTCGTATTTAACGGACACAGCCAAATGCAGGCAGGCGACCTGATGGCGGATGATGGGTCAGGCATCATCCGCTTCGAAAATGCAGAGTGCCATATTGCATCAGTGACACAGTCAGATGATGACCAAGCAGACGATGATCTGTCGGCTGATGCCATCGTGGCAATCTCTGGGAAACTTGCGCATGCGCACCAAGCTAGCGTTTCTCCGATGCTTCCGACTGAGATGGCCGCGCAATGTGAACTTGAAGAGCTAGAGAAATGCTTGGCAGATGTTCTCAAGGACGGCCATTTGCACTCCATATCCGATCGGCCGCGCAGAGATCTGCGTTATGACGACTTGGTTGCGCCCGTGGCACGTGCTCGCCGCCTTGCGACATCGGCGTTGAGTCATTTGGCATCACATTCAGACTGCTGGCAGCAGCGAACGCTCAGTGGGATTCAACCTCGAAAGGTACTGGCGCGCTTCAGTGAAGATGACTATGCCATTTATGAGAACCGTCTTTACAAACGGTTACTGGATCGGCTTGATCGACACCTCGCGAACAGGTTGACCCGCATTCGAGGCGTGAATTCTCGGCTCGCGAAAGCATTGAAGTTCCAAGACTCAAAGCAGACCCATTTCCGACTTCGGCAAGATATTTGCATGCTTTGGGGTGAGTCATACCAAGACGACAACACAGGTATGCACTTGGAAGCGGGAAAGCATGCGGTAGCCGAACTGGAGTTCCAGTTGCGTGCAGTTAGGGGCTTGAAGCAGCAGGGGCTTTATAAATTAGTGCCCACAGCTTCGGTTGTGCCTGCTCAGGCTCATCGCACAAACATTTTGAATCACGACCCTCACTACCGGTACCTGCCACCATTGTGGGAAAACTTGAGGAACGAGCGAGAGGTTCGGCAATTGGCACCCGAAGAACGTTTGGCTCGTCATCAGCAGTTGCAACTCGCATACTGCAGCTATGTCGGCTTGGTGCTGAGGCGCGCCCTGGAGCGCTACGGATTGGGTATTGACGAGGGCGGGTCGAACTTCCGTTGGGGTGGCGGAAAATTTGAACTGAAACAAGATTCGCATGATTGGATCGTGGCAGATTCTCGCGGGGCATGCCTCAGGCTAGTTCCGATTGCATGGTTTGGATCGTCCATAGAAAATGGAGAAGGCTTTGAGCCAGACCGTGTCGTGTGCTGGCCTGGCACTGGGGCAAGCGTCGCTTCCTCTCACCATGTTCCGATATCTCCGTTGGATTTGTACGTGGTTGAGAAGATGGGTCGGTTGATCGACGAATGGATGGTGCGGCAATTACTGGAGGGCTACGGCCGAAAGCTTGGCCCTTTACCTACGCCGGTCAAACGGTTGATCGACACATGGCCGAAGCACTTCGAAAACGTTTCACCAACGCACGCTAGGTTAGTAGCGCCCCTAGATGCTCACCAAGTTTCTCAACTTCGTGCATCGTTTCGTGCGTCGACAAATCCCAATAATCAGGTTGCAGAAGCGGTTGAGGAAGCCAATGAGCAGGTGACTATTCTTGCTCAGCTTTGTGGTCATAAGGCGCAATTCATACCCAGTCCAGCTCAAGACTTTTTCTGCCAATGCGGTACATCATCATGTCAATCAACTTGGTCGCTTAAGACAATTAAAAAGAGACGGATATTTTCAATGCGACCAAAAGGTGCATCGAGTCTTTCAGCTGTTCAAGGATTCGTATGGTCTGGACGGGACTGGTTGGATTTCAATATGGACACGGCTTCAAGGCACTGATCAGGGTCAATTTCGTGTCAGAGCCAACAGCATCTCTTCCCCTAGGAGTCGCGACCTAGTTGGATAACTCTTCAGGGAAGTTGACAACCACCATGGGCCAACTTTGCGGTCCAACGCCGATCATTGCCAGCCGAATTTCTGACTCCATTT
>Ga0105050_10008215_pt1 | contig 12127 bp, 18 predicted proteins | sample FRY01_FD_78088 | JGI IMG/M metagenome (GOLD analysis project Ga0105050, IMG submission 78088) | Freshwater microbial communities from Lake Fryxell liftoff mats and glacier meltwater in Antarctica - FRY-01 | ecosystem: Environmental > Aquatic > Freshwater > Ice > Glacier meltwater ... | reverse complement strand
TATCAAACGACTAATTTAAAAAAGGGAGAGCCTTGCTGTGGCCCTGAAAACTAGAGTTGACCTTTTCGATAGCAAAGGAAAAAGACTCAAATCAACATTATTTTCCAAGGCTTCTTCTTTTCACTTATACATAAAGAAGGGCGAGAAATACGTCAGGATCACGGAGAAGAGAATTGATTTTCTTCATCCCCGTGATCCTGTTTGGTTCAAAAAAGATATTGTTGATACATTTTGGCAAGCCTTCGATAAAGCATTTGTTCCCGAAACTCAAAAAACCAGAATTGCTAAGGAAAAACCAACCAAAGGTAAACTAGCAAAAGTAATCCGAAAAGAAGGTCCGTTATTAGGCGATATTGTTTTAGGTTATCCTCCACTCGATCCTCCCAGAAAAGTTGATCGAAGAGAGAGAATGATAATAAGAGGTCAAGCTAGGTTGAAGCTTCAGGAAGAGTTTGGGATTCATGGCGTTGAGGCAGAAGCAATTGTTCAAGCAATGTTCGCGGCATTTGGTAAAAATATTCCTTTGATTCCGAAAATGATGGAAGAGTTCATGGTTGTTTATTATCTACATAATAAAGATGATAACAAAGCACATGTTAAGAGATTACTTGCTGGGAGAGAAGTAACAACTCAAATATCAGAAAGAATGTTTCTAAAAGGTCAGTTGTCACAAATCGACACCCTTTTAAAATTGTCTCTGATCAAAGTAGAAAAAGAAGTAGAGAGAAAAGACAAAAAGACAGGCGAGATTTGGGAAGAACTAATCACCACGGATCACATGTTTGCAAAAGTAATTGCTACCTACAGGGGTAACATGGAAATGTCCGTAGACGACCTTTCAGGAGGAGCATGGCGTGATGAGGTTTTTCACACTGTAATTCTTGATGTTCTAAACGTCTTTCAAGGATTCGTTGATAACGGAGTCTTTGAATATTCCAAAAGACCCGAATATATCATCAGAATAATATGTCCCTTGTTTGATAAGTCCAGAGGCGTTCATGAATCACTAAAAACAATCACAGGAGATAAGCGGTATGGTCTAGGAATATCTCTTGATAGAACATTTTTTGAATCACTAGAAGACGTAAACGAACATCTCCTTGCCACAGATAGCGACTCCCTAAAAACCCCCGAGCTAGACAAAACTTCTTTATTCGACCGAGTAAAGGGGCGTGTAAGAGAATATTTGAGAATAAATAATCTAAACACCTTCGCAATTACTGGATTTACCATAGAAAGACTCATCTGGGATTAACACTCAGCATCTGGCCAGAGCGCATTATCATTGACAAGATTTATACATAAAACAAAAAGGAATCCAATGAAAGAATCAACCAAGCTGTTGATAAAAGACACTGCATTAGCTTTAGTTATTGGAGCTATATTAGTCATTATCATAAAAAACAACTGCTCAGTGAATCCTCACACACCGAAACAAGTTCATCTAGTTATGTGTCAGTTATCTTGTATGGATAACAAAGAGCAGAGCGCGAAAATGAGGGAAATGAACTGCGAATTTAAAAAAGGAATATGTTACTGGCAAAAAGGTTGTGATTCATTCAACCCCCTAGGTGATTTACTTAGTTCAGCGGTCCGTGTTGGTGTAAGACCCCACTGCTTTTACTACAAGAGAAATTAATGGACATTGACCTAGATATTGATCTGGATTCAGAGCTAGACCTCACCAACGAGGGGCCTGTATTTGAGACAAAGAAAAAGAAAAAGAAAGAAGTAAAGAAGCTTACAGTTCTAGCTCCTCTTTATCAATCCTCTCCATACCAGAACTTTGGTGTTGTCGATATTGAGGTTCAAGATTGGAGAAAGCACGTTGTCAGCGGAATGTTTTACAAAAAATTTAAAAATGCTCAAAAAGGGCATTTTGAATATTTTGATACCCCTCAAGACCTACTGTACCGATGTATAAAGATCGGAAAAACTCATAAAGTAAAAGATTGGGTCGCACACTTCGGAGGGAAATTTGATTTTCTTTACTTCCTTCAAGCGTGTGTTGATTATCGTCATGTGTTTAAAGTTGAATCAATTCTACCAAGAGGATCAGGGTTATTATGCTTCAAAATAAAAATGAGAAAAGGAAGCGAAAACTACGGCTTTCCATACATAGACTATTCGATCTGTTTCAGGGACTCATCTGCTTTACTACCATTTGGTCTTGCCACTATTACAAAAACCTTCGGGGTCGAAGCGGCAAAGGGCGAGATTGATTTTGACTTCATTGAACACATTTATAAAGGAATCAATTACTATGAAATCTTATGGGATCACACACCGAGCGAGAAACACCGTGGCTATATTATTTTTCATAATAAGCTTCAAGCTCAAAGAAAAAGCAGAAACACCGATAACGTCACCTACTGGAACTTTTTAAGATACCCACTTGTTAAAAGACCACTTCGACACAAATGGAGTTACGTTAAACCATTTAAAAAGCCTGTTATGGAATTTCTATATCCGATCTTTACTCGCAATGATCTTTTAGGTTATCTAAGAAAAGATTGCGAAGGTCTGCATCAGAGCCTTGAAAAATTCTTCACATGGACACTGGTTGCAGAATCAAAACCAGCATGGACTACTGCTTCCCAAGCGGTTCAGGTGCTAAGATCATTCATCCGTGATGATATTATTAGCCTACCCAAAGAAGTCGATGATTTTGTCCGTCAGGCATATTATGGAGGAAGAACCGAAATCTTTAAGGTGTTCTTCGATAGTAAAGAAGTAAGAGACTCAAACGTGAACGGTTTCACCTTATTCTCGGACGACAAGCTCACAACAATTTATGATCCTATTGCGTTTCCTTTGTCGTGCAAAGTGATCACCAAGCTAAAATACTTTAGCTTTGGATATGAAAGAGTTGTTATCAATAAAAGCACCAGATACTTATCATGCTTTGATGCAAATAGTTTGTACCCAACGGTAATGCAGAAATATACTTATCCCAACGCATTTAAAAGATGGCGAAAAGGTAAAAAAGAGTATTCGGCGAAAGGTCACGCGATTTGGAAAGTAAAAGTGAAGGTTCCCGACTCACTATATATTCCTCCCCTCGGAACAATAACCGTTGATGGTAAATTCATTTTCCCTACGGGTATCTTTGAAGGGCAATGGACAAATTTTGAGCTGGAATACGCAAAGAGCTTAGGGGTTGAGGTTCTTGAGTATTATATTGGTGCGGAATTTGAGGATGGTGGACGAATATTTCAAAACTTTATTGATACCCTTTATCAAATACGCCTAGATGCTCAAGCAAAAAAAGATGACATGTCTCAAATGATGGCCAAGCTCCTCATGAATAGTTGCTATGGACGAATGGGGTTAAACCCTGAAAGGCAACAACTCGAATTTGAAAACGGTCAAGCAGGGGTCAGACATTTTACAGATATTAATTCAATAGATGGAACTCAAGTTCGTATTATGCAAAAAGATATTTTCCTTGAAAATGCCTTCACCAATGTTGCCATTGCAGCATTTGTGACCTCTTATTCAAGAGTAGGTATGCACACCAAAATGAGCGATATTGGACCAGTACATCTTTATTATACTGATACTGATTCATGTTTTATTGATAAAGAAATTCCTTCAGGACGAGAACTAGGTGATTTCAAATTAGAATATAAGTCAGAGCAAGCAGTGTTTTTGTTGCCTAAGACATATTCAATATCAGGGATAATGGACGACAAAGGGAAAGAGAAAGCTCCAAAGATCGCCATGAAAGGATTTGACGCTAAAAAGGTGCTGTCATCGTTCAAACATGACGATTTTGTGAACTACCTACATGGCGAGCTGCCCGAACTAAAAATGCTCATGTCGCCTCGATTTGGGACAATGAAGACCTCTATGAGAATGGGCAAATTTGTCGAGATGATGTACGATCCTGAAGTCGTTAGGCAAAATGACCGAAAAAGAGAGGAAGATTACTTTAAACGAACAGGAAAACGGATGAAAGTCGAGCGTGAGGAATATGTGTTTTCCAAAAGTATTAAATCCAAGTATGATAAAAGGATCATTCTTGGTAACAATTGGGAAACAAGACCTATAAAATTGGAGGGTACAAATGAAGACTTTGAATCTATACGTGACAATGATCGCGGTGCTATTGTTTACTATCTCGATGAGCGCATTAGCTCAGACGACAATACCGACTTCTTCACCTTTTGAGTGGCAAGTAAATCTTGACATGATCATGGGTTTGAAAGGAGCTTCGACTCTTACAATCTGTTTCATCGTGGCGAAATTTATAAACAACGTAGTTCTTGCTGGCCTGTTCGATCAATGGATTGGCAAAGTAAAACTTCTTGTTGCAAGTGCCGTATCTGTGGTTGTTTCTGCACTCGGTATGTTTGTTGATGGTCAGTATTCTTTTTCTCAAATCATAATCGCGTGTATTGGTCTAACCGCCATGCAGGTCTTTATCGACCAAGCTCAAAAACAATGGTTTACAAAAAAAGGGTCAGTTTAACCCATCTATTAGTTCCAAGATGATGAAAGAAGAGGGGAGCAGAAATGCTCCCTTTTTTTATGCCAGTAATGCACAGTTCCATGTAAGGAATTATTAGTATCATTGCTAAAAATAAAGTTGTCATTTCCTGAGTAGTTCAATAATCTGTTTCTCATACGACATTCAAAAAACAGGGGGAGAGACAATGGGAAACATTGGAACGAGAGAAGAAGAAACGAAATTAAGACTCGATAATTTAGAGAGATCGCTTTCGGCGCGATTTCATTTGAGAGTCGGTGGGACTCAAATAGATGGGCAGACCGAAAATAAAAAGAAGAAGAAAAAAACACCTATAAACTTTAATATTGCCAAGCTTCTTGAAGCAAACAAGAAAGACATTAAAATACTATCTCCACTTGAGAATCAAGTTGACGGTACTCACTACAAGACCTTAAAAATTCAACCAGTACAATACTGTCATGCGAACAACGTGCCCTTCATGGAAGGTTCAGTTATTAAATACGTTACAAGACATAAAACGAAAAACGGTGCTGATGATATAAAGAAAGCAATTCATTTCTGCGAAATGATTCTTCAGCTTGAATATCCTGATCACAAAAATACTATTAAACAATAATAGAATCAATTCGGGGGCGCAATGGTTTCGACAGGGGTAAACAGATAAGTTGATGCACGTACTGGTTGATCTAAGGGCCAGTTAAAAAATAGATCAAAAGTTTAATTGACAACAATTATAACGAACTTCAAGCTGCTTAATCTTAGGATTTACCAGATGAATGAGGGACTAGCACCGATAACAAAAAGCTAGAAAAAATGGGCGAAAGAGTTCCCATGCTTTTATTGAAACCATCGTTATCCTATTTGATCGTAGGGTGTGGTATTAAGAAGGTGAAGAAATCGGAGTTGTGGGTGTCCTTGTTGTAAGAAAACCCAATGGTGGACGGACTTCAATTAAGTTATAGAAATATATCTTCCTTGTTATCCCCTGTGCAGACCTCGCCGCACATTAAAAACGGAAGGACAGGCATGATAAATGTCAGAGGAGCATAAACCTCTTTAAAAATCTAAGCTAAACGTGTGAATGAATTGCTTTGACGTAACCTTTGGACAGGGGTTCGATTCCCCTCGCCTCCACCATTTTTTAGGAGAAGAGAAAATATGAGTTATATGAGAGTTGTCCCACGGGACTTATTTAATGAATCAAAACTTTTAAAATGTCTCGGAAGAATTTCGGTGGATATTTTGGACGGACATGCACAGTTACATAAGTACGGGATATATGACATTTTAAACGAACCCGAAGAAGGATTCGACATTTATCAAAATGATGACGGTGATATTTCATGCACAAACTATGTGGTGAGTGTACCAACATCAAGCGGTGCCGTTGCTGACTTGTATTTATATACAAGACTGAACAGCAAAGCAAACTGGCCACTTCATTACGTGTCTCACGAAGGAGAGCCGATAGAAGTATTTACAAACAATGGTGCGTATACAACAGAATTTTTGCACAGTCTAAACGAATTAATGTGGTTCGTTGGCGATTTATAAAACAAAGGGGTATCTATGAACTTAAACGAACTAGCAAAAGCAGTATGTGAAATTGAGGGCGGCAAGGTTAACTTGTCAATCGCAGAAGTAAAACAAGTCATCTCATCGATAGGGTTAGTCCTCATGAGACTAAAACCCTCACAACTGCTAAATCTCTTCTCAAGAGTGCTTCTAGTAGCTGAGAATAAAAGTGAGCAATAAGTTTGAAGACCTCATGAATGGATCGATCTAAAACTATTTGAAAGAAGTAAGGACCCGTAATGAAAAAATCAATGATTATGTCCATAGCATTGCAGCTAGGGCTTGGGGGCTTGACAGTGAATGATAGTCACCAATACCCACCAGTTAGGGGTTCAAGCAGAAAAAGTATCTCCAAAAATGAAAGAGAAATAAGAAAAAATAAAAAGAAGACAGCGAAAGCGTCAAAAAGGAAAAACAGATGAATTTTTTTGAATACTTCCATAAAGACACTAAAAGAACATTTCCTGAAACCGATTTTACTCACATGCAATTAGTTCTTGAGGGGCTAACGCCTTCAACACTTGACGAGTGTTTCTTGCTCAATAACATTCGTGATATTCTGATCGCTGGTGTTGAGGCAGATTGCATCAAGTCCAGAATCTTTTATAAGAAAACGAAAGATTCTACTGATGAGTACAGAAAAATGGTTTCTGTTCTTCCTGACGGAGGAAACGTAGTCATGAGCGATACAGTAGTTCAATTGATTCATGGCCTAACAGGAATCGCTTCAGAAAATGCCGAACTAGCAACAGCAATCTTAAAAGGCATGACCGATGAATCAGGATTTGATACAGTTAATATTAAAGAAGAGATTGGAGACATAATTGTTTATGCTGCCGTGATCGGAAACGCTCTCGGCTTCACGCTTGAAGAGGCAATGAAAGCTAATATTGCAAAAAGGGCAAAGAGGTTTCCGAATGGTTTTACTGAATTTGACGCTGTAAATAGAAACACTGTCGAAGAAAGAAAAATCCTTGAAGAGAATCATTAAATGAAACTCTTCATCCAACTTATTCATCTGCCTACATACATATTGGTTCTTGTTAGCAGACGCTTCATGTCTATCGATCATCCGTTTAACACGTATGACTTCACCCTCAGAAGATGGTCAAGAGGAAGTACCATGTTGAATACGCTTTGCTCAATAATCATGTGGCAGCAACTATTCACGGCACTCCTCGCGACCTATTTTGTTTGGGGTCAGAGATGATTATTCACTACGGAAAATGTTTCAAAAAGATTGCCAAGGAATCTAGTGGTTATGTTAAACTTTATGAGAGCGTTTGTAGAAAGCAAAATATTCCTTATGATCAGATAAGTTATACAGCGACAAAGGTTTCTTGTGTGCCTTGTTTACTGGCCATAAGGGCAAGACGAGAATCAGAAATTAGAAGCATCAATATTAGTATTATGGACATAAGAGCGAATACCTCAGTACAAATGGAAATAGCTATATGAGAACGGATCGGTTAGACAAATTGTGTATAGAACTAGAAGGGACGAGTGATGATTTGGAATCACTAATTGAAGATCAAGGACTTTTATATGAGTCAGTATCAATTGATGAGTTTCAGTACATTGATTCAAAAGTAATGTGCTGCGATACTTGCGGTTTCTGGGTCCCAACCTCGCAAGTCGATGATCGATCAGTCTGCAATGATTGTGTTATTGGAGAGGAGTATTAAATGAGCGACAAACTCAGACGAACAAACTCTGTTGGCGTGACTGAAGTGGCCCATTTAAGAAGTGATACCGATAAATACAACAAAGAGCATGAGCGCATCTTTGGTGAGAATAAAAAAGTATTTTGTGATGACTGTGAACAAAGAATTTGTTACTGCCAGTGTGAGAAGTCTCCAAAGGAAGAAGAGTTATGAGAAAATACTCAACAGGAGTTCGTAGACTTTTATATTACTCGCCACAAAAAAATTGCTTCTATTTTTCAAATGAGCTGCGACAGAGAATGGTTTCAGAAATAAAGCTGAAAGGTGGTCGGACAAGGACAGTGTGGTTTGCTTTTCGTAAAATACCTTCAGACTGTATCTCACTAGGTCAATACGATTAGTTCTTCTAGTAGTCATTAAATCCCTTATTATACGGATCAATTATTATCTCAGTATCACAATATTGGCAAAGATATAGATTATCCCATGAGTAATGCTCGGTCGAATCACCATAAGCATCAAAATATTCCTCAGAATCGTCTACATAAGTGTTTTGTGTGGTGGTTGGGTACGAAGTGTAGGACTGACTGTTTATTCCTAGAATGGCATCGAGAAGGGCATCTGAGTGAGCAGTGTTAAACAACATTAAGAAAAGTATTAATGGCATTTATAACCCTCCGTGGTTAAAAAAGTCTTAATCAGTCCTGAAACAAAGGCCCTACCGAATTGGTAGGGCCTGAAAAAAGAGCTATGCGAGATTATCAATAACGGAAACACAAAGGTTGCCTGTCGTTGGGAACAGAACAAAAGGATAAACAGGAGTAACGTGATCAGCAATAGTATTGTTATTGTAAGTGTGGCTGGTTATTCCGTCACTAATAGTTATGTGCATACCAGTAGTAGAGGTTGACCAGAAACGAAAAGTATAAGTAGTCAAAGGGTTTACCACGGCCATCCAGTCAGAAAAGAAAGGCCCTGCCATACCACCAGTAGTCGAACCAGAATTAAAAGTAGTTCTTAAAGTCATATCCCCGTAAATGTCAGCAGGAAATCTTCCTGCCAGTTGCGGGCCGCCGCCGTTTGAGGAAAAAAACATTCTTAGTGACGTTGTAATGCTATTAGGGCTTTGTGAAAGACCTAGTTGGAAACAATCCTCATTATTCATTCCTGAGATAGAAAAGGTATAATCAAAGTTATTACCAAGACGATTGCCCTCAGTGATTATCGCATGACCATTAAGGTTAGAATTATTGATAACCCCTGAACCACTCGCTACGAGAGAATTAGGTGACGAGAAGAAATCAAATGATCCTAAGGTCAAGAAGCTAACATTAAATGTAAAAGCATCCAACTGAGAGCTAGGTATCCTGATAAAACCACCATCAAAATCAACGATTGAAATATGCTGAAGAACGAAAATGTCTTGCGCTCTATCAGATACCAAAAACATTGCTGTGGGACCCGATTGAGTAGCATCGAACGAAACAGTTTCTTTTTGATTACCAATTGAGCTGACATAACTTAGAACTACTTTCTTCCAGTTTAGCATATCGCTAAAATAAGGGTTGGCAGCAACTAAGGCATGAGCAGCTAGTTCGCTTTTAGACAGGGTGAAAGTAGCTGCTACACCTTTAAGTACAGGGGTTTTCGTTAATATAGTCATAAAAATCCTTTTGAATGAAAATTAGGACCTACCGAATTGGTAGGGCCTGAATTATGCGAACAACAGCTCAGAATCCTCGGCTGTAGCCATGTTGTCTCTGCTAATTCTCAATCGACCGTTTTGTTTGTCATAAATTGTTATTGACGAAAGATAAAAGTTTGATCTTGCTTCTTCAGCAAAAAACCCTACCGCTGTGAGATCATCACTCTCTCCGATATTAAAACTGAGTAGACTGAACTGATTACCGACACTACTTACATAAGTAGCAACGACTCTTCGCCAGTTTATTGATTCCTTAAAATACGAGTTTGCCTGAACTAAGGCATGTGAAATCAAAGAGGCTTTACTTAAACCGAAGTTCAAGAAAGCATTTTTGACGACAGAATTTGGTTTGGTTATCATCTTAATCTCCTATGAAGAATTTAGTACATTGAATTATTGTAGCCACTAAGCTCTGAAGTTGGACCTTGTTCAACTACAGGTTCAGTTTGTGCGATCTGAGGGGCAGGAGATGAAACACTTGTAGACTTCGAGTAAGCGTACAGAGCAGCAAGACCACCGAGAACGTAGGGCCAGCGTTTTTTAAATTTTGAAAACATAAAATACGTTCCTACAACGGCGAGGAGGTTTTTTACGTTTTCTTGTTTTACGTTTTTGACATAATCTTCAAGGCCGTAAGTTTTTATCATTTGCTGAACTTCTGGTGATTGGAGTGCCTTGGCACCAACATCAAAAGTCGATTGTATTTTCTTATCAACTTGATCATTAACCAGATTTACTACAGATGATGATGTTGTGTCGGCAGGAGTGTTCATTTTCCATTTCCTTTAAAAACGAGGAGGAGATTTCTCTCCTCCTCTAATTAACTTAGAGTTGCTCACTTGGCTTATAAGCGTAGTTTATATACATCTTGTCGCCAGCTTCAAGAGCTGATTCACTTGGAGCAACTAGATCATTCAAGAAAGTAATTCTTGAAACACCAGAAACAGTTGATACCGAGAAATCTTCCGCAGCACCTTCATGAATCACAACACGATCAATGCTTGCATTGATAGATGAAGGAGACACTAGGTAAGCAAGATCAACATAACCATCGGTGATGTTTTGAGCAGAAACAACAATTGCCTGTTTGTTAAATACTCTCTCCCCTGCCTGTAGAGCAGCAACACCAGCTTCAAGAGCTACAATATCACTTTCCGCTGTAGTCAATCGAGTATCGATTGCCGCAATATCATCAGTCTGAGTTACGTTTACTCCTTGAATAGCAGAAAGAGCTGAGTCCTGAGCAGCTTGTGATATTTCAAGGGCATCAATATCACTTTCAGCAGTTGTCACTCTTGATTCAAGGGCAACAGCATCACCAGTGAGAGTTGTAATATCTGATTCAGCAGAAGTCACTCTTGCATCTAAATTTGTAATGTCTACAGCGTTCTGTGAACTAGTAGAGGCATTTGCAGAAATAGCAGAGTCTTGGACCGCCTGTGCGGCAGCAATGTCAGAGAACAAACCGTCATGAACTAGATCAACTGCTTCGAGAGCAGAAATATCCGATTCATTTTGCGTAACTCTTGCATCCAAGGCACTAACATCACCAGAAGAAGAAGCCTGAAGTGCTGCAACGTCAGACTCAAGTGCAGAAATATCGGCTTTAGAAAGAGCTTGAGATGATTCAAGTTTATGAAGGGCAGATTGAACACTGTCACCAGAAACGATGATTTCATGAAGGCCAGACAATGCTCCGTAAGAAGGAGAAACATCAATACCGTCAGCAAGTGACCAATCAAAATCACCGATTTTGAATAAGTCTACTCCATCATACATGTAGATTGCTTGAGTCTCTTGAGTAGAAGGAGAATCAGGAAGATCATACTTAACTAAAAAGCCATCACCGTCCGCGATTTGAGTAAAACCAGTAAGTGTTAGCTTAAGAGTTCCACCATCATCATAAACTTTAAATGCTTTAGAGTTCACTCCATTTTTTGATAAGAGCATATCGCCAGCGGCAATATCACCTATAACTAAAGCAGGAGCATCATCATCAGAAAAAGGAAGAAGTGCAGATAGTGTGTCACCCTCAACAGCGGCAGCTAGTCCAGCATCAGCAGTTGCGAGAAGGGCACCGTACTTAAAAGAGAATCCTGACAAGATTCCGTTTACCTGAGATTGCATTGCTGCATCAGCAGCTATACGTGCATTTGTTTCATCAACAATTGCTTGCTCGGCAGCATCGAGATCAGTTTGAACAGGAGCAATTAACGCCTGAACCTGAGAGAGAGCTTGAAGTGAGTTCGATTCAGTTCCAAGTGAACCAACTCTAGGAGCTGAAAGTATTTCTACTTCATCACTAGCATTGATTGAAATTAAATCAACTTCAGTTGCGTTTGCAAGTTTTGATTTAATTGACTGAGTATTCTCAAGCTGAATTTTTGTTCCATCAACTTGTTTAGGACCAATCCATTTCTTTTTAATTTGTGACATTTAACCCTCCAAGGTTACATTTGGTAAAACACAATTACTTCGTCATTTATATCCATCAATCCATCTAATTCTCCTCCGTCCCATTTTAATGTTTGTCCATCAATGTAAAAATCCTTTCCGTAAAATTGAGGAGGACCACCATCAACAAGTAGCAAAACGGCTTCTGGGTTTAGAGGAGGATGAGACAAGTCAAATGACTTAGAACTCACATTATCGCTCGTAATCACTTTTGGATCACGAAAGAAATATTGCCCACTCCCAGCAGGAGGATTT
>Ga0105050_10008213_pt1 | contig 12129 bp, 15 predicted proteins | sample FRY01_FD_78088 | JGI IMG/M metagenome (GOLD analysis project Ga0105050, IMG submission 78088) | Freshwater microbial communities from Lake Fryxell liftoff mats and glacier meltwater in Antarctica - FRY-01 | ecosystem: Environmental > Aquatic > Freshwater > Ice > Glacier meltwater ... | reverse complement strand
GAAAGGGTCATTGTGATGCCGTTTGAAAGTGGATGCTGAATATTTAAATACTGAACGCCTTCACGGTATTCAATAGAAATATATTGCTTAATATTTTCAGTATCAAAAGACAAGGCTCTACTTGACTGACGTTCACCTGGATATGATTCAGAGCTAATTCCTTTCATTGGTTTAACATCAATAATTTCTCCGACTTCGTTTTGCGGAATAGAGTAAAGATTGTCTCCGTAAAACAAAGCTGGCACCAATGGAATAACACTTCGACTTTCTACTAATGTAACTTGAGATAATACTGCGTCCATCGCTCCGCTAACGATTGCTGTTTGAGACCGGATAGATTTAATTTTCGCTCCAGAAAACGGAACCATTGCTGCGTTAAAGATTGAAGATACGGTTTTCATGCACATATTATAAAACACCTCGACCATTAAGTCGAGGTGCCTTATGCTTAATTATTAAATTAAGCTAGTTTTAGGTTAGGCTGGATTTGATCCTACGATACCCATTGGAGTAATGAATTTGTATACCCAAGCGCCAAATGACGGGAAAGTAGCATCATTAATTCCTGCGTATCCTTTTAGTTTATCTTCAACTGGAGCACCATTTGAGATACCCATAGCTTCAGAATAAACTGCTTCGATAAGGTTCTTGTCTCCAAGGAACCACATGTCAGACTTAGCAGCAACTCGGTTTCCTTTTGCGTCAGTATCAAGCTTTGAAAGAGCGATGTGTTCGTACTTTCGTAGAGCGTTAATAACACTTGAGTTGTTTTGTCCAAGCTCTGTACTTGACATTGTAACTTGCTGTACGTTGTACAACATAGTTGGGTCTGTCGAAGTAACAATCACGTTTGGTGATACTGAGCCTAGTGCTCCGTAACCGTCAATTGTGTTATTTCGTAGAACTGTTTCACCAAGCAATAGACCAGCTTTTCCAAATATTGGATTACCTGTGATTACGTTTGTGAAAGTCTGTCCTGTCTGTGCAGTTGTGTGACTAGCGTTGATAAGAGAAAGTCCGTCAATAACAGTCAGGTCAACAGTAGTACCATCCATGTTTACGTAAGACGAGTCGAACGCAAAAGTCATAAGGTGTGTACCATCGAGAACGCGACGAGCTTGCAACATCATTGGAATATCAATCGTACTGATAAAGTCACTATACTTATTAAAGTGACGAGCTTTACCGGTTAGGGTTGTAGCATTACCATAATCAACAAAAGAAAAGTTGAATGTTCGACCAATACCAAACTTAACAAGCTGACCTGTAGTACCTTCTGGTTGTGCAGTACCGTAAGTCTGAGTGTCTTTTTCAGTGTAGGTCTTTAATAGTCCTTGACCAGCCATAAATGGATCGTTTCGGAAAATCTTTGATAGCTGTGCGCTATCCTTCATTGTGTCACTGTTTGCTAACTTCTTCATGAACAGACGTTCACGGAGGTCAAACAATTCTGGCAAACTCATTGTTGACAATGCCTTGACAGATTTGTTTCCGTCGTTGATTGGATTAATCATATTACGCTATATCAGCATTAGCTATTAATGAAACAATTGCCTGGTTGTCTGCAACGATAACTTTCTTTACAACGATAAAGTTTCGTACAGCAGCATCGGCAGCAGCTTTAACAGTGTTTGCATTTAGAATAGACCGCTTAACACCAGCTACAAAGCCGACAGTAGAAGCATCATCTACGTCCATAATAAATTCATCATCACCCATTGGAAAGTCCATTTGGATTTCGCTTGTTGCTGTGTAATTTGCGTCAGTAGCAACAACATCAACCATTGATACTCCAGCAATGTTTGTCGAAGCATTAACAGCAGGAATAAGTAGACCTGAAGCATTTCGGGTCAAAAGTGAATCTGCGGTAATTACTGTAGAGGCAGCTTTCGCTCCGTAGACAATATTTAGAGCGCGACCATCACTGGCAGGGCGGAAACGAGAAATCATAATTATTTATGAATTAATCTTAATAAGCATCAAATGTTCAATCTATGACTTTTTGTCAGTCACCAACATAAGAGCTGTATCTCGCATCCGCTCACCGATACGTACATATAATTTTACACCCTTGCCAAATAAAATACAAGTGTTGTTATTTTTCCGATGCTGACTTTTTTCTATTTTCGGCAGGAGATAATGGCTGAAGATTTTCTAGTCCCCAACATTGAAGAAAATCCGTATCGTAAATAGTTTTATAGTTAAAACAATTAACCGGTTTAATATGGTCAATTTCCCAAATTTTTCCGTAGTTGTCCCAAGTCATTTCTTTTTTAAATTTACTTTCTATATGTCTTTTAAAATGTTCCACTGAGTAGGGTAAAGCCTTATTAAGTTCTACGCCAAAAAGAGTTGACTTTCCTCTTATGACGCGAGTAAAGGCACATCTGGTTTTCTGCGTGCAAATAAGCATTGGTCTTTTACCCCTTGCTTTTTTCTGACTTATTCTACGGTGAATAGCTTTTTTTTCTTTTTGTTCATGTGACGGTTCTTTGTGAATTGAAATATTGTTTCCTTGAGCCAGCCAAGTCATTTTTGCTTTTTCTTTTATTTCATTAAGTTCAATCATGTTCTTCCGATTATAACATTTAAATATTATTCTGTATATCTAAAATAAAACACCCTTGCAATTCATGCAAGGGTGTTTTATAAAACTGGTTACTATTCTTTGACTTCTTCGACTGCTGGCTCTGGAGTTTCTTCTACTAAAGGTCCGGGGACTTCCTCTTCTACTGGCTCTGGGACTGCTTCAGTAAGCACGTTAATCATATCAGTGTAACTCATCTCTGACGCTGACTTCCCGACTGCCATAACTAACAGAGCTTCCATATTCTGCTCGTTCTTATTCTTGACGTTTGACTTGATAGTATGAACAAAGTCATCAACTATTCGTTCGTAGCCATCAAAGAATACGCGGGGCATACCATCTCCATTTTCAATAAACTGTGCGAACACACTATTGACCACATTGAGAAGAGCTTGACTTCCTCCGTCTCCTTCTTTCTTGCCCGCAATGTCGTAAATGTCTTGAGCAGACAAAGTTGCTAGTTCTTTGAATAGAACTTCAGCCATTTTACATGACTGTAGGTTCCAAGTTTTTACTTGTTCGTCCATTAAATTTGCTTCTGGAGTCCCTACTACTTCTGTGTTGTCTTCTGACATATTTAGTTAGAGTTAAGTAGGTAATGATTTTTGTCGAGCAGAAGCACATCTCCTGCAACTGCTGGTAGTACTCCTTCAGGTAGGTTGGCATTAAGTCCAGCTAGATCGTCTTCTGAAAGGCTTTCAGGGATTGTGTATGAAACCATTTCATCAAGGTCTGCTTGGTTTACTACAACAGTGTTTGATAGGTCTGGCTCTGTAGGGGCTACTGGCTCTGTAGGTGCTCCTTTGGTTGACGGGTTAGGATATATTGTTTTTTCTGGTACATCTGCGACATCCTCCTCCACCACTGGTACGTTACCAAACGTCTCTACGTATTGCTGTGGTGTGTATGTGTCGAATGTGCCATCTTCGTTAGTAACCTTGTACGTGTTAGTTAGCTCGTTGTAAATTACTGATTGCATAAATTTTAAATTAAATTCTGATATTACCTAACTCCTTATTTGTAAGAGTAAACTTTTCGCCTTCAAACATCATTGTGTAGTGACGAATGTCTTCCTTTACTGTTGCTTTAATTTTTCGTCCGGTAGCCATTGGTGTGCCACTAGAACGATCAATTTCTGGAATTGTAGCACCCTCATCAACGATTACTCCCTTTTCAATCTTTGATGCTCCGGTTAAGTCGTTCTGGTCAATATCAATTAATTCAAAGTTGACAGTTTTTAAGTTTTCAAAAGACGTTCGGTGAATATCTTTTTTGTCTTTTTCAGAAAAATCAACTCGCTTAATATCACAACCAAAAGGAATGGAGTGGACTACTCCCTTTACGTCTGTAGCCATCATTAGAGAATCAACCCCTTTGATTCCTGTCATGTGAACCACCACTCCTTTAACAATTGGTACACCATCAATTACTGGCAGACTCATGATGTGGGCGCTTCGACGGGCTGTGTCTACAATATCATCGTCATTACTTCTTTTATTGCTGTTTTGAGACAAGGAATTAACCTTGTCAGTCAGCTCTTTAATCTGAGTGTCTTTTGTTTCAAGCTGTACTTTAAGTCCTGTTTCAATTGCATCAAGACGCTTCATCATCTGGTCTTCTGGGTTTGACATAATAATTATTTAGCTGGTTCATCGGCTGGTAATCCCATCATGCTTTCCATCATATTAAGGGTGTTTTTACCTTCTTGTGTCTGAGTAAAATCTACCTTATCGTTTGAGTAGGCAGGAGCATCTCCACCGCCACTAACCGGTGAATTAACTTCGCGCGAGAGCTCAATATTAGTCAAAGCCTGAGCTTTTTGAATTTGCTTATCAATAGCTGCTGCGTCATTTGTTTCTAGTCCAACACCCGCTTCTAACTGCTTCTTAATTTCCGCAGCATATTCTTTATCGTCACCAGCAATGCTGGCGATTTTATCTTCAATTGCTTTGTTGTAAGCATTAGTGTCTCGCTCAAGAACTTCTTTGTACTTGCCTTCGTCAGCCTTAACTTTATCTTGAAGCTCTTTGTAAGAAGTTTTCTTATCCTCGTACTTAGCTGAAAGATCGTCATACTCTTTGGTTTTAGCTACCAGAGCGTCTTTAGCTGTTTTAGCCTCACCGGTTGTGTCGGTTGACGCTGCTTTAATTTGAGCATCAACCTCTTTTTGGGTAAAGGCGGTTACTTCATCTCCATTTTCGTCGTAGAACGCCATAATTATTTTTCTTGATTAAACTGTTGAACATTTGATAACCGGTTCATTTCCTCAAGCATAAAAAGTACACCATCGGCTTGGCCTTTAACAAAGTTGACATCCTCGTCTTTAGTAAGAAGTAACAGCATGGCGAATGAAACTGTCATAGCGCCTACCATGTCTTCAAAATACGATGATTCTAAAGTGTTTTTTGCCCAAGCCGAAAATCTCTTGTTATATTGCGGGGATTTACCACGCAAGAGAATAGCTACCCAGTCTGCCTGTGTTGAGCCTTCAATAATTTTGGATAGATTTTCTATCCTTTTGTTAATGTCTTCTGTGGATTTTTGTTTTTTAGCATCCATTCCTAGATTGTAACACACGCTTTAGCGAAAACGTCTACGTGATTTAAGAATTATAGGCCACTTCCCTTTGCATTACTAATAGCTTGCATGGCTGGAGGTGTCATACTTGAAGGATTCATACCTCCTTGGTTGGGGGCATCCTCAAGAGAGCCCATAGCTTGCTGGGCATCAAACCCTTGGCTGCCAAACCACGTTTCAAAATCTTCGCCGGTAATAGTAGCGAATTTCTTTTTGAGTTTTTCGTTCTGTGAAGGATTGATTTGAAATAGGTTGATTGCGTCAGCAATATTTTGCTTGAAAGCCATAGCCTTTAACGCGTCGTTGTCTCTCTCTGATGGCTTAACATCCCAGTAGATGACAGTGTTCATAAAGTCGTACATTTCAGGATTGAACTTTGTGTATTTTACTCTTTTGCCAGTTTCTTTTGCAAGTCGGTCTTGTCTGCCGAGTACGTCATAAGAATCCTCATCAGATTCCCCAATCTCGATAACAGAACTAGCCTTACTGTCGCCGTCATTTTTATTAACCGTAATAGTTCGGAAAATATCGTTCATGGTGTCTTTAACTCCTTCAATTTTTTCTACATCTTGAGGATTGCTTGAGTATTCTCTTTTGCACCAGAAAGGAATAATACTATTTTTAGTTCTCAAGTCAGCACGGTCTTTTTCACCACGAATCACACCGTCAATCTGAGCTGAGAAGCGGAGTAGCTGGGACTTTCGGTTTTCGGTAAACTCAGTAGCGGTCTGGGTCTTTCCACCCTGACCAGAAAACTCACGAGTCGAGGTTTTCTCCTCAAGCTCTTTCTTCATTGCTTCGTAAAAAGAAAATTCACCGCTGGTAATACCCTGAGTAAGTTCCGGTGGCAAAATAGTAAAGATGTCGTCTTTACGAAGACCAGAAATCATCTTACCTTCGCGGATCATTTGGGAAGTAACTCTCATTCCACTCTTGTTCCCCATTGGAGGCTTGTTTGAACGTAACGCTTTTTCAAACATTAGTTTAATCCACATATCCAAAGTCTCTTGGTCAAACTGAGCATCGCCAGGAGTTCCTCGTGCGATAGCGAAGTTAGGAATACGCATTTTGTCCCACTTAACAATTGGGTAGAGTCCGGAAGGTGAAACGGTAGTCAATGGAAAAGCTGAAATTTGATAGCGACCAGTTTTAAGGTCTTTTTTCCCAATAACTTTAATCGGTAACATCGGAATACCACTAAGGTAAATAGTTAGCTCGTTACCAAACGGTAGAGAACGCATTACCCATACTTCCTCAATCTCCCCTTCAGCTAGAGCAGACGATACTGAGTAGTCGTTACGGTACGTAGTCATAAGCTCGGTAAGCTCGCTTGAGGTAGACATGTGCTGTCTTGTCGGCACAAAGCTCCATCGGTCCCAATGACCGTAACGTGTCTGGGCTTCAGCGTCAGAGATAATCCGAGCAAATGCAACACCGGGCTGTTTTTGCATGTCAGCCTGACGCATGTCGCCAAAGAGAACCATCGCTGGCTCTAAAGTAATAGTATGAAATTCTGGCTTAGAGATTCTAGGCATTTCAGACCAAGTGGCGTTTAGTTTACCAAACTCAGTAATTGATACTTTTGATTTTTTGGCATCGGTAACAAACTTCTGAATTTCCATTGTGTAGAAAGACCCAAAGGTAGACATCCCCTCATACACGGCACGGCGAGAATCGTTCCATTTTTCCATTTCGTCTGACTTTAGTTTCATGTCAGATAAGGTGTCCCCAAGGTGGTCAATAAAAACATCATCCTTGTCAAAGGCTTTGGCAGTACAGTCAAAATTCTGAGTCATCACGACATCAACCTCAGTAGAGATTTTTTGTCGAGTTAGACCTGAGTTTAGTCGGATGTCACCTTCTTTTTCTGCTGGGGGCACATACGCTAAAGCTGTCTCACGACACATTTCAATATACTCTGGGTAGGTCATCATGTTCCACTCCTTCCTAGCTTTGTTGCGATTGTCTCTCCAGCTTCGGAGTAAGGGGAGAGTGTCGTTATGAAATTGTTTTTCGGCTTCAGAGAGTTGTAATTTTTCAAAATCAACTACTAAATTTTTAGCAGAGGTTCGCACAGGATTTGTAGACATACCTAAATTATACAAGAAGTATTAAGCTTCGACAATGCCTAGTCTGGAATCATTTTATATTTGTTGGCTGGAGAGACTGGGCTGTTTTTGTTTTCGGGAGTTTGCCGATCTGGATAGTAAAGCTGATTACCGCGTGGAACCCGCAGAGAAAACATCCGGTCCTGAGCAAAGGTAAGCCAAAGTGCATCGACCCTGTTGGGACTAGGTATACCCATTTTTTTAGCTTCTTTCTTACTCATGATTTGCTGCTTGCCTTTTTGTTCGCGGTAGTAAACGGTTGACAGTTCTTTTTCAAGGATTGGGTCGTCAGCACAGCGCCCCCCTTGATTGCCCCATTGCCAGAGCATGTCAGCAAGCCTGGCCCGTTCGTTTAGATACACCTTTTGGTCATCACGGTCTTCGCAAGGTTGTCCGACATTAAGCCCGACTACAAAAGATTCCTTGTCCGACAATAGCGCAATCTTAGCCGACACATCAGCACCGGTCCCAAAATTGTCTATAGTAACATCGCCTTGAGCTACATCAAGCTCATCCATTGCTCTGATAGTAAGCCTCGCCACTGTCTCGGAAGTAGAAGTACCCTCAGAAAACACATGCGCCGCCCGCGTGTCATCCCTGCCATATATCTCAGACGAGTCATCACCCTCCCCGCCAACGTCTACACCAAGGTAAGGACGAGTCAGGTTTAGTGAGCGCCGACTGTTGGGGCTCAAGAGCTCTTGGTCCTGATGGTAGTGCGGTGTGCTTTGTGGCTCGGTAAAAAACGCCTTAATCCATTCGTCTTTATATTTACGTTTCCAGCCATCGTTATTTCCAATAATTCCTTCGGCGGGAAATTCTCCCAAAACAGAAACCTTGTAGTTGTCACTGTCTCGTCCGTGTTTCCGTAAAATAGCAGCAATGGTTTCATGTGAAACGATTGGACTCTCCTCAGCGTTAAAAGTTAGATTAATCCAATCGGGATCGCCAAAGGTATCTTTAAAATACCCGATAGGAATGTGGGGGTTGCTAATCAAAATCATCAGCTTAGTCTCATCGTTAGTCATTGTTTCTATAGCTGTATCAATAACCTCAGCGTCAACTTCCGCAGCTTCGTCAACAATCGACATCATGTGTTCAGCGTGCATACCAGAGAGCGCCCCTTTTTCTCCAGGCCGAGAAGTCTTTGCTCTCGCAAACCAGCCTTGTGGGTCTGCTTTCATACGGATGTAATCAGACTGCCAGATAAAAGCGCTCTGATACGGTTCTTTAGCCGAGTTTATAGCGCTGGACATTTCAGACCAAAGCACCGCCGACAGAAGCTCACTGTTGGGAGCTGTAGCCATCACTCGACACAAAGCAAAGCAGTATAAGAACCATAAGCCTAAACGACCCACAATAAAAGACTTCCCGGTACCGCGACCAGATTTTACTGCAATCTTCCACGGTAGCGTCCCATTAACCGCGCGATACACCGCCACCACCAAAAGCATTTGTTGCCAAGTAATGTGACAGCTTTTGTCATATTCCCCAAACATCCCAGGGTGAAATAGCAATGCCTCTAAATTAAAATACTGCGCTGGTGTGGTATATAGCCGTTCCAGTTGTGACCGGTATCGTTCAAGAATCGGTTGTGGTGTCAGCCCCCATACTTCCTCCAGAAAAGCGAACGGATTGCCTTGAAAAGATTTAAAAGCCTCGACTAGAAAATTCGCCTGTTCCTCCATTGTCATATTCTCGCCTATCATGATGTGGTATGGATTTTAGGAATAGTATAGGTCGGTAAGTCGTATGGCGTAGTAGGTTTTTGTTGGTATGCCCGGATACCAGCTTGCACCAAGTCAAACTGAATAGATGCTTCAATCTTAGCCTCCTGCGGAATTTTACCAAGTCGCCGATCAATCAAAGAGTTCCACGCCGACATATTAATCGGACTTTGTTGTAGGATAAAATAAGAATACTCCTGCTCATGTTTTTCGAGAGATGCAGGAGTTAAAAGCGTATTAGAAAACCGCGATATATACTCTAACGCAAGGATAATCTCATCAGGATCAGTAATATGCGTATACTTCGCCGAGTTCTTAGCTGTGGTATCTAATTTTAACACTCGAATATCCCCCATCGCAGAAGACAAAGCTGACAAAGTAAGATGCTGAATATTACCGTCAACGTGACCACTGATAACATCGTGAGAAATTTCTTTTTGATTTTTAATGGACGAAGGTAGGTTAGTCATTTGTTTTTTATTATACAACACATAGTGGGGAGGTGTATACTGTGGTTATGACAATTACAATGCGTGAACAGGCGGTAACTAAAGAGTGGAATAAAAAAGGACTCATGGGATTGCGAGTCAGTTCCTTAATGCTACTAGAGAATACCGGTGGGGGAAATTTAGCCAAGGTGCTCATCAGACATACGCTCAAGGCTTTACCCCAAGGGCTATGGGACCGAGCAGAACAATTTTGTAGGGAGATATGCTTTGTAGCTCAGGTGGAATTTACTATGGAAGACTATTTAGAAATCATTGGTGAGGTAGAGACCGACAGAGAGGATGAGGAATTTGATTAATCGGGCGGGGAGAAATTTTTTTATTTTTGGGTTTGTGGGGGGTTTTGTGTATATTTAATATATCTATGACAATCATAAGGAGGCAATTTATTACCCTTACTTGTGTTACAGATAGAGCATAATGGTTGTAAATTTTTTATATCCATCAACAAACCGCCTTTAGTAAGGGGCGTAATATGATCAATAGTTATATTTTCTGATTTGCACCAAACACATGTCCTTCCTTCTTCTTTCCATTGTTCTTTTATTTGTTTGGCAAACGCTTGATAATGTCCAGATTTATCTTTTAAGGTTTCAAAAGAACACTTTTCACAAAATTTACGAAAATTTGTCCCCGTTGTGTTTATTGAGCATATTAAACATTTTTTTTGTTTCGGAATTTTTCCATTTTCGTGATACACCTCATGTTTACTACAATATTTATTTTTTCTACCAACGATTTCTTCATTACAAATAGTGCAAAATCTCACTTTACGAACGTATTGATTTTCAATCCTACATTTTTCTGTACAGAAATTTTTTTGTTTATATTTTGTTGCGAATTTTTTACTGCAAAAAATACAGGTCTTTTTTTCTATTTTTGCTTCGGGTCTACAAAAAGCATTGGAGCATTTTTTTGTGCAGAATTTTCTTCTTTTATTTTCCGCCTTAAAAACAAGTAAGCAGTTGGGGCATTTTTTAATCATGTTATAAATTTAACATATATAAAATATTTGTACAGATTATTTATTTTTATGATTGGTTTTTTGGGTGGGGAGATGTGGGTGTGTCCATATAAATCTTGGACGGCCTCACTTTTCGAGGGTATACCCTACCCCCGGCCCCCACTTATATATATATGATCAATCAACTAACCAATCAATCAATCAATACAAAAATAAACATATAGCCCTTACGCATGAGCCTATGACATGCCATGTATACACCCACATGGTGCACACATGGCACCCCCACACGTTCGCACAATATACATAAAGAGAACGTGTCATATGGCCCTTGTTTTAAGCCACGTAAAAACAGCAATCAACCACACATATACCAGATGTCAATTTTGCTCTTGATTAGTGACATACTTTCGTGTTGTTGTTCGATTATTGGTATGTCAAACGGGGCTTCACCTTTTGGGATTGTGTGGTGTAGTGTGCCTATAGAGTATAGAGTATCCTTATTTATATACTTATTATTAATATATATTAAACAATACATACATACAAATGTACATAGCTACGACATAGTGACATACTTTGGGGCAAGTCGCCGAATCCTAACCTTTTTATTATTTGGCTAGTAAAGTCTTCGAGTATGTCGTAAATGCAGAGTCACACAAAAACGACTTTGTCAACACGATTTAAGCGCTCTAAATAACAGAAATTATAACACAAAACACCTAAAAAGTCCATGACATACTTTTCTCGAGTATGACAAGACAAAATAAAATATGGCTCTAAATAACGTTTATTATAACACACAAAAATGCCCTTGTGTATGATTAACCCACACAATCCACCATAAGTCAAAATAAATTACAACACACAAAAGTATGTCATGGCAAGAAAAAACCCAAAAACAAAAACCCACTTTTGACAATCCCCCAATCATATTGTATAAAACCCACTATCCCCACAATACCAATCTGATCACCTGTACATATATATAGTATTATGATACTATAATAGTAGTAGCAACCAACACATATATACATAACTATAATCAAACATGATTGAAATACTACTAATCAAACAAGGTGACGATAGTGGACGCATGGTGCAGCACGCGCCAACACTAGATCAAGCAAGAAAAATAATCGCCAACGGACTACCCCCAACACCTACAGGTTACTCATATAAAATAACAACCTAATGATCACCTGCACACAATGTAGCCAAAACACATCACCACTGGAAATTTTCAGCAAAGGCGAGTGCCTACAATGCCATGATAAAGCGTTCACATTTGACGGCACACTACCCAACTTTATAAACACAATAAAATAACAAACACATGTTAAACCACTACCTAGTAAAGCGAAACAATAAGATCGTATCAATCATCAGACGCACCCCTTTCAAGTCCCTAAGCACACTTATCAACCGTCAAAAGTTCGCACAACGTAACGCGCGACTAGCCAACCTACTAACTAAATAATCACCATGCAAACAAAACATATAACGTCTACACATTTGACGAACTATCAGACGAACAAAAAGAAAAAGCCCGCGACTGGTTTCGTGATGGTAACGAGTACCACTTTTTGGGTGAAGCAATGGACGAACACTTACAGGATTTATTGTTAGAAAACAAATTGAAGTGCGACGAACCTAAAAT
>Ga0105050_10008211_pt1 | contig 12130 bp, 8 predicted proteins | sample FRY01_FD_78088 | JGI IMG/M metagenome (GOLD analysis project Ga0105050, IMG submission 78088) | Freshwater microbial communities from Lake Fryxell liftoff mats and glacier meltwater in Antarctica - FRY-01 | ecosystem: Environmental > Aquatic > Freshwater > Ice > Glacier meltwater ... | reverse complement strand
CGTGGATATTGTGGCGAATGTGGCCCAGAAGATTAATCCGAAAATTGCGCTGGTCGAGGCCTTTGGCTTCGGCGGGCAGAATGTGGTGGTCGCGTTTAAGAAGTGGGAGGGGTAGGGTCGGGCAGAAGTAGGATGTTTTGAAAGCTTCATAAAAAGGAGAGAGGGATGCGGAATATCCATTTTCCGCATCCCTCTTTCCTTTGTTGTCTCAAATTATTGATCTGTTGTTTGCTACAGCCAGCCTAAAGTTGGTGCTATCATTTTGCGAAGCCTAACCCTGTCAGGCGACTGGGAAATAGTCCTTCCGTGTTGCATAAAGTAGGCGATAGCATTGTCTATTGCACGGACTCTTTCGTCCTCAATCAGCCCTTTGACTACTTGGGCATGAACAGCAGGCATTCTTGGGGAGCGCAAATGCGCATGACGCAGTTTGCGGGGTTCACATCCCTCGTCCAGCCAACGCATGAGTCTTTCTGTTATCGTCTGCATTCTTCGCTTCTCCCTTTGAACACAAGTGATGTTTCCGAGTAACCAGATGTATGGTTCGTCAGTACTACTGATGAGAGAAGTATATGGCAAGTTTGGGATTCGTATAGCGCAATTTTATTGCTGTTTTCTATCCTGAGAGCTGCTAATGAAACGCGCTTTTCTCACTGTTATCTCACGAAGTGGGGTACGGGGTTGACATTTGGTAGACGTTTACCTTAAAATGTTTTCACGGTTAGTCTACACGCTCTGAGGCAGTGACTTATGGCAGACGACGAATCTACCCACATCGGCGGCGATGTCAACGTAAATGGCGGCGACTTTGTGGCTGGGGACAAAACGATTATCAACCTGGCTGGCCTACCAGCAGACGAACTTATCCTTGCGCGCTTGGCTGAAATTGATGCGTATTGGTTGCAGATGATTGAACGCCTCAATCGACCGGAACTTGCCGAGGTAGACGTGAGTGACTGTATCAGAATGATCGATCAGGTAGATGAAATTCGCCTTTATGATCCATCGAAATCCATTGAACGTCTCAAGGAAATCCAGATCAAAATAAATGGGGACAGGAATCAATCCGCTGATCCGTGGGTTTCGCCCCGAGTTCGAGGATATTTTGGGGAGTATATTAAAAGAAATGATCTCGGTTTCCTTTCCTTGTTTATCCGTCTGCTGTCTCTCAAAGATTTATCTGGTTTGAGTCCTGAGGAGGCAATAAAGGAACTAGAGAAAATTGGTTCACGAAATGAAATAGGTATAGCCATTGAATGGGCCATTGGGGATAGCGAATTGCCTCGGGAATACAAACTTAAAGCAGTCTCCTTTCTGCAAAGTACGTATAAGATAATTGATTACGGATATTCCTTGGAATATCTTGAACAATTGCATTGGTCATCGTTGCTTCATTCTTGGTCCACTATCTCATTCTGGCGTCAAAGACAATCGTTCATTCGTTCTCGGACGCTAACAATTGGAGAAAATGCGTTCGTGTCTAAATCTGCGGAAGGGGATCCTTTCCTATTTCCTCCGGGACAGACAAATAGCGGGTGGATAACGTACACCTCTCAACCGCCTAAACTTCGTCCTGAGTGGTACAAGGAATTGCGACATCGTATGCAGTACCCACGACCTGTATATGTGGTCGGAGATCGCGGGTTTGGAAAAACAGCCGCTGCTTTGATGTTGGCCTGGGATGAATTGCTGGCAAGACCTGGCGGTCGATATCTTCCATCTTCTACTTTTTCCGTTTACTCTCCCTATCGTATTGCTCCCACAGCAGACAGTTTCTTGAAACAATACGCGTTGGCATATGCAAAAACTTTGATGGGATATCTAGCAGCTACACCGTATGAATTCCTTCAGGCCCCAAGGAACCAACAGAGCGCAATGGCAATGTTGTTAGTCTGTTGTCTGGGTTCGGTAAACGAACTGCGCGCTCAATTCTCACAGCATCGGATGCGCCGGATTCCTATGCCTACTCGCTTTTTTGAGGTCTTGAAGCAAAATGTGGCAGGTATTAGCCCTGTTAGGCTAAATCTCACTACTGTTGACACTGAACGATTGTTATCTTTGTTACTTGATGCAGTCCCTCATTCTGTTATCCGACGAATTCCACTTGTGGACATTCAACTATCTGATACAGTTACCCAAAAAATACTCCCCCTTCTGGATGATTTAATACCCACACTCAATAGGCTGGCTGAGAATGGAATGGGTGCGACAGTTTTTGTGCCTCGAAGTCTCGTTGATCAGATATTGTTGCCGAACGATCCAATGTTTCCTGCCTGGAGATATGACGAGATTGCCCAATTGCTTGGAAATCGGCTGTCAGCAGTCACCAGGACGCAGCAATTCGACCTGAGCATTTTTTGTGACTTCAGGAGTATTGATAGCATCGAAGAAATTCAGAAACGGGTGATCGAAACCAGCCATATGCTGCCGGGTCGTTTGATTGAGATTGTTCAACACTTCATTCGTCGAATTGAGAGGACAAACACATTATTGGACCAGAAAGAGATCAATGATATTTTTGATTCAATTACGTAGGTGTGTCAAAATGTAAATGGCCTACTGTTCATAATTGTCCTGGGCCATAACATCGCACCCTACATCGACGAGTAGTAACGAGTACCCAATGCAACTCACTGTATCCCAAGCATTTGGCGCATTGCGCGCCGAAGATGAACCATGGCTGGAGCAATGCTTTGTCGCTCCGGCTGATTTCGAGCGGATTGTCAGCAACCGTTCTGAAGTGATTTTCGGAAGCATCGGTTCAGGCAAGACCGCGCTTTACGAAACAATCAAACGCAAAAACAGAGGACCGTCGGGAGAGCCAATCCGACTCCTTATTGACTGGCGGATTAGCGCACCGGCTGCCATTGATCCCGAACGTGCCTCGTCGATGGTGCGTAGTCAGGTTCAGCACCTGTTTGACCTGTGCGCGGTGCAATTGGCTACGCACATTGTCAACTTTCCAGAGCGCTTTGTCGCTGCGCCCGAATGGGTTCAGCAGCGGATCAATTGGTTTATTCAGTCGTATGTAACAGGCAGCCCCGAACTTCGCCTGGGTCATCTAATCGCTCGCAACTTGCCGGGATCCTCTGCATTGCGCAGCCTGCTGGACTCTAAGCCACCCGCTTTTTTGCATCCGAATGCAGCGCCACAGGAGACGATTGAGGAATTGACCCTCGGTCTGGAACAGATTGGTCTACAAGGGGTCTGGTTTCTCGTCGATGATATTGAGCGCCATGCCCACAATGACGAGAAGTTGATGCTGGAGATGTTTCAGGCACTTTTGGGTACGCTGCCGATCTTTGAAAAGTCTGGCTTTGTCTTCAAGCTCTTTGTTCCCGAACGTTTTGAGGGGGTATTCAGTCGGACAAGTGGGTTTGAGCGTAGGCGTATAGCTGGTATTCGGTTGCGACTGACTTCTATTGAATTAGAACGTATTGTCAATAAACGCCTACAGTTTGTCACCGGTGATCCTGAGTTCCATTTGGGCCGCCTCTATTCCGAAAGCGAGATTTTGACCTGGTTGCGGGCTACCGGTGCCGAATCTCCACGCCATTGGCTTGATCAGGTCTACCCGATGATAGGCCATTACATTGCACACGATTTAGATCGTATGTTAACAAAGAAGGAATGGAATTCTCTGCGCCAGAATTATCCACCTCAATTTTACTTTTATCCAGACAAAAAGAGTGTCATTGTGGGCGGTAAGGTAATGACTTTGGATGAAGTGCCGCCCAATGCTGTTGATATGCTGGCCTATCTCTTTGCCCACAACAATGAAATTGTTTCTCGTGAAGAACTCTACTTTCTTGCCTTCAAACCAGGACTTCAGCGTATTCCCGTAGTTGGTGAAAAAGAATATGAGTCGCCAAACGACTATAGGGGTGCGCTAGATACAGCCCTCTGGCGTCTGCGTAACGCTATCGAACCGGATCCGAAGTTTCCTGTTCTGTTGGAAACCAAGCGAGGCCACGGCGTGCTATTACATGTGCGCTTCTGATTTTTGTCACTGATAAGTTTTCTGTGAGTTTTTTGTGATATATGTGTGGCGCGATTGCATATCAATTGTGGTGGTATAGCGTTTGGTATTTGATATACTTGAAAAGTTCCATGCCTTACGGAGTATTGACTTGGATAATTTTCACCATACAGGATCGTTCTCCTATTCGCGCGACAATGAAGAGATAAATCGATGGCTTAAGGTGAATGGTTTTCTCTATGATCCATTTGCTGAATTGGATGCATCCACCGATCCTTATCTTCATCAATATATTGTTCAGCATACAGCAATGGATGCTCTTTGGGGACAGAATCACGCATTGATCTTTGAGCCAAAAGGTGGTGGAAAGACCGCGTTAAGCGTGCGTACTGCGCAAAACTGTTATGTGGGTCAACAGCGGAATCGTCCGTTCCCTATCTCTTATTTGCCACCTTTTTTGAACTGGGGTGGCGCTACACCTTTGCCTGAAGAACATTTGCAGGCGATTTTGACCAGTGCTATGAAACAACTGCTAATTTCTATCGTCTACCGGCCCCATTGGTTCTTGGAGTTGAATTCGAACGACCAGCAGCTTATTCGCTCTTTTTTGGAACGCGATTTGGCCGGTCCATTAGAGGGATTTTTGGCTCTTGTGGATGTCGATCCCAAGCAATTAAGCATCTTCCGAAAACGGCTTAATATCTCCCTCCCTATACGCTCGACACCCGCGGTCTCACAAGTGCTGACATTGCGGAAACAGCTTGCCTCTATTGCCCCACAGACTATAGCGGAAGATACGGTGGCCCGTTGGCATCTCCTCCGGCAGATTCTTCTCTCGCTCTTTCGCTTTGATTCGATCTATCTCCTGATTGATGGACTGGATGCTGGCCCTGAGACCGCATCCGATTCCCAGGCGTTGATCCGATCCTGTGATTTTATCTGGCGTTCTCTGCCCAATTGGGAAGCCGAAGGTATATTCGTCAAAGCCTTTTTACCGGCAGAGTCAACTGATGCCTTGCAGGCAGATTATGCTGCTGAGTGTGGCCGCGCAAAATATGTTCATATCGAATGGACAGAAGATTTGCTTGTAGAGATGCTGATGCGCCGGATCGATGCAGCTACCCAGGGGCAATACTCCAGTTTCGCGGCTATTGCAACACCTGATCTGATGGATGTGGAGCAGCAGATTGTAAAAGCGGCTGGTAAAGTATCCGGTAGCAATTTGCCGCGCGAGGTTCTATCGCTTTTGTCGCATATTTTGCTTGCCGCTGCCCGGCGATCTGTTGAGCCTGCGCGTTTGCATTACGAAGATATAGAGACAGGTATCCGTACCTATAAAATTGAGATGTCAGCCCATCAATCGAACCAGCAGGAGTGAGGGCAATGAAGCCTATAACAGAGACGATTCAACGCCCTTCTTTTGACACCACTGCTTTTGTCGGACGCAGCGATGAAACAATAGGTCGAAGCAAAGAAGTCAATCTGATACTTACCAAAGCAAAGAAGCTATGCGACGGCGAGGAGGTCGAAAAGCGAGTAACTGTCTTTAGCGCAGAGACTGCTTTGGGCAAGACTTGGTTGTTATGTCAGATCGCGCACGAACTTTCTATAGGGCCTTGCCCCGATCGTATGAAAATATACCGTCTCGATCCGCCCGACAAAGCCAGTATTACGGACGATTTTGACGCAACGAAAGAGACCAAAAGAGTTTTGGCGGAATTTGCGGCAGACGTATGGGGCGAGAAGATTCAAGAGGTGTCTCTGCCTGAGTTAAGCCGCAAGGTGATGGATGTCACAAAAGAGCGTCTTGGGCGCTACTCACTCGTCTTGTTTGTAGATGCTGTGTTCGAAGCTGATTGGAATTTTCTTGAATTATTTGAGGAACATCTTCTTGGCCCGCTTGCGATTATTCCCAATGTGTTGATTGTCCTCTCTGGGCGCGGTCGCAAGTTCCCCTGGTCCACGCCAGAATTGCGTTTTCGGGCGGATTTTCATGATTTACACCCATTTAATTTGGACGATACAAGAGTGCAAATCGAAAGACTGGATCGGCCAGGACTGGCTGCGTCCGATAGCGTTGATGTAATCCAGGAGATTGGTCAGGGTGTGCCAGGTGCTACGGTTTGGCTTGTTCAAGACAACGACTTCCTCAAAACTCAGAATCCAGAAACCCTTGACGCTATCCTGAATCATTTTTTGGAATCAGTATCAGCAGAACCGGACAACAATCGTACGAAAATACGCGGTTATATTGAAGCATTGTGTGTCTTGCGGGCTTTTGACGACGACAGGTTAAGTAAATTTATACAGGTGTATGGTCAAGCTACTGGCAGTTCTGTTGCGGGTGTGGCCGTTTCCCATGGGGTCAGTGTCAACATCCAAAAGATTCTTGTGAATGAAGCACTTGCTCAATACAAAAGCGAGGAAGGCGCATATATTCTGGATAAATATCTGGCCAAATTGGCCGAAGAATATTTACGAAGAAAGAATCCATCTCTTTGGAAGCTATTACACACAACCGCCATAGATTTGTATGCTGAGTGGGTTACTAAATATGAACGCACAAAAGAACGGTGGATTGTTGAGAAAGCATATCACGAAGGTGTATTAGCCTCTGCAAAGACAGACTGACAGGCTCAACCTCTGCATTTCAGCGTTTTCTTTTTCCAGAACACCCAAGCTCAGTGTCCACACTAGCAGGAGCAATCGTATGGCTACCCAAGAATTTCACATCGATCCCTTCACAAGCGCGCGTGCCACCCCAGAGTTAGTGGGCCGTGCGCGCGAAGTTGCCGAAGTAGTGGATATGGTAATGACTGCTGATTCCAGCCTTTTGATTCACATCGTGGGCGAGGGTGGCATCGGTAAAACCCGTATCTTGACTCATTTGCTGGCGAAACTGGCAGAACAGACGGAGGCGTTATGGGTTGCTTCCGAGTTGCTGGATTTATACCACGCAGAGGTCAATACTATCGAAGGATTGGTGGCTGAACTCTGCCGGCTTCTTGATCCAATGGGGGACCATTTCCCTATCTATCGCGAAAACCGGGCGCAATTGCAGGACGCCCGGGCGCTGCGTCCCCACGCGGTGGCAGAGATTGCCACTCTGCACGATCGTACAATTGCCAGCTTTAGCACAGACCTGGCTACATTGAGCCAGACCAAACGCGTTGTCTTTGGCCTGGACACTGCTGAAAAGCTGGACCTTCAACGCAATCCCATTGCCGACCGAATTGGTGTACAGGAGGTGCAGGTTGGCACTATTGAATGGATATGTACACTCTTGGCCCAGATGCCTAATGTGTGCATACTCCTGGCAGGCCGCCCTGGCAAGCGTGACGTTATAGACGGGACTGACAAGGGTGAGTTAGCAAAAGAGCTTAAGCGTCGTGTGTTGAGCTATCGCTATGTAGACTTAAAAGGATTGCGGGAAGAGGAAGCACTTGTCTACTTTGAAGCAGTGATTGCACGGCTGAAAAGCACGGGCAATGAAGAAGATCGCTGGGCAGCCCGTCGGGTAATTGGTCTCCCTGATGATATGCGCCGCACAATTTTCTATGCACTGCGGGATGGGGATGAGATACCTACTGTGCGGCCCATCCTGCTTGCCTTGGCCATTGATTTTATGGTGGTATCCGAAGGCAATCATATGCAGGAATTTACTGTATCCCCTTCCATTGCCATGCAAATGGAAGCCAGTGAATGCGAACAGTCGCGCGAGCGACTAGGCGTTGAGTTTATCAAACTGTTGTCCCAGCGTTTGGCCCCAGCCGATCGGCTTGTCAAAATATTGGGATGGCTGCGTAAGGGGGTCACTCAATCTCTGTTGCGAGAAATCAGTGGGCTGGAATCATCCGACTTTGATGAAGCCTGGCAGAAAATCCGGGGATTATCTTTTGTTAAGGAACGCCCCAGGGACCAGCGCATCTTCTTGCATGACGAAATGTATCAGATTCTCCAAACCCATGCGCTGGATCAAGGCACGGACAGCGAAAAAGAGCGTATCTTTACCCATTTGCGAAACTATTATGAAAGCCGTATCCGCTCCTTGGAGAAGCAGATTGATGAATTGTTCCGGCCTTTGGCTGCTGACTACAAGGAAATTGTGGGTGATGCACCAGAGATCAATCGGTTGCGCGGTGATGTACGTTCTGCCATTATTGAAGATGTCTTCTACCGTCTGCGGTGGAACGCCTTCCGCGGCTTTAATGTCTATTTCCGCTATAACGAAGAGGCCGTATCCACGCTGGATACAGAACTCAGCGCACTACTACGTGCGGAAATGCGTTCCTTTGTGGATGAAAGTGGATTGCAGGGCATAGCCGATGGAATGGAAGGGCTGTCCTATACAGATGTGGTAGCTGACGAGGCTGTGCGCTGGATTGAACTCTTGACCACCAGCGGCAAGAATGCAGAGGCACTGATGCTGGCCCAACGCCTGAACGGAGAACTTTTTGATGAGATTATCCGCCCAGGCGGTGTAATAGCCAAAGCTGAGTTGGATTCGTGGAATGGCCTACTCGAAGGAGAAACGGGCAACTATCGTGAGGCCGAGCGTCTCATCGATCTTTCTATCGAGCAGCTGTCCCCCATACAGCGGTATCATCGCTGGGTTGGCGTTTTGGCCCGAGCCTATAATAATCGAGGATACATATTTCGCCAGCAGGGGCGTAATCACAGAGCAATAGAGGCTTTTCGTGAAGCTCTGCCCTTATGGAAAGCACTCAAAATGGATGGCGAATGGGCAAATACATCTAATAATCTTGGGTTTGCTCTTGCCGAAATTGGTGACTATGACAATGCACAGGTCGCTGTGCGGGATGGATTACGAATCAGAGAACGCTATGGACCCCAACGCCCGATTGCTCTCAGTGTGAATACTTTGGCATTGGTATATATTCGCCAATTTTCTTCCGAAATTGCTATTGATCACGCAACTCGGGCTGTGGAAATATTTACGCAGGCCAATGATTTTCGCGGACAAGGATTGGCCCTCCGTGCCTTAGCCGAAGCCAAACGACGCAGCAGCGGTTCTCCTGCCAATCTTCAAATCTCAGGGCGTAGTATTCAGCTTCTGGAGGAAGCTGAACAGGCCGGGGTGGGCTGCGTGAAGATTTTTGATGAAAAAGACGGTAAGATTGATGAGCCGGTGCGGCTGGTATTGGCGCTGATCGAACTCGGTTGCATCTACCGCGAGTGGATGCGTAGGCGCCAATCCCCCGGTTCCACAGCACTTTCTCCTCATGAAAAAGATGGTACTCGGGAAATTTTGTCTATCGACCGGTTCTTTCAACTCTCGGTTGATGCCTTCATCCGTGCTGCCGCAGTAGCAGAATCGCATCAATTGATCAGCAATCAATTGGATGCTCTGATTAGCTGTGCCAGAGCGATGCAGATTCGTTTTGATGCGCGCAACAGTGGTCAGACTCTCGCTGATCTATCGCCTCACTTTCTCGAATTGTCTCAAACGATTGATGGTGTATTGTCTGGACATTTCGGTACTGCTGGTTCAACCTTTGGGGAACAGTTGGCTGGTGTCAATCGGGATGAGATGTTGATTCGGAGGGGCGATTGGGAGACATTTCAGGCCGAACTTCACCTGCGTGAGTTTCAACGGACAAGGGGTAATTCTGATCTGTGTATGGCAGCGGAACACGCGCTGGTGGCATTTGCCTATTTCGAGACCTACAGTCCGTACATTTTTGCAAAGTTTCGGGCAGCTCGCTCTCGCCTGCACGAGGCATTAAAGCTGCTAAGCGGGGTTGATAGAATTGCGCTGGGTGAATGCATAAACAAGGCTGAAAGCGACTACGGAATACCTGCATCAGGATTTGGGAAATTTGTCTTGGAACAATTTGGATCGCCAGACAAACATATTGAATTGGATTTTTAGTTTTTGCTGTGTTTGTTGATTTGTTGATTTGTTGATTTCGAACCTCAACCCTGTAGATGCAAACAGGGTTGAGGTTTTTTGTTACCTTTCTATTGTTGGTCTTTTGACCGATACATCTTTGCCTTTCCTGCCCGTGGTGCTGGGTTTGAATGCAGCGATGTGTAAACCATTACTATCACCTTGAAAATTCTGTCAATATCTTGAAAAAGGGGCTTTACAAACCCATAACTTTATGCTATGATTTCTTTCGTGAGATTATAGTGATATTTTTGTGATATTGAAGAGAGTTTTTTGCCAATTCTTCTATCTTTATCTTCCCGCATGTTCTACTTTCATTGATTCGCATTTAGTCCGATATTATCTGCCCAGTTTTGAACAATAGGAGAGAGCTATGTCATCCCTGAATCCCTACTTTATCGAATCGAGAAACGAATCTACGCGCCTTGCCCAAACTGTTGATTCGGACTGCGCTTGTGCGGATACCAATTCGTATCTTGAGCCAACAAATTTGAATCTGGTGCAGAGCCAGCGTTTGTCAAAGCCTGCGCTCCACACCCAATGGTTAAGCAGAGATCGCCACCTGGCCTTCAACCCGCTCGCCAACAATGGCCCTGTGATATTGAACGATGCCGCGCTTGCTCTTTTAAATTGCTTTAATCCAAATTTTGCAAGGCGTGACGCATCTGCAGAGGGCGTTGACCACTATCGTCAAAAGGCCATTGAGCGACTGCAAGCTCTTGAATTACTAGAACCGGCGGAAAGTCACCGCCACCTGCAACGGGGCGACGCGCAAACCCTTATTGCCTGGTTGCATACGACCAACGCATGTAACCTGGCCTGCACCTATTGCTATGTGGACAAGAGCGACGAGCCGATGGAGGAAGAAACCGGCTATGCGGCGGTAGATGCCATCTTCCGCTCTGCGCTTGCCAATGGCTTCAAAGCTGTGAAGCTCAAGTACGCGGGTGGCGAAGCAACACTCAATTTTGGACTGGTGATGAAGCTTCACGACTATGCAGCGGAGAAAGCCAGCGAGACGGGGCTGAGGTTGAAGGAAGTTGTCCTCAGCAACGGAGTGGCGCTGACGCGACCGATGCTGGATTTTCTGCGGGAAGAAGGGATGGCGCTGATGATTTCCATCGACGGACTTGGCGAGGGACACGACGCGCAGCGCATCTTTGCCAATGGCAAAGGCAGCGCTCACATCGTCAAACGTTCCATCGACCGGGCATTGGCCCACGGCGTCTCTCCCCACATTTCCATCACCGTCACCGCCAACAACGCGGAGGATGTGGCCGCGGCAGTGGGCTTTGCGTTGGAGCGGGATTTGCTTTTCAATCTGAACTTCTACCGGGAAAACGAGGCAACAGCCGACTCCGCTTCTCTGCGCAGCGAGGACGAACGACTCATTGCCGGTATGCGTCGCGCCTTTGCTGTCATTGAACAGAATCTACCAGAACACAGCCTGCTGGCATCGCTGATTGACCGGGCCAACTTCGGCTCTCCCCACGAGACTGCCTGCGGCGCAGGTGACAGTTATCTGGTGGTGGACCAGAACGGCGGCATCTCCCGCTGCCAAATGGAGATCGAGCATTCGGTCACAGACATCTTCGCCGATGACCCGCTGACAGAAATCCGGCTCTATTCTGGGGGCTTTCAGAATACGAGCGTCGAGGAAAAGACCGGCTGCCGAGAGTGCGACTGGCGCTACTGGTGTGCCGGTGGCTGTCCGTCGCTGACTTATCGGGCGACTGGACGCAATGATGTGAAGTCTCCCTACTGCAATGTCTACAAATCTCTCTACCCTGAACTGCTTCGGCTGGAAGGGTTACGCATCATACGACAGCATTCTCTGCCGTCGTGAGTCACAGGTGAGATTATTATGAGTATATAGATAGAACTTCGCGCTGAAATTAGGAGAAGAAAATCGTAAAATAAAGATATACTAAGCTAGAAGTGGTCACACATCGCACACATCATCAAACATCGACCACCATACACCTTGCAGTATCCCATCTGCAAATAGCCATTCGTTTGTATTGAGGGATATCATATCTCAATATAAACGAATGGCTTGTAAAAGGAGGCCAAATGATGATTCGAAAAGATCGTATAGCCCTAATTGCTGGAGCTGTTGCTGTACTGTTTGGCATATTACTGCTGGACGTTCGCTCATTTTTTAGATCAAAAACGAAATTCAGAGGGTCAAAGGGCCTTTTATGACCCAATCGTCTATCGATTTCACCGATTTCGAGATG
>Ga0105050_10008209_pt1 | contig 12131 bp, 16 predicted proteins | sample FRY01_FD_78088 | JGI IMG/M metagenome (GOLD analysis project Ga0105050, IMG submission 78088) | Freshwater microbial communities from Lake Fryxell liftoff mats and glacier meltwater in Antarctica - FRY-01 | ecosystem: Environmental > Aquatic > Freshwater > Ice > Glacier meltwater ... | reverse complement strand
CCCTTGTTCTTGTTGTGTCTCATAAGCAATCGTGTCTATCACTTGGGACTTCGAAGGCTTGGTGGCTTTCGGGATGTCTCCTTCAGCTTCGAACGCCCCCATGTCACTCAAGTACGTGAGCACGGACTCTTGCCCGGATAGCTTGTCCAGCTGAGTGATGTCCTCCAAGTAGCCTTCCGTCGTGGTCAGCGACGAGTGGCCTAGGATGGCTTGAACCTCTCGGATGTCTTTCTTACCGCCCACCATGGCGTTCGCCGCAAAGTGGCGGAAGGCGTGGGGATGAATGCGCGCGCAAGATTCTTTGGGCAGGCCTGCGGCTCTCGCTACCGTGTGCAGGATGTTGGAGACCCCCTTGCGGGACATCGATTTTCGGTAGTCCGGGCGTGTGTTCTTCCCCCACAGATGTATCGCTGGAAAAAGCGGGGCGTCGGGGAGTTGCAGCTGCTGGTATCTCCACGCCGAGTCCCGTGGGGGGATGTAGTATTCCCCCTCTGGATCCTCGCTCTGGGCGTACGTAGGTGCCGCCTTCTTGTCCATGGCTCCTTGAAACTCAAAGAGTGCTCGGAGGGCCGCTGACGGGTACGGAAGCCTCATCCGCTTGTTACCCTTACGCAGCAACTGGAGTGCGGGGGGATCACTTCCGTCGAACCAAGCTTTCCACTTGCTGTCGGACTTCTCCCGTCGCAGCGACAAAATCTCTGACACGCGGAGCCCTGCAAACACCATCAAGTAGAGGATTGCCTTGTTCCGCAGATCTGTGATGCTTCGCTTGGGAGCATTCTTCAGAATTTGGATGATGTCCGCTGCCGGAACCTTCTGACCACGACTCGCTTCCTTCTTGTACTCCGACATCCCGCGGTTGACCCGCTTCTGGATACCTACCCAAATATTGTGCTTCAACAGAGGCTCTGTCTTGTTGTCCCCCTGGGTGAATAGATCCCACAGGGAACTCAGAGCAGAAATTCTTTGGGCTGCCGTCGTGCGGCCTACTGACGAAGGCTGCTCAACCGAGTACTTGTACATGTCTTGTATCGGCGTGTCTGCACCACTTGAAGGGTTAGGAAAACTGTATTGATTGATCCCAGCGTCAGGGAACGTCTCTCGTAACAAACAAACAGTGGGGGCAGAGACTAGAATCCTTTCAACCACCATCTTCCTCAGGCGTGCGTGGGCTTCTAGCTCGGGCATCGTCAGCCCTTTCAATACCTCCTTCAAGTATATCGACTTGTGCTTTTTTACAATTTCGTAAAGCTGCAAATCCTCCGGGCGGTCTCCGTCCTTCAGCTTCTCGGCTGCTAACGAGAAATTCCTATTCGAGAGCCAGCTGACATAGTCCTCCGCATCCTTGCGCGTGACGTCCTCGGGAGGCACCACCCGGTCGTACTTCATCGCGATCCATTCGAAGAACTCCGCGATAGCCCGCGAATAAGCTTTGCGGGTGTTCGGCGACAGGTGCCCGAAATACTCCTCCCCCTCTTCGGTCGGCCCAGCTAACAGCGTCGAGAACGCTTGCGAGTACTGCTCGGCTCGTTTCCGGTTGCCTCGACCGAAGGAGTCCACCCATAGCTGAAGCCCCTCTTCGCTGTGCTTTCCCCGAAGAGGGGCGAGTTCAGCTCTGTTCTTGCGCATGACCCGCCGAGTCTAGCAGAATTAATCCCCTAGGAAATAGTCCTCCTTATTCGGGTAAAAATGCCCCTTGGTTATGATCACCAAGTCCTGCGCATAGTCTTCCGCCAGAAAATTCACCACCAGGGTTTTGATGAGTCCTGCGTGGGATAGCCTCCTTCGTTCACACCTGTGAACCAGAGCATCCCAAGTCCCTTTAGGCATTGAGGCTTTAAGGGATTTTTTCCTTCCTACAACCACATACCTGGTCCCGTCCAGGATCCAAAAATCTGAATATATCGGTTCCTCCTCGTTTGTTAGGTACCTGTACACCAGAGATCTTACTATCCCTGCTTTAGTGGTCCTCAGGTCTGTCGCGGCTTCTTCTACTCTTTTTACGATCTCCCCGGGGGTGCTTATTACCGTCGCTTTGGTACCGCTATTCGTACCTGCTATGAAGTTATTCATCTTAGAAAGCTTCAGCAGTCTTGCTTCCTCCAATAACTCCGGAAGTATTCCCAGCTTCCTGCAGAGGCCTTCTACGTCTGCCGGGTTGTCTGGGTCTGAATGTCTAGATTCATACAAGGTACTTAGTAGACGTCCCCGGGTTCCAACATTCCCTTTGGGGGTTCTCACGAAACGATTCTAGTCTCCTCCACTACAACCGTAATCCCCTCAATGATTTCAGGGTCCAGTCCCGTGGTGAGTTGGCCTTTGCCTGGCATGGGGTCTGGGGTCGTGACGTTCAGTCGGAAGTTCCCTTGCTGGTCTTCCACTACATGCGCAATTCCAGCAATCACCGGCATTCGATGAAGCTCTCGCTGCGCGCCTTCTCCTACCGGTACAAACATCCCGGGAGCGGTCACCGTGTACAGCACTCCCTTCAGCTGCACCGCGACTTGTTTTCCGTTGTACTCACAAATCCAGTGTTTCATCAAGTCCGATTCTTCCTCGGTTGCCATCCAGGTGCTCCTTCATCTGCAATACCGCGGGGGCGACTCGACGCTCCCACGACCAACTTTGTTGTATCTCACCAGCGTACTTCTTTGCTTCTTCCTGTAAGCCCTTACGGTTGTCAAAACCGTATTCCAGGGCTTTCAAAACATCTTCTACCCTCACCGTGGGTGCAGAGGCTCCTAGGTAATCATCCGACAGCGCGTTGTCACGGTGTTTGACCAAAACAACTCCTGGACCCTGCATGTGGGTGGCGTGTCCCGTGCAGCCCGTTGCGATCACCGGCACCCCGCACGCGCGGGCCTCTAGCGGCACTAACCCAAACCCCTCCGCACGCGAGGGCTGCACCACGAAGTTGAAGTTCTGTAGCCCTCTCGCATACACCTCCGGGAGGATGTTCTGACCGTGGTACACCTCGATACCCTCCGAGACAAAACCCAAAAACTCGTCGAAGAACGCTGGGTTCACCAAGATTCGCAGAGTGCTCCCTTCCGGCAGCTCCCTCGACTTCTGTAGAAGCTTCCAAGCCGCTACGAGCTCCACAGTGCCTTTCCGCGAAAGCCTGGAGGAGGACACGTGGAGGAGGCGGAACGCGTCCCCCCTCTTGCTTCCCTCGTGCACTTGGAACACCGGCAAGACGCCGTGGGGGCAGAGTATCACCGGATGATCAGGAAACTCCCGCTGAAGTACTCCCTCCGCCCAGCGGCTCGGCGCTAGAAACCCCGTGAGCGTTGGTACCTTCTCCCCCCCGGGGAGCTTCACCATGTCCTTCAGCTGCCGGACGAAGCTCGGGGGAATGCCTTCACTGTTCGGGGCGAGCATTAGCCACTGGTTTTTGTGCTGCCCGTGAAAATGCGTCTGCAGGACCCTCATAGGGTCCCCCGTCACCACTGCTATCGGTGACTGCGCGCCGCCCACTAGTTCGTCGTCAAAGTCTGTGGTCTCACCGAAGAAAACCCCGTCGAGCACTCCCAGTGATTTGAAGGCGAGTTCAAGCCCTTGCGTCACGACGCGGAACGAACCCTTCATGTGTCCGTAGAGTCGGATCAACCGAAACCACCACTCATCTTCAAGACTTGCATTCGCTCCGGGCCGATTGCCTCAAGGAGCGCCGCCTCCATCAAACAACCCACCGCACTGTAGCTGTACTGTCTCGCGTACTGAGGCGGACACACTCTGATCTCAGGAGGCTTCGCACGCAGGAGCGCCTCTGCGAAATCCTCAGTCGAAACAGCTCCCCACTGCGCATCCGTCTCCCAGTCATATTGACTGTGTACGGGCCCCATGCCTTCCCTCAGCCAGACGTCTCCCCTCAGCCAGACGTCTTCAGTCTCCGCGTAGTCCTCTGGGCCTCCGTAACCCATGTAAACAAGCCGGTTGCCCGCGAGCTTTGCCTCAAACGCCGGGATGTCCCAGGCTTCTCCGTGCCCGCAACTCACGTAGATGTTGTTCTTCTCGTGCAGCTTGTGAATATCTGCGTCAGAAATCCGGTCAGTAATGATCCGGACGACTCGGTTGAGGGTCTTCTCAGTCCAGCCTCTGGCTTTCACTTCTGGGTCATCTAACCAGAACTGCACAGACTCTTCAGGCGGTGGGTATCCAGACCACGTCGAACCAAACCCCGAAGTCTTGATCAGAAGCGATGCACGATCCTTCGGCTTGAACGCCAACAAGAAGGCGCCTATCATCTGGTGCTGGTTCTTCCGCGGCTCCCACTTACCAATGTGGTAGAAACGCAAGTCCGGCGGGACATCTTCTCTGCCGCGCGGCGCCGCAATCGTGCAGCTCGCAGGATTGTACGGGTACGGGATCACCTTCACCTTGTGCTCCGGCAGACCACTATCTACGAAAGCTTCCTTGTTCGCGGCGCAGGGTACCCAAACCTGGGCCACCTGCTTCAGCTCTTCAATCAGCTGAGGAAACACCCGGTCTCGTTCCCAAGAGGTGTAGATGATGGTGTTCTCCGTCACCAGCTTTGAACTGACTTCGCTCCGAAGCTGTGAAGGGCATATCTGCTCGCGCAAGTACCCCAAGTCGTGAAAGATGAACTGGCGGATCGCCAGTGACGTTCTAGAAAAGGAAATATTCTCCAGGTACTCTACTTCCCTGACTTCTTCTGGCAGCTCTTCGTTCAAAAACTTCGGTTGGCCAATAGATTGTAGACGGATTGGGAGGCCTGTAGTCGCTAGCGCCTTCACCTGCTCGCGCGTGTGCTTCCCCATCCCGTCGGCTGCGTACTTCCACGGGCCATGGTAGGCGATCCCTATCGGAAGCAGTGCTTTCCTGCCGGGGGCGCACAGGGAGACCTGCATTAAATCTTCATCTGGTTTCTCTCCCGAGCCTGAGAAACCTCCTAGCTGCTTCACCAGCTCATCAGCCATTAAATTTCCTCAACAACGGAGTCATTGATCCGTATTGTCCAGCCGCAGTTGAAGTTAGAGCACCGGATAGTGTCTTTGGTAGACACGACACCCGCAGGGTTCACTACTCCTACGTGCTCTACAAACTGGGGCCTCTTGTGTTGCGGACGGTCGTCTATCCAAAACTTTCGGTGACTCTCCCTCACCATCAGCTGGGCTTCCGCCATCGGAACTCCTCGGTTCACACACTTCAGGCACACCAGAGTGAACATCATCTCGACTTCTGAAGGCTTGTCGAGCTTCGGGACCATTGTCGCCTCAGCAATGCACTGCTGGTTGTGGTAGTCCCGGTAGGTCAGCACTAGTCGAGGGGCGTCGTTCTTGATGAAGTTGTTGTTGCCAAGGCGGGCAATACTTCCGTCTACGCCGACACCTTGTTTCGACATGCTCGCTTGCTTGTCTTGGTGGGCACGGCGTACTTTGGCATTCTCCTCCCGCACTCTCATCTCGTTCTGGAACGAGTCCGGTAGTACCGCGCTGTCTTTGACGATGATCGTCGGGAAAATCTCCTTAGACATCCAACACCCCTGCCATGCACAGCCTTTCGCTGACCACTACATATTTCTGGCCCTCCCACATGAGGGTGTTCACCAGATTCGGATCGTCCCACACCTTCCGGGGCACTATTACAAGCATCCCCTCTTTGGCGACAGGAGCGTAGAACTCCCCGCGCCCGTAAGGGATCCCCTCCCCCACGGCGACCACCCGGGCGAGCACCTCGCGCCCTATGATCACTACCCCTTGTTCTTCTTCTTCTGCCTCGCGCAGAAGTAACTTGTCCCCGAAGGGCTTCAGCTTTTTGCCGGTCATCGAGGAGTGATTCTGCTAGCTCGGCTAGCAGAAGTCAACGCTTCAGTTTCCGGTCAATTCCCCTGAGAATGATCGCCGTCGCGACACCTACCGTCACCGATAGGAGCAACGTCTGGAAGAGCTGCCCCTGATACCAAGGGGGTTTGTGCGTCCCATCCACACAGTTATTGCACGACGGGTGAGTCGACTCGGGGGAGCACTCTAAACAGGTCCCGTTGACCAGCACCGAACAGTGTGGGCACGTCGTGAAGGGAGTGATCTCTCCCGCGCCAAGCGCCGGGAAGATCATTTCTTCTTCTTGTTGCTCCAGTAGACCCACGCCAGGGCCCACCCGAGGAAAATCCCGCCGGCGGCTGCCAGCGCTATCATGCCTTCGTTGCCCGCCTTCTCCGAAGAGTCCGCGCCCACAGCACGGTTACGGAGTGTCCAGTCCGAGATGATCGAACGAATTGGAACGTCTCCCAGGCCATTCGCCGCGATGCGCTTCGGGCCCGCGAGTAGCGGGTTCACTCCCCAACCAGGTACCGGTGCGAGCTGCCATCCGGGGGTTGCAGCATTCGGGGACTGATACGCGTTGTCTGGCAGGTTATAGTAACTCATGACGCTCTCCGGGCCTTGTGGCTCTTCAGGACTTGGTAGTGTTCGTTGAGCTTCGTCATCTCCGCCGTCTCTCCCCCGCGGTCCGGATGAATCTGCTTGCTGCGGATGCGGTACATCGCAGTGATCTCCTCCAGAGTAGCACCAGAAGTGAGGTTCAAGTACTCAAACGCAATATCTGTGCGGCTTCGCTTCTTACTGCGTCCGAGGACCTTCCCGACGCACTCGTCGCAGATCATCTCTCCACGGTAACTCACGTGCGCGTGCGCGAGGCACGTCGGGTCGCTGCACCCGATGCACGAACCCAGGGCGTCCTCGTCGCAGAAGGAGCACTGCTCCCCGCGCAGCAGGTACGGGGTCCACTGAGACACCGCGCTGCGCGTCAGGTGCGCCGCCCACTGTCCGAGCTGGTCTGCGACCCTACGCGGCGTGTTCTTATCCGGGAGGTTCGCCTTTTCCAGTGTGGAAAGAAGACCTCCCGAAATTGCCTTCAGCCATTCGGGTACCCCAGCCAACAGTTTATTTCTTTCGAGTCGCTAGAAGAATCACCCCGAGTACTGCAACAGCTCCCAGCGCCATATGTGCTGGTTTGATCCCATCATCTTGAGATCCTGGAGCTAATCCTGGAGCTATCACCGACCCCTTCAAGGGATCCCCTTGAGTCGCTACAATGAAACCCACCAACTTGGGAATCGTCCTAGTGGCTTCCGCTTCGGTGAGCCCTCCCTGTGAGGCAATCTGCATCATCGCTATGATGCCTGTCGAATTCGGATGCAGCAGAGGTCCCTCAAAGAACCCATTCGTTGCAATCTGATTTGCCGCAAACATGGGAAGAATTGCTCCTCCGTCCGTGGGAGTTCTAGCAAATGAAGAAACCATCACTGCGGGTAAAGCGGATGCACCTCCTACCGCAATGATCCAAGTTCCTGCATAGTTCCGAGCTTCCTCGTCCCATACAGGGTTATTGAACATCTTCGGGGGTTGCGGGTCGTTCACAGTCGGACCTGCGATGAAAGCCATCAAGCTCTTCACCTGCAGAACAGTGTCTGGATCGTTCATGTCCAGAACAGCAGAAGCTGTTACCTCTCCGAGGCCGCCGCAGCTGCGACATCCGCCGAGGCTTCCGTCTCGGAAAGACATCAACTCTCCGTACTTCCCGAGACTCCCGTCACGGAACGACATCAAGTTGCCGTTCTGTCCGAGACTTCCGTCACGGAACGACATGAGTTGACCTGCATCATCGCCTAGTCCTGCCGCGCCAGCGTGGATAGGAGCCCCTTGGTTGCTGAAATATGCCATCTTATCGATCTCCCAAAATTCGCTCTAGCTTGTCACGGGAGGCATATGCGATCATCCCTCCGGCCATTATACCAATTCCTAGCCAGGTCCAAAAGGGGATACCAGCGTCCATCTCCTCTTTGCCGAGCCCCACCAACTTGCCGGCGAGCCCTAACGGCCCCCCGTAGCTGTTCAGCAATTTGGGTCCTTGCTCTGCTGCCATCTCGTAAGGATTCACTTTTCCTTTGCTCCCTGCCAGATTACAACTGCTGCGACAGCTACTGTCCCAGCCACAAGGAGTGGGCCCCAGAAGGGCATCTGCGCCGGCGTGCTAGCTGCGGGGGGCGGAGGCGGCGGAGCAGCGGGGGGCGGTACCGGTACCGGGAACGGAAGATCCGGGAGCGGAAAGTCTGGCAGACCCGGAAGGGGGTTCGGAATACCAGGGAATGGGTTCGGGACTCCAGGTAAGTCCGGAGGGAGCGTCAAAAACTGCGCGCCGTACGCCACAGGAAAACTGACCACAGGCTTCCCTCGGAGGGTCGTTCCCTCCACCGGTATCTGTTGGCCGTAAAGCAAGTCTCCGCGCAACTGGGACGCAACCAAATCCATCGACTTGTTGCCCTCTTTGTCGAGAGGTCTCCGGCGCGCCCAGTGATGGAACTCTATTCGGGGTACCGGATTCGGATCGTCTTGGCGGTACACACCCTGCGTCTCAAAGAACTCATACGGGCTGCCGGTCAACGCGGCTTCTACTTCCGAACGAGAGCGCGGGGCGGTCGTCTTGATCAGAACAAACGGAATCGGCTGCCCAAAGAAAACATCCTTCGCAGTCTTCAGCGCCGACTCCGAAAGCAGGAACGTCTGCACGTTCGTGTCGGGGTTCCGGATTTCTGACCACTCTAGATCACTGACAGGCGTACCCCAGGGAGTACTGATCCCAACAGACGCGAGATTAAGCTGCTCCGGCAAGCCACGCAGAAGCTCTAGCAACTGTACCTGCATCGAAGTCCCCGGAGGGGCGCCGATAGCTTGGTGCGTTACATGACTCCCAAACTTATTGAGGGGTCTAGCGTGCTCGTATCCAGACATTAGGGAGCCTCATTCACCGACAGAGAACGATCGCTGACGCATCCGAGCTTGATCAAGACTTTGTCGGATTTTTCCCCCGGCACGTGTCGAACAAGACCCGTCAACGACCGTTCTCTGTCGGTGAACCTATTCATCGCATGGACTCTTCACCCGCATTCTGCGGGAACTTGTAGGCCTCTTGTAGGTTGTCCGAGAACGTTGAAGGGACTAGGATCCCCGTCAAGTCGAACTCGATGAACGCTAGAGGAATTGGAACAGGTCGGAAGATCAAACAACGCGCTTGAACGGTCTGGCCTGACTCGACATACAGAGTGAAGGGGATCGGCGCGGGGGGACCGTAACGGTCTGGCCGCTGCGGCAAAATCATGTTGCTCGACCCAGAGGCGTTCGCCGCCGCTCCCGCGTTCGCACGAGCAAACTGCCCGGCGTTCGCTTGAGTCGTTGGGAACGCCTGCTGCGACGTCCGCTGAATAGGAACCGGATCGATTTGAAAATCGATGTTCCCCGGATGCTGCTTATCTACCAGCAGCTCAAACCCCATGATGGACCCGAGGCGCCGTTCCTCTACCGGAACAAAGTCCCCTGGATCTACTCCGCTGAACCGGTAGATGTCAGGTCGAAGACCAAACACCAACAACGTCATCCGCGAGGGAACCGTGTACGCCCCGAGTTCGAACGCAAACGGGTTACTCGGGGAAACCAATGGCGAAAACATCCCCTCCTCTGGAAGGGCTCGCCACATCAATTCGAACGGAGTCACCGCCTTCGGCAACACCTGCGACGCCAAGTCTCCGCCGGCTTCCGCCGTGCGGGTCACGTCGAACTCTCGACGCGTGCGCGCACCCAATCCAGGATTGTATGGGGGCGGCGCTTGTGACGCAGCCAGCCCATTCATCTGGACGGGGTATCCTCCACTGTTCTGATAGGGGTTAGCCATTTATTTCAGATCAACGATACAGTACCCGGGGGTTGAACGATACGGTATCCGTGGAATCCGATCGTGAGGATGCCTTCTGGTAAACGGATCACAGGATCTGTTTCCTGATCAGCTACTAAGGGGTCCAAGATCCCTTCGTGGACGTCGTACTGCGAGCCGGCAAACGGGTAGAAACCGCCTGTAGCGAAGCCTGTTACGTTGCCCACACCAGGGTTATTGGTGTGCAAAGGAGTCACCTCCCACTGCAAAACCTCTCCGCGCTCGAAGAAGTCCAGCGCCCCTAGCGGAAACGCCGAATTGATCTCCGACGTGTAGAAGGCACTCGGAAGCGAGATGTTCTGCCTCTGAAACGCACTTCCCTGGTTCTGGAAACGAACGGTGCCATCAAATTCCATCGAACGAAAGTTCGAATGGTTGCTCGGGGACGCGTAAACACCGGCGCCTGTGCCAGGTGCGGCTGCTCCCACGATAGGCTGGAACGACGCTTGTCCGTCATTCAAGTCCCAAGCGGAGTGGATCGGACGGTACCGACCGTACGAACGCCCTTGGAACGAAGAAACCGCCTGAGTCTCAGTGTTCGTCACCGAATACTGCATAGCTGACTGGAACGTCGCGTACCGCGCTACCGCCACGAAGGGACCATCCTGAGAGATGGTCGTGGAGGCTTGCTGCGCTGAAGACACGCCCGAACCAATCGGGATGTTCACCAGCAGGTCAAACGGAATCCGTCTGCCTGGGATTTGCTCGATGTATTTAACGTTCTGAGGATCCCCGGACCCTTGCCCATTCAGACGACTCATCGCCTGAGAAAGATTGTCCAAATCCTGACGTTGCCGTTCCAACTCCTGTTGGACCGAGCTGTCACCTGGATTTTGGCCTAGTTGACTTTGCAGACGCCGGTTCTGAGCATGTGACATGCCCAAAGACTGCTGAAGCTGCTGAACCTGATACTGTAGATCACGACTCATGATTTAACCTCGTGCCTCCCTATATGGGAGTTCCGGAGAGCGTCTCCGTGCCGAACGCAATATTGGGAGCCTTGCGTAGGCTTGATGCGGGCCGGTAACTTGTACCGGCCCCTTTTTGCAGCCAACTATTTAGCTAGCTGCTGACTGACTTATTGAACGTCGCGAGCGAAGAGGCCATCGAAGGTGAATTGAACCACCTTGTTGACCGCGTCGAGCGCATTCAAGTTGTCCGTCAGGCTCAGCATGTTGCGAGCGCCCTGGGTGATCGCGGCATTCGCTGCCTGGCCACCGTCGGGGAGCTGACTGATGCTCGCTGCACAGTGAACGTTCTGACGCGGGGGAAGAAGGATCGCACGAGCGAGGCGAAGAATCGCCGTGTGCTCGGGAGAACCGTTCTGCCAGTGAATCAAATCCGAAACACCGCCGTTGTCACCACTCAGACCTCCACCATCGGGGAAGTACTTAGTGGGCATGTTGGTGATCGAATTCTTATCGCCGGTACCGAAGGACCAGTGGAGCTGCTCAAGCGACTGGTAGTGAAGACGGTAGACGTCCTCGTAGTTACCAATTGCCTGACCTGCACCTTGGCCACCGACTCCGAAGAACGTCGCAACGCCCGTCTCGCTCATGTCGCCGTTCGAAGCCAGAATGCTTCCTGTGCCGACGGTGCCACGTACCACGGGAGAACGGAACCAAGTGAACACGCGCAGTGCGAGCGTCACGTGACTCTGATCTGACGGAAGGGTCGAACCGTTCATCAAGTTGGAGATTGCGGTGATGTCGTTACCGCGGCAGCGGTTCGTGAACAGCTGCTCACGATCGGTGATCGAAACACTAGGATCGATACCCGAGGTACGGATGAGCGTATCGTAGAAGGGCTGATGAATTCGTTCGCGGACGTTAGTAAGTTTTGCCATTTGTGTTTTCTCTTTCGTTCCAGTTACGGTTTTTGGAGTCCCGTTGTCCTTGTCTGGGTTTGTCACTCGAAAAGCCCAGGGATCCGGTTTGCCGGAACCTCCTGGGCTCTTCTTGAGACGACTAGGTATTAGCCGCCGCTTAGGATCCCATTCCCACCCGGGGTGTTGAGCACGCCCGCGGAGAGTTCAGATGTGTCCTGATTGTCCTGGACCGCAGTTTCGCCTGCCCACATTGCCCCGTTGGGGATCCATTGTGATTCGGAGGAAACGCTGTCTAACTGGCCGTTTGGACCCGACGAGTAGTACTCGCCGATGTCACCGCCTATACCTGCTGCTGCTTCCATGATGCTCATCTGGCGATCCAAGTCGGAGTCGGGACGAATGCCGTCACGAATCACCTGGTTCACCCGAGGCATTGCAAGAGTACCAGCTGGTTCATACGCGCCTACACCCTGCAGAGACGAAGGAGCGAAGTACTCGCCCATTGCGTTCATCGGAGTGAAGTACTCGCCCATCGAGCCTGCGGCCGCTTGCTGGTAGCCTGCTGCTGCTTGCT
>Ga0105050_10008208_pt1 | contig 12133 bp, 21 predicted proteins | sample FRY01_FD_78088 | JGI IMG/M metagenome (GOLD analysis project Ga0105050, IMG submission 78088) | Freshwater microbial communities from Lake Fryxell liftoff mats and glacier meltwater in Antarctica - FRY-01 | ecosystem: Environmental > Aquatic > Freshwater > Ice > Glacier meltwater ... | reverse complement strand
TTTCTCCTTCAAAGATTTCTGATGCCTTAATAACACTATGTTGCATTTTGCAGTCTTTATTTTGGCAGTATATTTTTGAGTGTTGGGTCATATATCTTTTCTATTGATTAAATTATAAAGGTTTGTTAATGTTTTAGTTGGTATTTTTTTACCATTTTTGCCTGTAACTTTCATATCTTCTTTACCCATACTACAATCGTATATCCAATAACTAATCCACTTATCTTTATCATTCATTCCAAATTCTAAACTCCTGACCACCAAAGTTTCATATCTTCCAAATGATATACGATTAAATTCTGGTTCAAACTTCTTGAATGCCTTATTTAAGTTTTCTTCGTCTTTTATTATTGATACTAATTCTGTCATTAGTTTTATAAATGTTTCTTTATTCATTGGTTTTATTCTTTATCTAATAAATAAGCGTTTATTGTTCCTATTACATTACTTTGTAGATTATGTTTAGTGGTTGCTTCAGAACAAACAATTATACAATGCTCCACTTGCTCTTTAATATCTTCTAACTCTTTCTTACTCTCCTCCCTCTCGGCTTTTAAGAGATGTCTATTTTTTTGTTCAATTAAAGTTAGAATTGCAGTCCATATTACTGTTGATTTATCACCAACTAAATACATAAGATTTTCTAACCATTCTTTCTCCTCCCACTTATTTTGGCTTTCTAGCATATTCTTTCCACAAGTATAACAATTCCCATAAAGGTCTTCTTCACACTTGTGTTCTCCCCTAGCAACCGCCTCATCAAATGCTTTTCTTAGTCCACTATTTTCTCCTTCAAAGAGTTCGCTTGGTTTTAGGTTAGTCATCTTATTATTTAGGTTAGTTAATAAATAATTGTGTTATTGATATTCCGAATAATAAACCTAGAATAGCACCAGTAATTAAGAACACACGAGCTGTTGTTATGTTTTGTTTATCCATTCTAATTACAACCCACTCTTCAAAATCCATTCCTATTTTATATTTAATATTTAGAAAATTTTTAGCTTCTTTTTCACTAATTTCTTCCCAATCTATTTTATACAAGCTTGGGTCTTTGAGTGTTATAAACCATTTACCATCTGTTTCTATTATATATATTAATTCTTTTATTTTTTTCATACCAGTTCAGCTATAAATTGATAAACTTCTTCCGACTGTTTGTTATTCATTTTCTAATTCCTTATTATACTCTTGTTGTTCTAAAAATTCTTGGTTTTCTTTATTTTGCATATATTTTATATAAATTATTTATAATTAACCTTTTCGTGTTTTGGACTACCTTTTTCTATCCAACACCTCCCACACCATAAAACTTGTTTCGCTATTACGTTTTTCTTGTATCTTTCGTGAACAAACCCTTGAATTGCCTTTTTACACTTACTACATTTTGGTTTAATCATCTTTTTATATTTTTAAGACTTTTAATCAAGTTTATTTCTTGATTTTTTACAGCCCACCCACACGGACAAGTGTGAGCTGAGTAACAAGGACTTGGGGAATCGACTACATATCCCTCCTTATTACACTTATTGCATTTTGTTGCTTTCTTTTCCATTTGCGAGGGTTAGAATCGGACTAACTCGTAAGATTTATGAGACCTTATTGGCTCCAAGCCACCTCGCATATCAATGTTTTGTTATAGAACTTTTCCAAAAACTATATTTTGTCATTGTAACAACGATATTTCTACCGTCTAAATTATTACTCTAAACTTACTCCGATAGCAGTGTCTCCACGTCCTTTGTCAATTATATCTTCAAAGGTTACTTTCTGGCCCTCTTTTAACTCTTTAAAATCAAGACCCGGAACTAAACCACTGATATGAAAGAATAAATCCTTTTCTCTCTCTTCTGTGGTTATAAAACCGTAACCATTTTGTAAAAAAACTTTCTTAATTTCTCCGTGCATAATATTTATATATGTTTAATAATAATGTTTAACTTAAATACACTTACTAACAACCTCAAATGCTTTTGCTGGCAACTGTTCTGTTTTAAGATAATCAGCTGAAAGGTTTAATATTCCTTTTGCACCATATGCTTTGTAGAGTTCCTCATAATAACAACTACATTCTACTATATCTCCTCCCTCCTCAGCGCAACCCTCTATAAAAGAACTTTGAAATCCAACCATATTTATATCACTAGTTGCATAAGGCACTGAAATCATCTCTTCTTTTTCTGGTCTTAATGCTGTGAACAATATTGCTCCAACTATTATTATTGCTATAACTATCACTGATACTCCACTTATTGATTCTTTATTTTTTTTCATTTTTATATTTAATTAACTAATAATACTTAAAATTACGACCATTATTTTATGTTGACTCTTTTACTAATCTGTACCACGCAAATTCATTCTGCTTTCTCTTTCTAACAACTTCTATACAAGTTGGTGGGTACATTCCTAAATTATTTTGGAATATGGCTCTGTATCTCTTCACTGCGTCTTCCCGGGGGAGATTTAGAATATCATTTAATAAAACATACTTTCTGATTCTTTCAACTCCTTGATCATCTGTGTATTCTTCTTCTTTAATTTTACTAGGATAATACTTGGCCCATATCTTCAAAGTAAGCCATTGATCCGAATCTCTACTTTTTGGAAACTCTTTTAGCACTTGCTCCACCATTTTTTTTAGATTCATTTTTTTTCTTCGTTATATATTTCTTCGACTTTTTAAAACTGACTGATGGTTTAATTTTAAGTTTAATCACTTTATCTTTAAAACCTATTTGTACAAACGTTTTAATCCCTTTTCTACTTGTTTCTTGTTTATATAATGGCTTTTTATAGATTCTTATTATTGTTGGAATATTAGCCAGTATATTTTTCTTTTTAACAAAATCTTTTCTCCTTATTTTTGCCTTAGCTTTCTTTTTTATTATGTTACTCATTTGTATCTTCATAACATTCTTTTATAAATTTCGACCTATCTAGTGTTTCGTTTGGGTTAGGTATTGCTTTGTTTACTAAATCAATACACTTATCAAATCTTTTGTCTGCACTATTTTCTTTTACATTTGAACCTAAACTAATTACACTTAAACTAATTCCCAAAAATACTATTCCAATCGCAAGACATAATAATTTATTTTCATTCATACATTTATTATAGCAAATTATTTATAATTTCGTCAATAACTAAATAGCAACTAACTGTTAATAACTTTTTACTCTTCTTTTGCAAGTTCCACTATCCCTTTTAAATTAGATTCCTTTGTTTTTATCAAATCAGCTATATCAACACAAGACCCCTCTGTGGCCATATATGTTAAATGCTTCTTGCTAATAGGGTCTCTTCTTAGAATAGCTAGAAGTTGTCCGTTCCCATCACAAACTATATGCACTCCCTCTTCTGTTATTACTCTTTTATCATCTTGATTCATTTTAATTGCTTTATATTATTTCCAGTAATTCGACCAAGTCCAGCGTCTTCTATTGGACCTACATTATCATTCCACTTACCTCCCTTTAAAAACTGTCCTCTCTTATGCCTTAGTTTCTGGTCTGTTTGGAACACATAATCATCATAGCTCTGAAAGGCTGAAATTGACTTCCTAGCGATATAACTCCCATTTGGCATACCAACATAGTCCAGCCCCTCCATTCCTCTTATAACCTCTTCTGGGGTCTTTCCAGCGATGATGTAGATGTCATTGTCAAATGTTTTTATTAGTGTTTTATTCATATTTATTATTCCCTTATTATTTAATACCTTATCATCAAGAATAAAATCTATCCATTCTTGGACTTCTCGCCTTGATGTTTTTTTAAATAAATCTATTCCCAACTCTGTAGCAACCTCTTCAACTAATGGCTTTCTATGTAATTCTTTATACAGGGTGTTTACCACTAATTTGTATTTATTAAATATATTTAGTTTTAATTCAATCATATCTTTTCAATATTAAATTCTCTAATACTTAATCTTCTTCTTGGTCTTGTATCTCCTATTGATATATGTAAATTTATTGCTCTAACTACGCTTTCTAACATTTGTGAAATAGAACTACATTTAATACAAAGATCTCCTATCAATTCAATATCCCCTTTTAATTTCTGTGAGTGTTGTGTTTTACACATAATACATTTTTTTGTTTTCATATTTTTCCTATCTTAGAATTACTTTTAATGTTTTTGACCTTTTCTTGCTCCCAGAATATAATCAATTTACCTAAATCCCTCTTTAATTCAGTTGGTTTTGATATTTTAGGAGCGTATGGCTTTGATACAGCCTGCCTTAGATTATCTATTAACCACTTTACTTTTAAATATCCCATTTCATCAACCATCTCTTGTAACGCTCTCCTTTCGGTTTTGTTTTTATAGAAGTTTCTGAACATAGGATTTACTTTTTCAAAGGGATCAATTAACTCGTTCCATTGTTCTCCTTGCAAAAACTTCGTAGAAGTTTTGCTATAGTTTCTTTTATCTTTTATAGTTTCTTTTGTGTATGCCTGTTTTGGTAACACTTCCGTACCAGTTCTGGCAACATTTGTTGCCTGTTTTGGTAATTTGTCTTTGTTGCCTGTTTTGGTAACAGTTGCCTGTTTTGGTAACAAAGATATCCAATTAAAGAAGTATTTATTTAATTTTATTTTGTTGCCTGTTTTGGTAACAATATTCCTTTTTCTTAATCTTGTTACAGTTCTTGAACAATGAGATCTATGAATTTTAGTAAGTTCTTCTAATTGACTATTAGATACCCAATCTTCTGAGTGTTGGAATCCGTAAGTTTTAGATATTATTGCAAACAAGACCCTACTTTCCTCACTATTTAATTTTGTTCGAGATAAAGCTGAAATTATAGCATTAGCAATTCTAGTAAATTCTCCTTTATTTAAGCTTAAAAACTTTATTTCTGATGGATTTTCTCTATCTCCTTTTATTGAGTTACAACTACGACAAATAGTTCTAAGATTTTCTTCTCTAGTTTTACCTTTATTGGAAATAGGAATAATATGATCAAGTGAAGCTTCTAGTTTATAATCTTCCTCTGTCCTTATGTCTTTAGTTAAGATAACTTTTTTAAGACACACTTGACACAAAAGATTATCTCTTTCATATACTATTTTTCTAAGTGTAGAATCTATTTTAGACATATTTTAATATTTTTAGGTAGTAATTTTTTATAGATTAAATGCTTGTAATCTTTCTATCCCGGAATCACTTTGAAATAAACAATCTCCCTTACCTAATAATTTTTCAGCTCCGTCTTCATCTATCATAACCCTAGAATCAATAGCTTTCCCAACTCTAAATACGACCTTTACTGGAAAGTTTATTTTTACATCTCCATCTATAATTTTTGTACTAGCTCTCTGAGTAGCAATAATTATATGTATTCCACAAGCTCTTCCTTTCTGAGCTAATAGTTTTATATTATTATCTACTGCAGTTTTTGCTTTTAAGTCAGCATATTCATCAATAATAATTACTTTATAGTTAAAACTATCTGTTTCAGAAATATTTTTAATCTTTAATTTCTTCATTTTAGAGTATCTTTTTTCCATTTCAGATACTAAAGATGTTAAAGAAGAAGCAATACCATCTGGGCTATGTTTATATTCTGCTACAGATTCCTCATATTGGAATAACTCCACTTGTTTTGGATCAAATAAATGTAATTCTACATTTGGAATTTGAATCATTTGTCTTATCATTGAATGAAGAAATATGGATTTTCCTGAACCTGAACTACCAGCTACCAATATATGTGGGGCTTCACGAATATCAAATATTTTAACCTGACCATCAATAGTTTTACCTATCATAAGATTAAAAGTTTTATCGTGTGCTGGTAATTGTGGAAATACTCTACTTTCTCTTGGAACCTCAAAGCCTACTAATTTAGAGTTCGGAATTGGCGCTAGGACGCGTATTCCACTTATTCCGACTACTTGCTCTATATCGTCTACAAAAGTCTTTAGACGGCTCATTTTGACCCCCATAGAGGGGTTATATCGGTATAGGTCTATAGCTGACCCCTCTATTTTAGAGTCAAACTGTAACATTATTCCATATTCCAACATTTTTGTTTGGATTTTATCTTGTATATTCATTTTTTCGTAATCAATATTTTTAGCTGATACAAACCTCTCTTCGACAGTTTTAAGAAGTTTACGCATATTACCAGCGCTTTGTATTTCTTTTTTTAATAAATCACTTATTCTATCAACTTTGTGTTTTTTCATTAACCTTGCAACCTCTTCTGTTTCATCTAACCTATGTATATATGAAATAATTGATATTTCATTATCAAATAAAGCGTGTAAATTAGGTAAAAATACAGCTTCTCCGTTCAAATATCTAATTATATCTTCATACAATCTAAAGTAGAAATCAAAGTAAAGTTCATTTTCGGCATATACAACTTCATAACTTCTAACTTGAGAACTATTGTCTTTATTTTTACTATATTTAACTTCATCAAATATAATAGAGTAAGGTTCTTCTCCATATTTTGCATATACTAGCAAATAATATTCAATAGCTTGTATTATTTTAGCACCATCTATTTTTTCTGGGTTTGAGAAAGTATAACAAGTCTTATAGTCTCTAATTCTTAGTTTTTTATCATCTGATCTTTCTATTTTATCGGTAAAACCTTTTAATTTAATAGGTAAAACTAGACTTTTTCCTCTCCAATCAACAGATACACTTTCTACTATCTTTTCTTCCGTAGAAATTACCTCGCTCATTTTATAAGGAAACTCTTTAATATAAGATTGGTAACAGAAACTTAATAATTCCAAAGCTTTTTGTTTGTTTTCTATTGTCTTAGAAAAGTTTATAAAACCATCATTATAATTTTGTAGATATTCCATACCAGCCTTTAATCCATATTCAATAGCCTCAGCTTCGTTTGTTGGAATAAGAACATCACTACCTCCATAGTAGACACTCATAGCCGTATGAAAAGATTTACCTAATACACCTGAAATACCCATAGCACTATCAAATATATCTTTATTTATGTATCTTATTTTTGCTAAGATTGGGTTAGTAGCTATAGATATCATAAAACTGGCCGATATATGTTCTACAGGAAACCCATTTGTACTACTCTCCTTTTTTGTTGAAAGGATTTGCCTCATCACTTTCGGTACTGTCAAGTTCATTTTTAGCTTGGTTGTTTTTGTCTTCTTTTTTACTATCTTCTTTTTTGTTATTTTTTTCATTTGAATTTAATAAATTACGCATTTTTAATGATTCACTCTCCTCTTGTACTGCTTCGAGCCTATCTGTTAAGACGCTATCTTTATTATCAAGAGCGATAGCTTTATTTATAATTTCATTCTTAGGTAGAAGTTTAGCCATCTGTTTTAATACAGTTTTTTTCCACATATTTAATTCCGGGTCATTCTCTGGGTTCCAAGGGGAATATTTACCATCTGGGCTATAAGATTTAGAAAACCTTTTTCCGTGAGCTAAAATATCTTTAGAGTTCATAAATCTAACCATTTCACTGCCACGAAATATCACTTTTATATAAGCTCCTACTGCCTCCCCTCTTTCTTCATTTGACTTTAATAAATCAATTTCGTGTTTTAATTCTCCATTAACATAAGAGAATTTATCATTTTTTCGTATAATTTCTCCAGTAATTTTATCAATTCCAGCTGTATAGAATAATGTAACAAACCCCTGATAGCCTACCTGAAACTGTGCTTCCATTACTTGGACCCAACTTGTTCCAACCTTTTTACTATTATTATAAGGTAAAACATAACCCTCTCCTGATATATTAGATGGCATAAACCCAAGCTGGGCCATTGTCATATACGAATTTACTATTGATTCAGGTGTACATTCTAATAGTTTTTGATTTCTCTGTACATCAGCTCTTACTGAACTTAGAAACTTTAATGCTTTCTTTTCGTCTGAAAAGAAATTCATTATTTGATTCTTGTAATTTTTATTCAAATATGAGGCTAAATCTAGTTCAGTTTTAAATACCTCAATACTATTGTCTTTATTTTCCATTTGGTATATAATGTATATCTAATTTAATAATTTCTTAAAAATACTCTGACCGGGGTATTTTTATTTTACCTACTTTCTAATTCCCTTAATAGCTTTTAATAATTTCGACCTATTCTTACGCCATTTTCTGCTATATAGGCGATTATATTTCTTTAACTTCTTTCTATTTTTTTCCCTATATTTAGCATAGTAATCTAAATATTCTTTGTGGGAATTAAATCTTGTTGAATCAGGCATATATTAAATATATTCTATATAAAAATATTTGTCAATAACTAATATGAATAACTGTGTGGATAACTATTTAAAACTTTGCTATACTATGAATATGAATTATAGAGCTTCAAAATATGGGAATATAAAGACAGAATATAAAGGTATTTCCTTTATGAGTAAAAAAGAAGCCAATTATGCAAAAGTCCTTGACTCTCTAAAAATGGCTAAACTAAAAAAAGAAAAGGTTGTCTCTTATGAAGTCCAAGTACCTTTTCAAGTAGAACTAAACGGGAAGAAAATATGTAAATATTTAGCTGACTTTAAAGTTTTATATGCTGATGGCCACATAGAAATAGTTGATGTAAAAGGATTTAGGACTAGTATTTATAGGCTTAAAAAAAAGCTAGTAGAAGCCCAATATGAAATAGAAATTATAGAGGTATAAGTCGGAAGTACCCACCAGAGCAAAATCTTAGTGGGTACTTCTTTTTCTTTATTCTCCAACGAGCGCCCCAGAACGGCCAACCCTCTATCCAAGACGTCGTCTGACTTGTTTTTAATTATATTATTCAGAATCAGTAGCCTCTTCTTCCTCTTCTGCTACGTCTATTTCTGTGTCTACATCAACTGAGGCTTCTACTTCTACTTCTTCTTCTGTGTTATCCATAAATATATAAGTTTTTATATTAATAATAAATCTTAGTCGACTTCCGAGATTATTTTTTGCTAATCTGATTATTTAATATCCACCTTTCTTACCTCCTTTGGGTTTATTTTTTGCCATAATAATATTTTTAGTTAATTATAATATAACCTATTTTTCTGTTGGTGTAATTACTTTAACCACCCCAAGAAAATTACCCTTATCCGTTGTTAAAATATTTTTAATTACAGAAATTGTAGCTGTTACAAGTGCCATTACACCACTACTTACAATCATTCCCCAGTCTACTTTAGTAAGTTCTTCTGCTTGTTTTATTTGCACTAGCATTGCAAATATTGCCATCAATAATCCATAAATTAAAGCACTCTTAATGTTAATCCAATTTAATTCTAGTATTCCGTTCATAAGTTTTATCTACTTAATCTAATAATACGACCTTAGTCTTTTTCGTTGAACCATATTACTCCTTGAGGTAAGGTGGTGGAAATATCTGCGTGAATATGTTTTGGGTATATTCCTATTCTAGTAAATCCTGCCCTAATAAGGCCTAATATAATCTTAAATCGTGAACCTGAGTCAATACAACTAATATCTACACCCTCACCAGTTAGATGACTAGATTTGCTTGTACCACCTGCTAATGCGTTCTGTGAGGGTGTACGAAGCCCACTAGTGAGTCTATAGGGAGTATCAGAATATCCTCTTGCTATATCTAGTTTTAACCATAATTCAATCTTTAGCTTATATTTATTTACTTCTGCTTGGCTAAAGTATTTGTAAGTATTTGATACAGGAACAATAGGCTTAATAGGAGCAACTGGCTCAACTACTAATACTACTGGAGGGATCAGAACAATAACATCTCCTTGTTGTGCTAATAGAGTTGCATAGTCAGCCCAAGTAAGATAAAACTTTCCTTGCTGTGATCCCCATTGTTCGCCCCACGAATTGTAGAACCATATTATACCCTTATCAATATCTATTTCAGCGAGTTGGTATTGGTGTCCACCTGAAATATTCCCTGTAATGCGACACCTACCATCTGCGTCTGGGTTAAACATATCTGAATACCATCTTGTTCCTGTAATAAAAGAATATACTCCACCTGCTTTTAGAGCGTCAAAAAGTGTGAAAGTGTGTTTATAATTTGAAATTAACCCAGCGCCTTTAAGAACCTTTGCTATAGAAAGTCCATTAGAGCCAGTATCAACTGGAGGATAAGTTCCTAAAAATGGGTCTATTACTGTTGCTTCTGAATAAAGTTTCATTGAACCAGAGTGATCACGATTATAAATTAGATTATCTTTATTTATAAATGGTGAAGTTGAGATAGAACCTACACCAGCAAAACCTGTGCAAGCTCCTATATCCCCTTGATTAAGAATAGGAATATATCTCTCGTGTTTTTTGTTTACAACAGAAAGTCCTGTTGTATTAAAAGGGAAGTTAAGAGAACGTGAATCGTGATTAACGTGCCGGCCCAAACGTGGGTCTGTACTTGTTATTTTTTCTTTGTATATTGTTATTTTTTCCATATTATTATTTTGATACTATTAAGCACGCTAATAAAAATACTATAACCCAGAAAATATCTTCTTCATTTTTCCATATATAGTGGTCTATATAAGAATATATGTCTGTCCATTTGTTTTTTAATAATTGAATCATTTTTTTAAATATAATTCTTTTAAATTATCACTAATTAAAACATAGCCTGAGTTTCCACTTTCATATTGTACCACTTTTCTCCCTTTATTATACCATAAGCGAAAATCCTCAGCCCCCATTTCTTCTCTGGCTTTTTTAAGTAATATTACCTTGTCTTTATTTGATACTGAGCTTTTTATATCATTGGCGTATTTATCATCATAGCCGAATACTCTTCTAAAATTAAACTCCTGAGTTACGCTTGTTAGATTCGCAGCTGTATAATCTTTCCCGTACATTTCTATCGTTATTTGTTTCTCTATTTTATCTAATTGTATTCTAGTTTGTGGTCCACTTTCCCATTTCTTAAGATTATCTCGGATAGATTCATCTTTAACTGCACTTTTAACATAATCATAACTAGAAGAAAGTTCACCGGACAACCTAGCCTCTTCTTGGAATTTTCTAGCTTCATCAATCTTTCCAGCTCTCATCAGTTTAGTTATCTTATCTTTTACCTCTGAGTTCTCTTGTGATTGTTGGTTTTTTGTATCCCATTTTTTAGATTGTGCGTCCCAAGCTAGTTGTTCTCGTGTTGGAGTAAGTCCAGTAGCCTTAACAAAGCCCTCAAAAGTCGTATATGTAAATCTATCGCCCTTTTCATCTATCAATGGCTTCCCAGACTGCGAGAGGACGCCCTTATTTGACCCATTATAAGCTTTTAAGAGGTTCCCAATGAAGTCAGGTAGCAATTTACCTCCAGCCTCTGTATAACGCCCTTGATTGATTAAATCTAGTCCTTTAGGTATTCTGTCTATGAATAAACTACCAACTGCTCCGAGATATGTTTTTACTTCCAAAAGATTATCAATAGTACCAGAAGTTGTAGATTCTACTGCATTTGATAGAGCCATAATGTCTATTCCAACTCTATTACTGAAATCTATACCAAAATATGACGCTGGTATTCCTCTTTCCAAAGCTAGTTCCATACTTCCTATTTCTGCAACTTCTTCTTCGTCAGGATCACTACCGAAAATCCACTTAATAATATTCATTAAGAGTTTTGCAAATGGTAGCGCTGTTGTACCTCCTATAAGTGTTGTATAGAATAGTTTTTTAGATACGGCTATAAATTCTTTATTCTTTAAATCCCTAGATAGTTGATACAAGAAAGAACGCATATAATGATTAAAGACAAACAATACACTCTTTCTGCCTCTCATAAATGTAGGTCTATGCTGTTTACCATATCGGAAGTGAATATCATCTGAGATGGCTAATGCTCCCTCGTTTGCTTCCTTGTCTGTTTTCCCTCGTTCTTTTAATAGTCTTCGTGCTGCTAAAAATCCCGGTATTCTGTTTACATTCTTTTCTACCAAAGCTGTAGAATTAAATATAGCCTTATTAAAACCAGACGAAACACTCTGATATACAGGATTATTCTTGAACCCCATAAGTTCAGCCGTCATTTCTCCTCCAAGTCTACCTAGATCCACAATAGATTCTACTATAGCTCTTTCTTCTGGTGTTACGTTTCCAGTAGCCCAGTCAGCCATTGCTTTTAATAAAGTAGTTTCTCCTTTATAGAGTTTATCAGCTCCAGTAACAAGT
>Ga0105050_10008205_pt1 | contig 12138 bp, 13 predicted proteins | sample FRY01_FD_78088 | JGI IMG/M metagenome (GOLD analysis project Ga0105050, IMG submission 78088) | Freshwater microbial communities from Lake Fryxell liftoff mats and glacier meltwater in Antarctica - FRY-01 | ecosystem: Environmental > Aquatic > Freshwater > Ice > Glacier meltwater ... | reverse complement strand
TTATCCTACCTCTCTGCTACTTCCCCCGATACCGTCTGTGTCGTTTGGGAATGCAAATATCTCCCTTTTATCCCCACTAACAAGGGGTAGGTAAAGAAAAACTTCACATTTGCTCTAATCAGCTGATATAGAACATTAAAATTTTCAAAAATAATGCCTTCGAGAAATTTAAATTCCCAAAGGCATCGGTATACTAGAATGTATGCCCTACAGCTTTTTCAAAGCGATGTTCCGCCAATACACCTTAATTCCTCCACCATCGTGGATTTGGAGTAAAACGCCTCCTTTTCCTTCCCCTATCTTTGGATCTGAAAAGTTTACCATCTCAGTTTCATTCAGGTAAGAAGTGACATTATCACCTTTAACTACTATCCGCATTTTATTCCATTCTCCAAATTTCAATGCTTTATCCTTCTCAGGATCCGGCTTGATCAACCAGCCTCTACCATAAGACTCATATATGCCTCCAGTATCTGAACCCGGAGGAGCTACCTCTACTTGCCAGCCGGAAACCTTGGTTCCGTCTACAGTTGACCTTATAAAAACACCTGAATTCCCATTTGCTTCTTGCTTAAACTCTAAATTGATTTCAAAATCATCATAAACTCCTTCGGTACCTAGATAACCATACCCCTTATCCGGCCCGCTCTCAGAGATTAATAAGCCATCTTCTACATACCATTTCTCAGTTCCGTAGATTATCCAACCATCGAGGTTTTTACCATTAAATAGCTTTTCTTTCTTTTGGGCAAAAGTGACTTGGGCTAAAACCAGTAGTACTCCCACTAACACTATTTTTTTCATAATTTCTTTATCTTAATATTTTTAAACCATACTGGATCTCCATGATCCTGAAGTGCGATCAGGCCCTTCTTTGCAATTTTATAATCAGGGAAATCATTCCACTTTCCAGAATTTCGTTTTGCCGTCCAATCTTCTGAATAAGGCACAAAGGAAACGGTCTGCTTTCCATTTAACCAATAGCTTGATCCTGCCTCCGAAAATATAATTTTCGAAGTATTCCATTCTCCGGCCGGCTTCACCGCTCCTTCATAATCAGGTTCAGTCATCGCATAATCTGCGCCCAGAGATTGCCAAGCTTCAAGAGGCTCGGGAAAACCGAGCTGATCAATAACTTGATATTCCGGTCCTGTGTAATAAGGGGCTTTATATTTTGGATCTTCTACCACATGATAAAAGACCCCACTGTTTCCACCTGAAGAAATTTTCCAAGTGAACTCCATTTCGAACTCTTCGAATTCCATAGGTCCAAAAACAATATCACCACCAATATCTAAACCACCAGTTGCACCAAGGCCTTTCAACGCTCCTTCTTCTATGATCCAATTGGAAGGCAAGGTGTCTGCATTAAATGCTCTCCAGCCATCTGCGCTTTGTCCATCAAATAATAACATCCAACCATCCGATTTTTCTTCTTCAGTTAGACTATTGTCAGGTATTATTAACTCTACCTCCACTACCTCCTTAAGAGAATCTTCTGAAGGTTTCGGTTCACAAGACCATACAATTGCCAGCATTACTACAAATGCAATTTTTGAATTTTTCATTTTATTGATTTGATTTTAAGTTTCTGACTCAACTTTCGACATTTCAAATCTCTTCAGATAACCCAAAGTTTGAAATTGAAAAGAAGTCCTTTGATCAGGACCAAAAGTTAATTGAAATTTTTAGAAAAGTATTTGATATAACCTGAATTTTTCACCAGCGGTAAGCTGAGTGATCACTTCCTAGATTATTGAAAAATATTCTTTGGCGCCTAACAGTCTTGATCCATACCATGAAAACATCTCTCCATCTACTATGACAATTTTAGCCTGAGGTAAAAGATTCTCAAATTCTTTCAAATGTTTGGTTTTAAATGGAAATGGCTCTGAACTCAATAGTAAATATTGTGGATCAAGTCGCTTGAGTTCTTCCAATATGATTTCAGGATATCGGCTTTCCGTAATTAAGTTCTCAAATCCCGCATAAGGCAACATCCCATTTATAAATGTATCTGAACCGACAGCCATCATTGGCTTATTCCAAATCAAGTAAATAGCTGTCCCTTTTAATTTTACCTTTTCCAGGAAGTCATCATGGATTTGATCAGAGATTGATTTTGCCCTTTTTTCAACTTTAAAAATTTCACCTAATCGCACTATCATATCCAGACTATCCTCCAAAGAATAGATGTCACTCATCCAGACAGGATAGTTATTCATTAACATTTCAATCCCAGTCTGATCATTTTCCTCTTTATTTCCAATAATCAAATCAGGCTTTAATTGATCAATCAACTCAAGATGGTAGTTCTTTGTGCCACCCACTGTAGCCTTTTCCTTTCTAAGGGATTTGGGGTGGACACAGAATTTTGTCACTCCCACTATAGTATCTTCCAAACCTAAATCCACTAATAATTCTGTCTGGGATGGCACAAGTGAAATAATTCGCTTAGGAATAGTCGGGATAAAAATGGAGCGATGGAGTTGGTCAAAAAAAATCATATTCGGTTTAAAATTTTAAAAGAGCACGACCAAATCTCGATTCGGCCATGCTCCAGGAATAGGAACTTATTTTATATACCTAAAATCAAAACTAGGGTCGAATTCGATCAAAAATTCATACATCAAATTGATCACTTGTTCAATATCATCTTTACTTGCTGTCTCTACCGTAGTATGCATATATTTCAGAGGCAAAGAAATCAATGCAGATGGCACGCCGCCGTTAGAATACGCAAAAGCATCCGTATCTGTACCCGTGCTGCGAGAAGCTGCTGATCGCTGAAAAGGAATCTCTTTTTTCTTTGCGGTAGCAATGATCAGATCCAGCAGTTTCTTGTGAACAGATGCGCCGTAGGTTAGGACAGGCCCATTTCCAGCTGTCAGATCACCACTGACTATTTTGCTATACATCGGAGCGGTGGTATCGTGACATACATCGGTAATAATTGCCACATTGGGCTTGATAGTAGCGGCGATCATTTCTGCACCTCTTAGTCCGATTTCTTCTTGGACTGAATTTACTACATATAGACCAAAAGGTAATTTCTTGCCGGACTCTTTGATTCGACGAGCTACCTGAGCGATCATGTATCCCCCGATTCTGTTATCTAGTGCTCGGCCTGAATAGAATTTTCCATTCAGCTCAAATAATTCGTCTTGGAATGTGATTACACAGCCAACATGAATTCCCATTTCCTCCACTTCCACCTTAGTCCTCGCACCCACATCGATAAATATGTTATCTAAGGTTGGAGTATCTTCTTTGCCGTCTTTTCTCACATGAATAGCTGGCCAGCCAAAAACTCCTGGAAGCATACCCTTGTCCGTGTGAATATTCACCCGCATGGAAGGCGCAATCATGTGGTCTGATCCACCATTACGACGCACATAGATGTAGCCATCGTCTTTGATGTAATTAACAAACCAGCTAATCTCATCGGCGTGAGCCTCGATTACAAATTTATAGGGTGCCTCGGGATTGATCACTCCTACGGCTGTCCCATAATTGTCAGTGAAATACGTATCGACAAACGGCTTGATGTAGTCTAGCCAAAGTTGTTGACCCGGAGCTTCAAATCCTGTGGGGGAGGCATTGTTAAGATATTTTTTTAGAAAATTTTCTGCTTCCTGTTTTATATTTTCGCTCATAGTTATTATTCGATGTTTTACAGATGACAGTCTGCAGCACTTTAATGTTTTGATAAAAAAAATTAATTCATTCTGATATTAATTGTGATTGATCTGAAAGCTTGATCCTTAGCGAATTTATAGCGGTATGTTTCCATGCTTCTTTTTCGGGATTTTGTCCACCTTATTCTCAAGCATTTTAAAGGCTTTGATTAATTTCATTCGAGTCTCTGAAGGCACAATGACTTCATCGATAAAGCCACGATGTGCAGCTCGATAGGGATTGGCAAACTTAGCTGTATACTCATCCACTTTCTCCTGAAGCTTAGCCTCTGGATCAGCTGCTTCGGCAATTTCCTTTTTAAATATAATCTCCGAAGCACCCCTTGCCCCCATTACTGCGATCTCTGCCGTTGGCCAAGCAAAATTTAAATCTGCACCGATATGCTTGGAATTCATCACATCATAAGCTCCCCCGTAGGCTTTTCGGGTTATCACCGTAATCCGTGGCACGGTAGCCTCGCAAAAAGCATATAATAATTTGGCTCCATCGGTGATTATACCATTCCATTCTTGATCAGTTCCCGGTAGAAATCCGGGGACATCAACCAAAACGAGCAGAGGCACATTAAAGCTGTCACACGTCCGAACAAATCGAGCAGCTTTAATGGAAGCATGATTATCCAAAACTCCAGCCATAGATTGAGGTTGATTTCCGACTATCCCAATACTTCTACCTGCGATTCTAGCAAAACCAACCACGATATTGTCTGCATAATTTTCATGAACTTCCAAGAAGGACTTCTCATCCACAATCCCTCTTATGGCGTCCCTAATATCATAAGGATGATTTGGGTTTTCTGGAATTAGTGAATCAAGCTCTTTACGAATCTCATCTACTTGATTCTCATAAAAATATACTGGTGCTATTTCTTCACAATTTTGCGGAAGGTAGCTCAGCGTTTGTTTGATGTGTTGGAGGCACGCTAATTCATTGGCACAAGCAAAATGAGTGACTCCACTTTTAGTACTGTGTGCAGATGCTCCTCCTAACTCCTCGGCTGTAACATTCTCCTGCGTGACAGTTTTGACGACATTCGGCCCAGTTACAAACATGTAAGAGGTATTCTCCACCATAAAAATAAAGTCAGTAATTGCCGGAGAATAAACCGCTCCACCGGCACATGGACCCATTATTGCTGAGATTTGAGGAATAACTCCTGAAGCTCTTGTATTCCGATAGAATATATCTGCATAGCCGCCAAGCGAATTCACTCCTTCTTGAATTCTGGCTCCACCAGAATCATTCAATCCGACCACTGGAGCACCATTTTTCATTGCCATATCCATGATCTTACAGATTTTCTCTGCATGCGTCTCAGAAAGGGATCCTCCAAAAACAGTAAAATCCTGCGAAAAGACATAGACTAATCGTCCATTGACTTCACCATATCCCGTTACGACACCATCTCCTAGGTAATACTGCCTATCCAATCCAAAATCTTTAGTACGGTGTATTACGAACTTATCGATCTCTTGAAAAGTACCTTTATCAAGCAATAAATCAACTCGCTCTCTTGCCGTAAGCTTACCTTTGCTATGTTGCAAGTCGATTCGATGCTGACCCCCACCGAGGAGAGCTTCATTATTTTTAGTGGTTAAAACCGTTAACTTCTGCTGATTTGGAGTCAAAGTTGAATTAGGTATGTGCTGTTCTGCCATAGAAAATATTTTTAGCTAAATCAAATATAAGATCCTTTGGACTGTAAGGAAATAAATTAGCTTAATGCCATTACTTATTCCACAGACTTGGCAATGAAATCTTAGTATTATCGAACTTCGATAAGCTTTCATCTTTATTAATCCATTGAAACTCAATAAACTTTCTATCTTCGCCAAACTTAAAAATTTGGAACTATTATGAGCACGCGAAAGGCAGCGGTGATTGACATGGGCACCAATACATTTCATTTGTTATTGGTAGAAATAAGCGGGATGAGCTTTAAAACAATTTATAAGGAGAAAATCCCTGTGAAAATCGGTCAAGGTGGAATAAATCTCGATTTTTTAGCTCCTGAAGCGCTCAAAAGGGCAATGCACACACTTCGACATTTCAAAAATCTTATTGATGGTGAAGGCATTAAAAATACGTTTGCCTTCGCTACAAGTGCCATTAGAAATGCAAAGAATGGACCTGAATTTGTCCAAGCTGTGAAATCTGAAATCGGTATCGACATCAATGTTATTTCCGGAGAACAAGAAGCTCAGCTAATCTATGAAGGGGTTAAATTATCTGGTTCACTTAACGGTCAAGCGGAATTGATAATGGATATCGGAGGAGGATCGGTCGAATTTATTATTGGAACTTCACAAGAGGTATACTATAAAGAAAGTTTTGAGATTGGTGGTCAGCGACTGATGGAATTGTTTCATCACCATGACCCAATTCTCCCAGAAGAAATCAGCGAGTTGAAAAGCTACCTGAGCCAAAAACTCCAGCCACTACTTGAGGCAATTAAAATCTTTAATCCTATTGGCCTAGTCGGTGCATCCGGAACTTTTGACACCTTAACTGACATGTATTTTGAATCGATACTTCAGTCCAAGTTGACAGGTCCACATGTTTTTGAGTTACCAGTTGATGGTTTTAATAGAATATATCTTGACCTACTTTCCAAAAATCATCTGGAACGAATGGCTATTCCTGGCATGGTTCCTCTGCGGGCAGATATGATCGTGGTAGCGGCTACGCTCATCGACTTTATTTTGAAACTAATGCCGATCCGCTCCATCACTTGTTCTCATTATGCACTCAAAGAAGGTGCAATATCCAGACTTTTGGTTGCGGAGCAAACTGCTTAATTTTTGATTTCAAAAAATCAACTCCTTATCTAGAACCAAAAATTAACCTTTTGGTCTTTTCTTTTTTCCGATGAATTATTCTTACGACCAACTCTACCAATTTACTTTTCAGATGCTTTGCAAAATCGGTTGTCCCGAAGATCAGGCAACGACTGCAACAGAAGTTTTGCTTTCAGCAGATCTTCGCGGCGTAGACTCGCATGGAGTGGCTCGGCTTTCAGGCTACGTTCGTCTTTGGGAAAAAGGTCGGATCAATGCCACACCGAATATTCGAGTGGTATACGAGACTCCATCTACGGCCGTAGTGGATGGTGATGGCGGATTAGGCTTAATAGTTGCACCTTTTGCAATGCAAGTAGCCATCGAAAAAGCTAAAGTAGCTGGAACAGGTTGGGTTTCGGTAAAGCATTCGAATCACTATGGAATTGCAGGCTACCATGCCATGATGGCCTTGGAGCATGATATGATCGGGATTTCTATGACAAATGCCAGTCCTCTGGTCGCACCTACTTTCTCCCAAGAAAGACTGCTCGGTACCAACCCGATTGCTGTGGCAATCCCTGCTAAAAATCAGCCTCCATTTGTTGCAGACTTGGCTACGACCACGGCTGCCAATGGCAAATTGGAAATCCTCCAACGCAAAGGAATGGATACGCCTTCTGGTTGGGTCCAAGACAAAACCGGAAATCCTACCACCTCTGCAGATGGTGTAAAAGACGGTGGCGCCTTATTGCCGTTAGGCGGAGATCGGGAACACGGTTCTCACAAAGGCTATGCGCTGGGATCAATTGTAGATATACTTTCGGCAGTTCTTTCAGGTGCTAATTATGGACCTTGGGTACCGCCGTTTGTGGCTTTTTTAGAACCGGATCCCAATCCTGTGGGACAAGGAATCGGTCATTTTTTTGGAGCAATGCGGGTAGACGCTTTTCGCCCCGCAGATGAATTCAAATCACATATGGATAATTGGATTACTCGATTCAGGTCCGCCAAGCCAACGCCGGGGAATGAAAAAGTATTGATCCCAGGTGATCCTGAGCGGGAACTGGAAGGGGTTCGAAGGAAGGAGGGAATTCCTTTATTGGATCCTGTGGTAAAAGATTTAACAGAATTAGGAGAACGGTTTGGGGTGAAGTTTTAAGAATGTTGGATGTCGGATGTCGGATGTTGGGTGCCCGATGTTGCCTTGTTTAAATAAGCTGAGGAGAGATTCGAGCTTTGGAGAATAGAGATTGCAAGACCAGAGATTGCAAGGTCAAAGATTTGAGGACAGAGATTAATTACTTGAATATTTCCATAAATCAAGTGTACACCTTATATGTGATATGTGGCATATCAGAAGACCCTAAAAAATTCAAACTCGACCGAACTGCTTTTGAAGCCCGGACTGCATCTAAATCTGTAAACTATGGTAAGGCACATCAGAAGCTAACTTGGCAGCAGCGCCTTAAGATTCATCGCTACCTCAAGAGCATTGCGTATGGCTATACTATTGACAACCCTCCACGAATGGATAAAACTGCTTTTTCTGTGAGATCAAGAGAGTGATAGGAAATATTTTTGATTATGATTTTACGGAATTTATTTCTGCTGTCAATGACCTTGAAGCAGAATACATCTTGGTTGGTGATTTCTCAGTCATCCTTTACGGTTACTCTAGGATCACCGGTGATTTGAATATTTGGGTAAAAAAACGAGGAACATTAGATTAAACTTTTAAAGGCTTTTCAACAATTTGGAATGCCAGTATTTGAAATGACGAAAGAAAAAATTTTAAACCACCCGACTTGGGATGTCCTCATATTTGGAAGGTCACCTTTGGCTATTTATATGATGACAGCGGTCAAAGGGTTAGATTTTGAGGAGGTATTTGGCTATACAAATTTTTTTTGAAGAAGCCGATTTACTTATTCGCACAATCAATAAAAATGATCGAATACAGCCAATAAAGCATCAAATTACCCTATAGACCAAGACAATTTGGAAAACATCACTTAATTACACTCAATCTTACGATTCTTCTTTAAAAGTTTAAATTTTCCACATGCCGCTAACTGTACTCACTTCTCGCTCTTCTTTCGAAGAAAACCCTAAGCTTGCCAAAGCAGCTTATAATTTGAGTACGCTTCTTACTGTAATTGATCAAAAGTCCATTCCAGAAAGTCAAATACAGAATATTAGCGAAATCATAGCTGGACTTAACAATTTCCCCGGCCCGGATCCTGAATTATTGAAAGCGCTAAAGACAGGCCAAGCAGCTATCCTCAAACTTCTCGAGAAAGAACTCCAAATCGTTGCGAAAAATCATTATCAAACTTTATGGCTGGTATTAGGAATTAGTGCTTTTGGGATTCCGCTGGGAGTTGCCTTTGGTGCGCTAATGGGAAATATGGCATTGTTGGGAATCGGATTACCTATCGGAATCTCCATTGGAATCGCTGTAGGCACTTCATTAGATACCAAAGCCAAAAATGAAGGACTACAGCTGGATTGGAAAGCTATTTGATTTTTTTCAAAGGGGAATCTAACCTCTTATCTCAGTAAAGTTGCTCACTTGTCTTCTTTTTGTAAATTGTTTATCAGATCAACCTCAACCCAAAAACCTATGAACCAATTAAATAGACGCGATTTTCTAAAAGGATCCTCATCGTTAGCTGTTTTGACTAGTTTTGGCCTACTCGGTATGGATTTTAAAGATCGTGAGGGTCCACTTCAAGTAGCCTTGATCGGTACCGGATGGTACGGCAAATCAGATCTTTTTCGCTTGATCCAAGTTGCTGATGTAGAAGTTGTAGGACTTTGCGATCCTGACCGAAATATTTTAGAGGCTGCAGGAAAGCTTGTCTCAGAGCGACAAAAATCAGGTAAGGTTCCTCCACTTTTTGAAGACTATAGAAAGCTTCTAGCAGATATCAAACCAGAATATGTATTGATCGGTTCGCCGGATCACTGGCATGCATTAATGGCAATTGATGCATTGAAATCTGGCGCTCATGTTTATCTTCAAAAACCAATTTCAGTTGACGTCATCGAGGGCGAAGCTATCCTTGCCGCTGCAAGAAAATACAACAAAAAAGTACAGGTTGGTACTCAGCGAAAGAGTACACCCCATCTAATCACCGCCAAAAAAGAAGTGATCGATCAGGGACTTCTTGGCAAAATCTCACACGCAGAAGTTTGCTGTTATTTCCATATGCGATCCAATGGAAATCCTCCAGCAGAGTCAGTTCCGGCATTTTTCAATTATGACCTTTGGACTGGTCCGGCTCCGCTTCGACCTTACGATGGACTGCCGCATATCCGCTGGTGGCGGACATTTATGGAATATGGAAATGGCATCACCGGTGATATGTGTGTACACATGTTGGACACGGTTCGGTGGATGCTCGATTTGGGCTGGCCAACTCAAATCACATCTACCGGAGGAATCTATGTGCAGAAAGAAGGTAAATCCAATATTGCAGATACGCAAACTGCCATTTTTGAATATCCAGAGCTGAATGTCATCTGGCAACATCGCACTTGGGGAAATCCAGTGGACAAAGACTATCCTTGGGCTTTCAAGGTTTTTGGTGAAAATGGCTACTTGGTAGGCAGTACAACCCAGGCTGATTTTGTGCCTTACGGCGATGATAAGCCAATTCACTTTGATTTGGTGCTGGAAAAAGAACAATACCCAGAGGATCTCACCGAAGAGCGAATCGAACTTAATGCTGCCCCAGCTACCCGTAATCACATGAAAGATTGGCTAAACGCTATCGAAAAAGACACACTTCCGGTTTCTGATATTGAAGATGGACATATCTCTACCGCATCTTGCATCTTGGCGAATATCTCCATGGAACTCGGAGGTAGAGCTTTGAAATATGATCAAAAGACCATGACTGTAGTTGGGGATAAGGAAGCTACCCGAAAATTACGCAGGCCTTATAGAAAAGGCTATATACATCCAGAACCAAAGAATGTGTAGATGAGTATGAAGTTAAAAATCAGAAGTCTAAAATTTTAGGGCTTCTGATTTTTTTAATGATCCTTCTGATTGCTAGCAACAAAGCGAAAGATCAGTGAGATTCTTCAAATGTGCTGGAAAGTAGATGTGAGGCTCTATTATGGAAGTGGTATCTTTCATATTTTCCAGTGTATGGCTTGATGCAAAGGTTGAAAGATATGTTATGAATTTATCTTTCAGCCTTCAAACTTTAACATTGTTTCGCAAAGGATTAATCCATGTGCGGGTGCCGGAGGAATTTGCTCCCAATTGGCATCTGGATGTGTCAGCCTTTCTTGAATGTCTTTCAATTCCCAATTCCCCTTTCCAACTTCCCAAATAGCCGTCATCATCTTTCGGACTTGATGATGGAGAAAACCTGTTCCGGTGACTGTAAAGTAGTTGATTTCCTTCGGAAAAAATATTCCTAAAAATTCATTAGAAGATTGAATCTGAGCAGAAAGAACCCCACGCTCGAAGTCAATTTTATTCACAGAAGGTTTACAAAAGGATTTAAAATTATGCTCCCCAATAAAAATTTGAGCAGCTTGCTGCATCAGTTCTAAGTCCAAGGCTTCAGGGACATTCACTAGAAATGCAGAAGCAAAGGGATGAAAGTCCGACTCTTGTGCAAAATAGAATCGATAGGTTTTTTGCTTCACCGCTTGAATCAAATTAAAAGAAATAGATACTACCTCCACCCCATTCAATCTAATATCATCCGGTAAATGAGTATTCAAGTCCGGTAACAAACCTTCCATATTCACTTTCTCTCGAAGGAAAAGCTGTAGAAATCCTCCTGAGCAAGACACTCCCGAATCAGTTCGACTTGCTCCAATCAGTGAAAAATCCTCATGACCCAATACATGCCGAAGCACTCGCTCGAGTCTTCGCTGTACAGTCGGTTGATTAGGTTGTGGAGCCCAGCCTTTATAGCGAGCTCCAAAATAACTGATGGAAAAAAGGTAGGAAAAGGGTCGGGATTGCAAGATGATTTGTGATTCAGGTTAGGAACTTCGAAGTTAATATTCTTTAGCTGGATGGAATTAATTAGCGATTTGATAAATTAGCCTATGCCAACAGTTCTATACATTTCTGGATGGAGATTATTCTTCTATTCTAATGAAGGTTTTGAACCGATTCATATCCATGCTCAAAAAGGAGATATGGAATGTAAGTTTTGGGTTTTAAGCGAAGAAGTAGACATCGAGGAGGCATTCGCGTATAATTTAAGCAGATCTGGAAGAAAGGAGATTCGTAAAATTATTTTCAAAAATTTTGATTTAATTATAGAGTCTTGGAATATATATTTCAAAAAATAATATTATGAAAATCAGCTATCACATCTCGGATATAAACTTTATCGATGACAGAATGATTGTAACTGTCGATGAGAACGACATTTCTGTTGAAATAGCGCACATTTCCGAGAAACTATTTGCTGCCTCAGCTATTGAACGCTCGATATATAAAATTTCACCTTCTGGATATGGGATTCACTGGCCACTTATCGATGAAGATATATCTATCAATAGACATTATCACGAATTTTAATTCATTGCTTAAATTTAGGCTGCCGGGCTTTAGATTTGTTGCGATGAAACAAATACATCCAAAACACCGTGCAGCCTTACCTAAATTTAGGGCATTGAC
>Ga0105050_10008202_pt1 | contig 12141 bp, 15 predicted proteins | sample FRY01_FD_78088 | JGI IMG/M metagenome (GOLD analysis project Ga0105050, IMG submission 78088) | Freshwater microbial communities from Lake Fryxell liftoff mats and glacier meltwater in Antarctica - FRY-01 | ecosystem: Environmental > Aquatic > Freshwater > Ice > Glacier meltwater ... | reverse complement strand
GCATTGGCAGCGATCACCATCATTGCCAGTCCAGCTGTAAATAAAAATTTTTTCATATTTTTTGAAATTAAAAATTTTCGATAAATGCTTAAATAATTTGATTGGAAATTCCGGCTCTTCAATCTATTTACAATTATAAAATTATTGTTTTGATTCTAAAATTATTTCGATCTAAACAAGGCATTGATTTCTAGTCGATGAAGAGCTAATTAACATAAAACGCAAAACAACCGAAATAGGATGGTTTTACTAAGCCTATATTCAATTTAATGAGTATTTGATTTGTTGCACGTTCCGGAACAATCCGAAACTTTAATTTGAAATCAGCCCAAATATCCATTTTCTCAAAGGAGTTAGAGTCTGTCCCGAGTATCGGGAGGGATTTAAAGGAAGCAAATCAGCATTAAATTTGGCAACATGCAGGATTACGGATAATCACATTTAATATCATCTTTCACTGTGAATAAAAGATAAGATTCCTTGAATTTGAGTTCTAGTAATATTTTCTCCACTGATCTTAAAAGTGAATTTTCATTGATTGTAAAGTTGCTTTTGGAGTAAAATTCAGCTGATAATTTATACCAAGTTGATCTGCAAAAAAATTTCTCGAAGACTACCACTATTCACATTTTCCTTGCCTAGCGCATAGGTAAGATTGGTTTTGCTGAGATGTAGTTTTTCTAGGTAAAAGTTAGGCGAATTATTTTTAAGATGTGTTTTACAATGCTAGTTGTTTTCAGAGTGATTACGCCAAATCAGCTCCCCACATGAAGATCAAAAATAAGATTCCCAATGCAATTCGATAGTAACCAAATGCCATAAATCCATGATTGGATACATATTTCAAAAATAGCTTAACGGCAATCCAAGCTGTGATAAATGCGACTACCAGCCCGATTCCCATAAATGAAATCTGCTCATTGGTCATCGTCAAATCACTTTTCAACAAATCATATCCTGATGCAGCCATCATAGTTGGCACTGCCAAAAGGAAAGAAAACTCCATTGCCTGTTTTTTATCCAATCCATTAAATACACCTCCAATAATCGTAGCAGCAGCTCTAGAGGTACCCGGCACCATGGACAGACACTGAAATAGTCCGATGAAAAAGGCATTTTTGTAGGAAATATCCTCCACTTCAGCGAGGTCAGATTCTGAATTGACTACTTTTTTATCAATGAAAATCAATACAATTCCTCCCAAAATAAGTGAAACCGATACCACAATTGGGTTAAACAGGTAGGCTTTGATGTACTCGTAGGCCAAAAGTCCAACAATCGCTGTGGGAATAAATGCTGCCAGCAACTTGAAATAGATTGCCCATCCTCTAAAGAATCGTTTGATGTACATCAGCGCTATCGCCAGAATCGCACCAAGTTGAATTCCAATTTCAAAGGTTTTGACAAATTCATCCTCGTGGATATTCATTGCCGCTGAAGCTAAAATCATATGACCTGTAGATGAGATCGGCAAAAATTCGGTAAGCCCTTCAATAATGGCAATTATAATGGATTGGAAAAGAGTCATGGGTATTTGATAGTTCGAGGGGCAAAGGTAATAATCCCATTCAAAGGAAAATAAAAGCTTCTGGACTTTCCGGTAAATTTTGAATTGAAAATTTATTTTAGCTAATTCTCGTTTTGAAAAATAAAATCCACCTCCCGTTTTTGGCAAATCAATTAAAATTCATTTTATGAGGAAAGCTGCCCTTTCACTGCTATTATTTTGCTTGACATTATTAGCCAATGCTCAAGAAGGAAAAGAAAGTCCTTTTAAATCCCAGATCAAATCAGTCACCGTTTTCCTAAGTGGAGCTCAGGTCTTTGAATCTGCCATAGGTAATTTTCCGGCAGGAGAGTCTGTGGTAGTGATCAAGGGTCTTTCTCCCTATCTTGATGAGAAAAGTATTCAGGTCAAAGGTCGCGGCAATTTCGTAATCCAAGCTGTCAATCGGAGACTAGATTATCTCTCTGAAAAAGGTAGCGAAGAGGAAGTGAAAAAGCTGGAAGAACAACTGGATGCAATCGGACGAAATCAAAGTCTTGAATTGGGCAGACTGGAGATTTTAGGCGAAAAAAGTTCACTGCTCAATGCCAATAAAAATCTCGGAGGAAGTCAAAGCACTACATCCATAGCAAATTTGAAGCAAGCCTTGGACTTTTATGATGCGGAATTGACTACTATCAAAAAGGAAGAACTCCAGATCAAAGCCAACCTGCAGGAAGAAAATATAAAACTCAATTCACTGAGAAATCAATTGGCAAGTCTTCAAGCTTCAGAAAATAAATCCACTTCTGAAATTCGAATTAAAATCAAGGCACCTGTAGCTGGAAGTGCAAGTTTCGATGTGAACTACCTAGTAGCTAATGCAAGCTGGTATCCCAAATATGATATTCGGGTCAAAGATGTGAACAGCCCTTTGAGCATTAATTACAAGGCTGAAGTCAATCAAAATACCGGTGTGGATTGGAAAAATGTGAAGTTGCGCTTCTCCAACGGAACCCCAAATCAAGGAGGTCAAGCGCCAGACTTGGATAAGTGGGAATTAAATTATGCGAGATTGACAGTGATACAACCGAGAAGCGCTGTTCCAATTTCTGGAAATGTCAGTGGAAGAGTAATCGATACACAAGGCGAAGGGATTCCGGGAGTCACCGTACTAGTAAAGGGAACTACCATTGGTACAAATACAGATTCAAATGGAAGATATTCAATCACGGTGCCTGCACGAGGCAATCGACTAGTCTTTTCATTTATAGGAATGAACACAGAGGAGCGAACTATAAACTCTTCTTCTATCAATGTGCAGCTTTTGGAAAATGGTGATATACTTTCTGAGGTCGTAGAGCAGAGCTTTGGAGATTCCCAAAAGAGATCCTTAGAGGGAAGGGTTGCAGGAGTACAAATAAGAGGGGATAATTCCGCACGAGCTCCAGAAGCCCAAATCATCCAAACCACTTTCCAAGAAAATCAAACTACAGTAGAGATCGAAGTAGACGAGCCTTATACCATCAAGACCAATGGGGAACGAATGCTGATTGATCTGAAAGTCTATGAAATTCCTGCGGTGTATCAATATTCGGCTATTCCCAAGCTAGAAAAAGACGCCTTCCTGCTTGCTCAAATCAGCGACTGGAGCAAATACAGTTTATTGGAAGGCGAAAGTAATCTGTATTTCGAAGATGGGTTTGTGGGTAAATCCATCTTGGACGCTACTTCGCTTCAGGATACTTTGGCGATCTCCATGGGAAGAGATCGAAGCATTGTAATCGAGCGAAAGAAAAATGAGGAATTTTCTCAAAAGCGATTCATCGGCTCCAATATCACCGAAAGCCGCCGATATGAAATCCTGATCCGGAACAATAAATCACAGCCTGTCAGCATAAAAGTAACAGACCAAATCCCGATCTCGGTCAACTCAGACATTCAAGTGGAGGCTAAAGAACTTTCTGGAGGAACGCTCAATCCTCAAACCGGCCTAATCGAGTGGGAAGTGAAACTGCAACCTGGAGAGCAAAAAGCACTGAAGTTTGGCTATGAGGTCAAATATCCGAAGCGGGAAAAAGTGATCTTGGATTAAGCCAAAATGGGGCTGGCAAATTAGCTAGCCCCATTTTTTTCAGTTTTTAGATAATCCCAGTCTCCAGATTTTCACATTGATATTAGCGGAATGGTAGAAATCTAGGCTTAGCACTTAAACATCTTTTCCCATTTCCTTTTCAATAGAAAGCAAGAATACGCATTCTTGCCCTTTCTGCTAAACAACCTTTTTTGTCAATTCAAACTTGGGAGCAGGCTTTTGCTTACCCAATAAAATTCCGGTTCGATCTCCAAGGCTTTTTTCCAAGTGGCTTTGGCCTTTACCTGATCGCCCATTTCTCGCTGAAGGATCCCCGTCCAGGCTAGATTATCGAGATGAATCCAACTTTTTTCCAGCTCAGTTCCCAAAAGTTTTTGAGTAGATTTTTCAAAGGCTTTTAAAGCAAGTTCTTTATTCCCACCCCACATTGCAGGAGTGAAATATTGATTAGACGCATACATTTTTAAGACAATGGGAGATTCTGGCTTTTGCTTCATGGCTTGTTCTAGAAGACCAGAACTTTTACTGCCAAGCAACATCGCTTTTAATGGAGAATGCGCAATCTTATAGCCATACAAACCCGATAATAGGGCCTTGGCATCAGCTCCATACTTTTTGCCGGCGGCGAGTTTTTCCAGTCGACTTTCACATTCATCGACATAGCTATCAAAAAGCTTTTTATCCATATCTACCATGGATACATTGAGCAGGCCATATTCGGTAAATGCAAGTTGGAATTCGGTGTCAGCTGATGGTTGATCTTGGTACAGTTTCATGGCGAATGCGACATTTTTCTTCCAAGCAGATTTGTCAGATTTCAAATAGGCTAAGTAATTCATTTGCTTTAATTCCTGAGGAATTCCCATAGCAAGCAAAACAAACATTAAGGGTAGGATTAGAGATTTAGAGTAAGTTTTCATAATTGTAAACTGGTTTATTTTATAAACTATAAAAAGAAATTTTTTTTACTTATTCGATGTACTTCTTAAGTGTTTCTACATAATCCTCGAATGCTTTTAAGCCTTCAGGTAAGATTCTGCAGGTGGTAAGCGGTCTTTTCCCACGAAAAGATTTCTCGATACCGATATAGCCAGCCTTTTCAAGTTTATCCAATTGAACACTGAGGTTACCCGCAGTTGATTCTGTTTTTTCCTTGAGAAAAGTAAATTCGGCTTCCTCCACACTGATGAGTAATGACATCACTGCGAGGCGCAATTGGGAATGTAAAAGGGGATCTAAAGGCTTAAACTCGCTCACGATAGGTTGTTTTCAGGTAATAACCAGGCACCAAATATCCTAAAATCGTCGCAACTCCTGCTATCAGGTATTGATCAGTGACGGGCAATAAAAAGGCAATCACAGCTCCTGCCATCAGAAGTATTCCACAGTTTCGGATCACATTTACCCGAACAAGAACCCCTGTATTAATTACCCCAATTCCTGCAAGAATCAAAATGATTGGGTTTTGCTGGTAACTAAGTGTTGGCATAAAACTTAACGTGATCAATATCCCCACAAATACTGAAATCCAAATCCCGGAGAGCATATCATCCAAATGCGTTTTTACCCGAGCTCGATTTCGTTTACGAATGCTATCCCAGATGCTGACTCCGGTCGCAGGGATGATTAGCAACCACACAATATACGGAGCCTCATATCCAATTTTTTCCAAAGTGTAATGCCCAAAGTTGCAAATCGCAACCACCCAGCCCCAAAGCAGCAATTGGAAACTTCCATCGCCTGCGGCTTCTCTTTTCGCTTTGCTGATCATCTGAGTGATGAGCGCCAAAGACTCTTTACTACTCAGTTCTTTTTCCATGATTTTATGATTTATAGCATTCTTTATGGTGCAAATATAAATAGGTTTATTATATAAACTACTTTATGTAAATTTTTTTTTCAAAATTTTCTTATCCTTATTTCGGAGCTATTTACGAAGGTGTTTTCTTATTAATTTTTTATATTCTATCCCTAAAACAAAGGAGCCTTCCCTATAAAAACAATTTTGACCCGCAAACAACAAATGAATTAATTGGAAGGATCAATGCATTAAATCCAGATACCCCGGCACATTGGGGGAAGATGACCGTCGACCAGATGCTCGCACATAATATAATTGCGTATGACATGGCCTACACGGATAAGCACCCAAAGCCAAATGCCTTCCTGCGATTTGTGCTCAAGACATTTGTGAAAAATGGAGTGGTCAATGAAACTCACTATCCAAAAAATTCAAGGACAGTACCGGCATTTATCATTTCTAAGCATCGCAATTTTGAGAAAGAAAAAAGCCAATTAATCGGTTATTTAGAGCGCATAAGAGATTTGGGATCTGCGGATTTTGAAGGAAAGGAGTCGCTTCCTTTGGTCCGATGAGTGCCGGAGAGTGGAATAATCTTTTCTATAAACACCTTGATTATCAATAACCACATTCGGCGTATGGACCATCCAGCAAAATCAATCCGTCCATTTATTGGTGCGAAAAATTACCAAGAAAGCATTCGATTTTATACAGTTTTGGGATTTCAAGTTCATTCCCTTGGTTCGCAGATGTCTTTGGTAAGCGTAAATGAGGAACTTTCCTTTTATCTACAGAATGCACAGGTCAAAGACTGGGTGGATAATACCATGATTTTCTTAGCGGTTGAGAAGCTACAGTATTATTGGGAAGCTGTTAAGATTCTTGGCCTTCCTGACAAATTTCCGGAAGTTCGGATTTCAGAGATTCACCACAAGGACTGGGGAGATGAATTTTTTCTCCATGATCCATCTGGAATTCTTTGGCACTTTGGTGTTTTTAAATCTTAGTCTTTCCTAACTTTATAGAAATTAGTCCGTTATGGCTAACACAACTTAATCTTTTTATACTATGAAAACGCTCTTAGCTTTCTTTTTCCTCGGACTTATTTCAACCTCCACTAGTTTTGCGCAAGAAAGTGAGGATGCCACGCATGAGATGAACCAGTTTTTGTCAAAAAACTTGCGATACCCAACCGAAACAAGATCCAATGATCTACAAGGCACTGTTATCATTCAAGCTACTTTTGACCAGCTGGGTTTTCCGCTCACTACTACTGTGATTTCCGGTGATGAGCTGCTTGCAGCCGAGGTGGTGCGTACCGTTTCCGCATTGACTGAGAACTGGAAACCAGAATATCTAGGGGACATAAATAAAGGTGATTCTTACCTGCTAAGTTTTCAATTTAAAATTTCAAGAGACAGATTGACCAATCAAATACATCAAATTGGTCCTTTAAAAGATAAGTCACTTCTGACGGAAAATCTCGAAAAACAACTCACAAGTAAGCTTGAAGCCAATCCTTACAATTTCAAATTATATGAAGAGCGCGCAGAACTTTATAAAAATTTAAACCTGCCAATATTAGCTGAAAAAGATTTAATGCTTGCCGACTATTTTAAAAATAAGATGCTGACACAAATAATGATAATTGGATATCAAGTGAAAGATAAGAGCTTATCGGCTGTGGAATGATTCTGAAAAATGTCTCCAACCTTTCTCATTTTGAGGAAGAAAATCCAAACGGTTTTCTTCCCCTTTTTTATGATCCCCATCGCTATTTGAGCCTTCTTTCACGATTAAGCTTCTTGTTAGTTCAAAAAGTAAGATTCTGATTCCAATTTGATTTTTACGTGATAGAAAAATTTGAAAAAAAAATCTTGGGATCAGAATTTGATTTTTAATGAGTTTTTACTAACCACAATTGCCATGAAAAAATCACACGCCATACGCGTCATACTTTTCGCATTTTTTTTTACCGCTTGTGGAGAACCTACTAATTCCACAACCGGTGCAGATGGCGAATCTCTAATTCAGAAACAGTCTGCTTCAGCTAACGGTCCAGCTTCGGAAACAATGAACAACATGAGTCCCGGAGAAATCACCGGAACCTATTCAGGTATGCTGCCTTGTGGAGACTGTGATGGAATCAAAACCTCACTTTCATTAAAAGACGACGATACTTTTATCCTTAACAGAGAATATCTAGGCTCAAAAGCTAAGAATTTGCAGGTAGCAGGAAACTATGAATACGATGAAAAATCACAGATGATCACTTTGGAAAATTCTGCTGATGGCCCCTCAAAGTTTCTCATGGTAAATGGAGACCTCTGGCAATTGGATAAAAATTCTAATAGAATTGAGGGGGACTTTGCCAACAGATACGTTCTAAGCAAAAACTTCGAATAATTCACAAACTCCTTATGATCTGAAAGATTATGCGGAAAATCTAATCAAAAAAGAGAAATAGGATAAAGCTCTGAAAGTCCTTAACAAACTAATGGATATAATTCCCTATTCTGCAGAGGCATATGATTTAAGGCGGAAGATCTACCGTAATCTTGAAGAAATCGAAAATGCTCAGAAAGACTGCCTTAAGGCCAAATACCTCAAAAAAGAATTTCTATCTGTCGTTGAAGTCTACGCCATAGGTCAAACCAGAAGGCCAGTTCCAATTTCTAATTAATTCTACCTAGATATATCTGATGAAAAATTTAATCCTTTTTTTCCTTATTGGGCTGGGCACATCCTTACTTTCCTGCAATAGAGCCACAGATAGCACCGATGACCTAGCACCTGAAGCGGTTTTTGACAACCCTATCGCAATAACTGACATGCACAATTCCATGAATGCCCTAGATTGGAATGGAACCTACAAAGGTATTTTACCCTGTGCAGCTTGTGAGGGAATTGAGACAACATTGACCCTAAACTCTGATAAAAGTTATATTTTAGTAACCAATTATTTGGGAAGAAATGACGCTTTAGAGCAAGAGAAAAGAGGTCAATTCTCTTGGAATGAAGATGGGTCCATTATCACTTTAACGAATATAGACTCCGCACCCAACCAATATAAAGTGGGAGAAACCCGAATTTGGCAGCTAAATGTAGATGGTAAACTAATCACTGGAGATCTGGCAGACCATTACGTTTTGACAAAATCGCTTTGATTATTTAAACCGAACGACTTTTCCGTGGGCCTTAGAGGTCATTTCCTTAGGGACCACTGCGGTAATTTGATTGAAAAGTAGTTCTACCAATTTTTGCTTCAGAAAGCTTCGACTCAATATTATGCTCACCTCTCGGATAGGGGCTGTGCCTTTGAAAGGTCTCAAACGAGCTCTTTCTTCTTTTGAAAGCTCCAAGGTTGCTAATTCCGGCAGTAATGTCACCCCCTGATAGCGATTGACCATATTTTTCAAGCCTTCCAAAGACCCACTTTCGTAGTGAAAGTTCTTTGGGCCACTCATAGTCTGATCGCAAAGATTGAGTACCTGATTTCGAAAGCAATGCCCTTGCTGTAAGACCCAGAAATCTTCTTTCTTCACTTTTGCAGGATCAAAAAATTCTTCCCGCAACAGCGGATGATCTTGGGATAGGTAGGCATAAAATTTCTCATAAAACATCGGCTTCTCCAGAATCCCTGTCTCGTCCAATGGGGTAACAACGATGCCCAGATCCAACTCATCATTTTTAAGCTTTTTGACTATTTCTTCAGTGACCATTTCTTGAACCACGAGATTTACTTTCGGATATTTTTCGACAAAATTCCGAATAAAAAGATGGAGTAAGTAAGGTGCTAGGGTCGGGATAATCCCCAGTTTGACCACGCCTGAAATATCTCCTTTCAGGTGAGCAACGAGTTCAAAAATAGCTTTGCTTTCCGATAAAACACGCTTTGCTTGGGCAATAATTTGGACACCAATCTCCGTAGGAATCACTGGCATTTTACTTCTATCAAAGAGAATCACACCAAAATCCCGTTCTAGTTTACTCAATTGTGCACTTAGTGTAGGTTGAGTCACAAAGCAGCTTTCAGCAGCGTTTCCAAAATGTCTGTGTCTATCTACCGCTATTAGGTACTCGAGTTGTTGAATAGTCATATATAATAAAGTCCCAAAATATCAAAAGAGTTTCCACTAACCGAATTCTCCACTTGTCAAATGCTTGAAACATAATTTCACTACACTCGAAAAAAGTTGTAGCTTAATACTGAATTCATTAAACCTAAAATCATGAGCAAGTCCTCTTTTTCACGAAGAAAATTCCTCGCCACTTCCCTGCTTACCACAGCTGGACTTGGTGCACTGCCGCAGCTTTCTTTCGGAGCTAGCACTGCCACATTAAAAATAAGAGATACCTCAAAGGTCCGTTTAGGATTTATTGGAGTCGGTCGACAAGCCATGGGCTTATTGGGTAATTTTATGAAAAACCCCAACGTGGAAGTCACGGCTGCTGCTGACGTATATGAGATCAAGCTAGATCGGTTCAAAATCCAAACAGAAAAACTTTACGCTGGTCGAGGGAGCAAAGCTGGAGAAATCGGTCTTTATGCTGATTATAGAGATCTTCTAAAAAGAAGTGATGTGGACGCAGTGGTTATCGCTTCTCCAGATCATTGGCATGCCTTGATGGCCATCCATGCTTGTAGAGCAGGAAAAGATATTTACTTAGAAAAGCCGCTGACATTTACCATCAAAGAGGGTCAAGAATTAGTAAAAGCTGTTCGTTCCAATGGAATTGTCTTAGGTGTGGGAAGTATGCAACGTGGTGGAGCTAATTTCCAACATGCAGTTCGAATGGTTCAAAAAGGCTATTTAGGGAAGATTTCAACTGTCTACGCAAACGTGGGTACGCCTCCTTTTCCCAAAGATATTGATTTTGAAGTACAGACCGTTCCTGAAGGATTGGATTGGAAAACATGGAATGGACCAATTCCAGCATTTCCCTATTTCCCAGATCTCAATCCTCCGATTAGCATCAACCCGCAAGAAAATGAAAAAGCTTGGGGAGCTTGGCGCTGGTATAAGAAAACTGGTGGGGGATTGATGACTGACTGGGGAGCTCACATGTTTGATATCGCGCAATGGGGAATTGGTATGGATCGAAATGGTCCGGTAGAGGTAATTGTAGATAAAGGTGAAGAGCCAATGAAATACCGCTATGCAAATGGAATTGAAATGATTGTAGCTCCTTTTGATGGATCTACAAAACAGGGGGTAAAATTCATTGGAGAAAAGGGGTGGATTACGGTTTCCCGTGGAAATTACGATACTTCAGTAAAAGAGGCTGAAATGAAATTCACTCAGGAGCAGCTCGGTTTTTCAGCCCACCTTGTGGACTTTATAGATTCAGTCTTGATGCGAAAGGACCCGATCGTACCGGTAGAAGTGGGTCACAGTACTTGCTCAGTTTGTACTATTGGAAATATTGCCCATGACTTAGGCAGATCCTTAAAGTGGGATCCTATTGCCCAAGTTTTCATTGGAGATGCCGAAGCAAACTCCCGATTGCATTACAATTATGAAAATGGGCTGTCGCTATAATTCCATCTAACTATTAGAATCCAAAGGCATCAAAATTGGATTTTGATGCCTTTTTTAATCTTATTCCATTAGGTTATATCAAAAAAAAATTTGATGTGAATCCCACTCAATGCCTTTCAGTCCATCTTTACACCAGTTCAAGAGTTCTAATTCAATGGATATGAAGTAAACTAAATCAATTTAGAGTGATTTATCCACAGTATTTGACTTTGAAAATATTACAGAAATAAATCAGTTTACGTATCAATGAAATCGATAAAAGACTCAGATTGGATTCAGTAACTTTGACTCCTATCCTAAAAAACCCGAAGCCATGAACTTCGTGAAAAGGCAGTGAGGTGAAACCAACAAGCAAACCATTGCAGCAGAATTAAACTATCCGTGAAAATCTTTTCGAAGTAAAGTAAAAGCTAATTTGGGTATGTTTGTTGAATTGCTTCAGTAATTTACTGATCTAACCATCAATTCATTAAACCAAAATATTTTTGGGTTGTTAAAAATTATAAAATCATTAAAAAATTCAGATAATGGAAAAACTTACTATCGACTATACAGCAGTTGCAATAAATACAGGAGGAAGAAAAGGTCGTGTAAAAACAGATGATGGCTTAATCGATTTTGAAGTCACTATGCCAAAAGAGATTGGTGGCGAAGGTGGCAAAACCAATCCAGAACAACTTTTTGCAGCTGGATATGCTGCTTGTTTTGGTGGTACTTTGGGTGCATTGGCTGGCAAAGTCAGTTTGCGAGATTCTGAGATAAAAGTCAAAGTCCATCTTGGCAATTATGGTCCGGGATCATTTGGTCTAGCTGTAGATATCGAAGCAAGGATTCCACATGCTGCATCTTTAGAAGAAGCTCAAAAATTAGTTGATGCAACACATGAAGTTTGCCCTTACTCTAAAGCTACTCGTGGAAATATCGAGGTCAATGTGAAGGCAATAGCCTGATAATATTATCTGATTATCCACAATGATGCCAGTGGCTTTTTTTCCTTGCTCATCTGGCTGGAAGGCCCGCCACAGCGAGGCAAGTCGATGAGGTCCCCAACAGCGATTGGGAGAAATACCGGCAATGCCAGTGTTTAGCATATGTGAAGTAGATTTTTGTCTTTTACTGGTGCAAATGCATATATAGATACAAGCTTATCATCAAACTAAGAAAGGCTAGGATCTCCTAGCCTTTCTTAGTCAGTCTGGTTCGTATCAGTAGACTT
>Ga0105050_10008199_pt1 | contig 12145 bp, 8 predicted proteins | sample FRY01_FD_78088 | JGI IMG/M metagenome (GOLD analysis project Ga0105050, IMG submission 78088) | Freshwater microbial communities from Lake Fryxell liftoff mats and glacier meltwater in Antarctica - FRY-01 | ecosystem: Environmental > Aquatic > Freshwater > Ice > Glacier meltwater ... | reverse complement strand
GCCCTTGCCGTAGCGCTGGCGCGGATCTGCCGGGCGCGGCGCAATGTGTTGGTGGTGGCGGGGGATGCGCGGTTGGCGCATGCGGTCGGCGCTGGGGTCCACTTGCGCGGGGGAAGGCGGTTGCGTGGGATGCATGGGCTGCGGGGATGGGTGACCAGTTCAGCGCACGACGTGGTGGAACTGCGGCGGGCGGCGGCGGGGGGTGCGCGCGTGGCGTTCCTCTCGCCGGCCTTTGCCACGGCGAGCCATCCGGGGGCTGCGGGACTGGGCCCGGTGCGGTGGGGCGCGATGGCACGCAGGGCACCCACGGGGCTGATGGTGGGGGCGCTGGGCGGGGTCGATGGGGCATCGGTGCGGCGGCTGGGGGGGGTGCGGTGTGCTGCGGCGATAGGGGCGCTTTCGGCGTAGCGGCGGTGATTGGGGATGTGGCTTCGGCGCCACAGTGTTTCGGAAATGCCATGGCGGGTGTGTTTGGCTGATTGCGGGCTGGGCGGCCGGAAGGCAATAGTCTCGCCAGGTCCGGCTGCTCCCGCCTGTTGGTGGCTGGATCAACGACTTGGGGCTGAATCCTCTACTTGAGGGCGATGTTCGGGTCGTTGTTCCAGCCTGGGGGAAACGGGGCGGGGCCTTTAAATTCCACCGGGGCAACCTGGTACTGCTAGGAGAGTGCAATGCGTAAGTTCCTGCTGGCCGGTGTGGCCACAGTTGCGATGACCGGCGTGGCCGCCGCGTCTGGCCTGGAGCCGACTCTCGGTTCCGCCAGCTCGGGCGTTATCGGCACCGCCGCGCCCGGCAAGGCGATCGTTCGCCTCGACGGGTATGTGTTCTTTTCCGCGGGCTTCGCCAGCAACAAGCTGGACAAGGCCCCGAGCGGCGCGAAGGCCGACAGCTTCGGCTTGCTGAGCACGTTCCGTATCTATCCGTCGTTCGACGCCCAGACCCCCGGCGGCTTCCGCTACGGCGCGTTCGCCGAAGTGCGTTCGAACAACAACACCGGTGGCACCGGCGGCGGCGTCGGCACTGGCGGCCAGCGCGGCACCAACACGCTGTTCGTGAACCGCGCCTGGGGCTATGTCGGCACCGACCAGTTGGGCCGCCTGCAGTTCGGCACGGTTGACGGCGTTGCCAGCCAGATGCGCACGGGCACGTTCGAAGGCCAGATCGCCGATGGCGGCTGGAACGGCTGGACCCCGGCCATGACCCGCGGCGTGAACCCGTTCCGGTTCTCGGTCGGTGGCGGTTACGAGTATTCGAGCCAGAAGCTCAACTACATGTCGCCCACGTGGTCGGGCTTCCAGGTTGGCTTTGCGTTCATGCCGTCGAGCGCGTCGAACACCGCGGGTGACGGCAATGCCGTGACCGCCGGCGGCAATACGCGCCAGTCCGCTTCGGCGCTCGCCAGCGACTTCGGCCGTGTGCGCAACAGCTATCAGGTCGGCGCCCGCTACACCGGCACCTTCGGTGGCGTCGGCACGCAGCTGCATGTCGGCTACATCGGCAGCCAGGCGATCCGCAACATCAATGTCGGCGGCATCACGCCGCGCGGCCTGAGCGTCGTGACGGCCGGTGCGACCGTGTCGTACATGGGCTTCATGGTCGGTGGCTACATGAACACCGGCGTCGTGAACTCAAACTTCACGCCGCTGGCTCCGGGCGAGAAGAATTCGACGGTCTACACCGTCGGCGCCAGCTACACCAACGGCCCCTGGGTCGTGGGCGCAGCCTACCTGAACGCCAGCCAGGCCGGTGTGGCCGGCAACGGCGCGCAGCGGACCGACATCGGCTGGACCGCCGGCGTGACCTACACCTACGTTCCGGGTGCCCGCCTGTTCCTCGAGTTCGTGACCGGCACCGCCAAGGAGCGCGGCCAGAACCTGTCGAACGACGTGGTGCCGGCTGGTTCGACCAAGGCGATCGACGCGACGGCCATCATCCTGGGCAACAGCTTCCGCTGGTAAGCCTTGGCTGAGATGTGACGAAGGAAGGGCGGCAGCCGCACAGGCTGCCGCCCTTCTGCTTTTTGTGCCGAGTAGTCCGGCGGGTTGCCAGGATCGCTGCGATCCGATAGGCGTCGCGCCAGGGCCCGCTTTGGTGCCGGGGCATCCGGCCCGCGGTGCGGGCTGCCAGCGTGAAGGGCTTTTGCATGTCGAGACTGCCGGGTGGTGTCGCGCTTCTGCTGATGGCGGGCCTCGCATTGGGCGGGTGCACGCCGGGGAAGGAGTTCAAGGAGGACTATGGCGATCCGCGCAACTACGGCGCCGGAAACCGTGGGTCGATCCTGGGCGATGCCGGTCCGCTGATCTCGATCGGGCGGGGGCGGTCGGGCGAGCAGGACCAGGGCGGGGCCTTGGGCGTGAATGCGTATTTGTGGCGCGGGGCGCTGGAGACGTTGAGCTTCATGCCGCTGGTGTCGGCGGACCCTTTCGGGGGCGTGATCATCACCGACTGGTTCCAGCCGTCGGGCGCGGGCGGGGAACGGTTCAAGGCGACGGCGTATATCCTTGGTCGCCAGTTGCGTGCCGACGGGGTGCGCGTCTCGGTGTTTCGTCAGGTGCAGCAGGGCGGGCAATGGGTGGATGCGGCGGTGTCGGCGACGGCATCGAGCGAGTTGGAGAACAAGGTGTTGGCGCGGGCACGCGGTTTGCGGTCGCAGCAGGTGACGCGGGAATAGAAGGAAGACCAGGGGCCTCGCCCCCGGACCTCCAGCAGGGGGCCGAGCCCCCTGCACCCTCAAATGGAAGGGGCCTGGGGCGGCGCCCCAGCGGGCCTGACCTTGGAGCATATCGGCCAATGACGGACGCTGTAGAGGGACCGCGCTACGATTTCCGGACCGCCGAGCCGAAGTGGCAGGCGGCGTGGAACGCGCGCGGCTGTTTTCGCGTGGAGGATGTGCCGACCGACGGCAAGCCCAAATACTACGTGCTGGAGATGTTCCCTTATCCCAGCGGGAAGATCCATATGGGGCATGTGCGCAACTATACGCTGGGCGACGTGGTCGCGCGCTACAAACGGGCGCGTGGCCATTCGGTGATGCACCCGATGGGCTGGGATGCGTTCGGGCTTCCGGCAGAGAATGCGGCGCGCGAGCGTGGTGTGCATCCGGGCAAATGGACGTGGGAGAACATCGCGGCGATGCGCGCCGAGTTGCAGCGGATGGGGCTTTCGCTGGATTGGAGCCGCGAGTTCGCGACCTGCGATCCCAGCTATTACGGCCACCAGCAGAAGCTGTTCCTGGATTTCCTGAAGGCGGGCCTGGTGTATCGTCGCGAGAGCTGGGTGAACTGGGACCCGGTGGACGGGACGGTTCTGGCCAACGAGCAGGTGATCGAAGGGCGCGGTTGGCGCTCCGGCGCGCCGGTGGAGAAGAAGCGGCTGGCGCAGTGGTTCTTCCGCATCACGGCGGATGCGCCAGAGTTGCTTTCGGCGTTGGACGATTTGGAGCGCTGGCCGGAGCGCGTGCGGATCATGCAGGCGAACTGGATCGGTCGGAGCGAGGGGGCCAAGCTCCGCTTTGCGTTGAGCGAGCCGGAGGACGGGATCGGGGACGTGGAGGTTTACACCACGCGGCCTGACACCTTGTTCGGCATGTCCTTCGTGGCGATCGCGCCCGAGCACCCGCTTGCCGCGGCAGTGGCGGCCCGGAATGCCAAGGCGGCGGCTTTCGTGGCCGAATGCGCGAGCCTCGGGACGAGCGAGGCGGTGATCGAGGCGGCGGAGAAGCGGGGATTCGATACCGGATTGCGGGTGGCGCACCCGTTCATCGAAGGTGCGAGCTTTCCCGTGTGGATCGCGAATTTCGTGCTGATGGAATACGGGACCGGCGCGATCTTCGGCTGCCCGGCCCATGACCAGCGCGACCTCGATTTCGCCCGGAAGTATGGCCTTCCCGTGCCGGCCGTGGTGTTGCCGGTCGGCGAGGACCCCGTGACGTTTGACGTGGGTACGAAGGCGTTTGTCGATGAAGGGGTGATGTTCAACTCCGGTTTCCTGGATGGGCTCATGGCCCCGGCACAGGCCAAGCGCGCGGCCATCGACGAGCTGGAGCGGCGGGGGCAGGGGCAGGGCGTGGTGAATTGGCGGTTGCGCGACTGGGGATTCAGTCGGCAGCGGTACTGGGGCACGCCGATCCCGATGATCCATTGTGCTTCGTGTGGCGTGGTGCCGGTGCCGGAAGCGGAATTGCCGGTGGTGCTGCCCGACGATGTGCGGTTCGATGTGCCGGGAAAGGTGCTGGATCACCATCCGACCTGGAAGCACGTGGCGTGCCCGAAATGCGGCGCGCCGGCGGAGCGCGAGACGGATACGCTGGACACGTTTGTCGACAGCTCCTGGTATTTCGCCCGCTTCTGCTCGCCGGGGGCCGCGGGGGTGGTGGACCGGGCCGCGGTGGATCACTGGTTGCCCGTGGATCAGTACATCGGTGGCATCGAGCATGCGATCCTGCATTTGCTCTATGCGCGTTCCTTCACCCGGGCGATGCACAAGACGGGCCATCTGGGCCTGGACGAGCCGTTCGCGGCGTTGTTCACGCAGGGCATGGTGACCCATGCCAGCTTCCGGGCAGCGGATGGGAGGTGGCTTGCGCCCGATGAGGTGGAGGTGCGTGGGGACGGCTCGGCGGTCGAGAAGGCGAGCGGGGCTGTCGTTCAGATGGGCCGCATCGAGAAGATGTCGAAGTCCAAGCGCAACACGATTGATCCTGGCGAGATCATCGACCGGTATGGTGCCGATACCGCGCGGTGGTTCATTCTGTCGGATAATCCGCCGGACCGAGACATGGAGTGGACCGAAGACGGGGTGGTGGGCGCATTCCGTTTCACACAACGGCTGTTCCGGTTGGTGGACGGGGTGCGTGCGGTGGCGGGAGCGGAGCCCGTCGAGTGGTCTGCGGCGGCGCGCGGGTTGCGGCGGGCAACGCATCGGACGATCGGTGCCGTGACGGGGGCGTTGGAGGCATTTTCGTTCAATGTCGCCGTGGCTCGGATATACGAGCTCAGCAATGCGATTGCGGATGCTGAGCGAGGCGATGCGGATGATGCTTCATTGGCGTGGGCGCGAGTTGAGGCGTTGGAGAGCCTGGCCCGGCTGGTGGCGCCCTTGATGCCGCACCTGGCGGAGGAGATGTACGAGCGGTTGTATCCTGGTCGGAGCGTTCTCGTGGTGGATCTGGCATGGCCACAGGCGGACGCCGCACTCGCGGTGGCAGATAGTGTGACGATTGCTGTGCAGGTCCTGGGCAAGTTGCGAGGCGCGGTGGAGGTTCCCACGGGAGCGGATGAAGCGACGGTGCTGGCAGCCGCAGCCTTGGAGCCAAACGTAGCGCGCCAGTTGGAGGGCAAGCAGGTGGTGAAGCGGATCTATGTGCCGGGCCGGATCGTGAACTTCGTCACCGCAGGATAGGTGACGCGGATGGGGGCCAGTGTGACACGGCGCGCTTGGTTGCTGGGGGTGGCGGCCACGGGGCTCGGCGGGTGCGGGTTCCGGCCGTTGTATGGGACCGTTGGGTCTCAACCGGAGGTGCAGGCGCGGTTGGGGGAGGTGCAGGTTGGATTGATTCCCGAGCGGTCGGGTCAGTTGCTGCGCCAAGCGTTGCAAAGCCGGCTCGAGCGGGGTGGGGCCGGCGTGGCGCGGCGCTATGACCTGTCGGTTCAACTGTCACTGGCGCTTGAGCCGATGGCGATCCAGGCGGATAACTCCGCGTCGAGGGTGCGAGTGATCGGCACGGCGAATTGGGTATTGACGGCTCAGGATACACAGCGAAGCACAGTCGCGAATGGGTCGGCGCGCGAGACCGATGGCTACAATATTATCAATCAGCAGTTCTTCGCGGCGGAGTTGACCAATGCCGCAGTGCAACGGCGGATGACCGAAGCGTTGGCTGATCAGATCACGACGCAGTTGGCGGTGTACTTCAGCAGGCGAGCGGCCGATTAGTCCGGGGCGGAGAATGTCGCGGTGAAGCTTGAAGCGCGACGGGTGGAGGCCTTCCTGGATGCGCCAGGAACATGCAGAGTGGCGCTCTTGTTCGGTAACGATAGCGGTTTAATTCGAGAGAGATCTAATCGCCTGGTTCGCGCTGTTGCCGGGACGCTGGATGATCCGTTTCGGGTTTCGGATTTGGACAGGGAGTCGGTGGGTCGTATCGCGGAGGAGACGGGTAGCCGCTCTCTGGCGGGTGGGCGCCGAGTGGTGCGGGTGCGAGATGTGACCGACTCGGCCTTGTCCGCCGTTACTGCGGCACTCGGGCAGAAGGGTGAGGCATTACTGGTACTCGAAGGCCCGTCGTTGACCACGCGGTCCAAATTGCGCGGGATGCTGGACCGTGCGTCGGATGCGGTGACGATAGGGTGCTATCCATTGGATGGAGCCGCCTTGGAACAGGTGATTGTGGCGACGCTGACTGGGTTTGGGGTGACGGTAGAGAGCGACGCGCGCACCTGGCTGGCGGGTCAGCTGGGTGTGGACCAGGCAGTGACGCGATCTGAGCTGGGAAAGCTCGCATTGTTCGTGGGCCAAGGAGGCCGGGTGGATCTTGCGGCGGCGCAGATGTCGGTGGGAGACCTCGCAGGGCTGTCGTTGGACGACGCATTGTTTGCCGCGACCGCGGGAGATGTTGTGGAGACCGACCGAGCTCTGGAGCTGGCGGTCGCAGAGGGCGCCAGTCCTGTGGGGGTATTGCGGAGTGGCTTGTACCACTTGCAGCGGTTACAGCGGGCTTGTTCGGCGATGACGCTCGGTGTCTCGGCATCCGAGGCGGCACGTGCCGCCAAGCCTCCCGTGTTTTATCAGCACCAGGCGGCTTTCGTGCAGGCGCTTCGGTTGTGGTCGGACGAAGACGTTCAGGGAGCATGCAGTAGGCTCTGGGAGGCGGAGCGCTTGTGCAAGCGGACAGGGACGCCTGCTGAGACGATCTGCCGCAGCGCTGTGCTTGGACTCGCCCAAAGGGCGGCCCTGGCGCGGCGCCGCGGAGGGCCGTGAGGATGCAAGCTGCCCAGAGGTGGCGTCGGAACGCTGGTGGTCGAGATTACGTGACCGGGGGCATCGTTTGAGTGTCTCACGCTGGGCGTCGGATGATTTTTTCGAGGTAATCCTGGTTCCATTCGGCTTTCTTCCGGCGATTTTTGAAGCTGGTGATGGGCTTGGCCTGTGTCAGCAGGTTGATCGCGCTGGGCTTTATGATCGCCATGTTGGCGGGTTCGCGGCTGGATCGCAGGCGGGCAGGTCGTCGTGGAACACGACAACGAGCACCCTATGCAGGCGATTTTCGACGCCGGAATGGCTGCGCACAATGCGCCCGAGTGTTTTCGAGCACCGGTAAAAGTGCCTTTCCGTCGCAATGCCCCCGGCCGGCGCAGTGTGGCGTTCGACCATGCCGATGGCGACGAGGCCAGGGAAGAAGCCGTCGGAGGATGGGTAGGTTTTGGGCTCATCGTTACGTAGACCGAACATTTAGGGTGTGTGTGGGCAGGGTAGGTCAGGCGGGTCGAAATTTTCTCAGTGGGGTGAGGAAGGGATATGGGCGCGGCTTGCGCTGGGGATAGAACGGGAGGAGGGGTGGCAGCGGGGCGGATTTTGGGCGCGCGGGCTTGGTGGGTGCCGGGGGGCGTGGGGGTGGCTGGAGGATGGCGGGGAGGTCGACGCCGAGGCGGCGGCAGAGTGGGCGCAGGGTGCGCGCGATGGAGGCGACGGCTTGCGGCGAGGCGGCGGCGAGGGTGGCCAGGGTTTGCGGGTCGTTGAGGAGGAATTGGAGCTGGGAGGCGTAGCCGGCGGCATGGTGGCCGAGGGTTTGGACGATCCAGCCGCGACGGGTGGGGAGGTTGACGGGGGGCGGGCCACCGTGGCGGGGGCCGTCTTCGGCTTTGGGGCGCGGGGCGTGCGGGCGGGGAAGGCGGCCGGCGGCGAGATGGGCGAGGAGGGCGGCCAGGCGGCGCGCGACACCGGCGACGCGGTTGTGGAGCGGGACGGCGAGGGGGCCGAAGGCGGGGAGGCGGGCGAAGATGAGGCGGGCGAGGTCGGCCAGAATTTGGGCGAGCTTTGCCGCGAGTGCCGGAGCGTGGGCGCGGACCTGTGCGGGGATCGGTGGGGTGCTCATTTGTAGGTATTATATCCTGCGACGGGTTTTGCTGCAAAGAAATTTTGGAAGAATCGGGGGGCGCCGTCCAAACTAGCCCTATTGCTTTTTTGGGCCGCACGATTGATCGCTTGGGGAACCCATGGACCGCCGGACGAAGTTCGAAATTCAACGCGTGCTATTGAGCGGCGCGCCGATCCCTTGGCACAGCGCCGCTGGTAAGCTGGGATCAATTCGGCTTGACACCCCTTAGCAACGGCGCCTTTTCGCCTTTCTGCTGGGGTCGTCAGTCCGAGAGCCGAAGGCGCTCAGCGACAGCTTCATTAGTGGCTTAGCCAATGCCCATTCGGGAGAGGATGATCCAGCCCGACAGGAGCCTGCCGACACGGCACCGAGCGCTGTCACCGGCCCTTGGCGTCTGCACATGATCGAGACGGAAGGCTTCGGAGGTGTAAACACCTACAATGGGCCGGTGTTCAGATTGGAAATCGATGGGGAGAGCCTTCTTCTCCAGGGACCCAACGCCAGCGGCAAGTCGTCCTTGGTCGGGGCGATACTTTGGGCAGTCACGGGTGAACGGTTGCGCGATCATTCGAGCGCCAGACCCGAGGAACGTGCCGAAGTGTTTGATGCGGCGAACCGCTCCATTGGCACGTGGCCACCCGTGGCTTGTTATCCTGATGATCCCAAGGAATTTTCGGCAAACCCCCATGTACGGGTGACGCTGACGTTTGTTGATCCAAATAAAAAGACGGCGCGCATCGAACGACAAATTAAAGATGGAAAACTTAGCCACGCCCGTGATCCAGCGCTCAATATCCCGGATATCCTCGTCGAAACTGGTTTGCTCATGCCGGCACGAATGCCTCATATTCGCTTCGAGAAGGAGTCGACTTCCCTCACCACTGCCGTACAACGGCTTACGGGTCTTGATGACCTCGTTGACATCGGGTTGCTGGTCGACGGACTCTGCAACAAGGGGCGCGAGTACTTGGCCACACACTCCAAGGAATTGGAGCGGCACAAGTCGCTGTTCGATGCGGCGCTCGCTGAGGCTCGCCGGGCGCTAGAGCCGACAGGCGAAAAGATCGCCGCGTTTGATCCCAGGGATACAGAAAACGTCGAGGGAGCACTGGCGGCCCTCGGCAAGCGTCTTAAAAAGCGGTCGGCCGACCTCGCGCATGTGATTGCCGAGGATATTGCAGCGGGCATCGACCTGACTAGCGGCAAGGCCCAACAAGACGTAGCAGGCGCGATCTCGGGCGCTTTGGAGGACCTTCGCCAGGGTCTTACTGGCTTACCCACCTGGACATTGTTGACGAAACTTGCCGGCGCCATCCCTGATGCGGCTGCCGCCAGATTAGTCCACGCTGTCACTACCGCGGAGGCGGGGCTAGTTGATGTCATAAGTCTTGACGAACGTGCGCAACGCGATACGCGCTTCCAACTTAAGGCACTCGGCGCTCACTGGCATGAGGTGCATCGTGGGCATCAAGTCGTCGAGTGCCCGTTATGCGACGGTCGAATCGATGACCTCCACTTGAGGGCCGAGATTGAGGGTCTGCGACGCTCTGCTGAGGCGGCTACACGAACATTGATCGACAATCTCAATGCCATCCGGACGCAACTGGAATCGGCGGTCCCGCAGAGTATCGCTGGAATGCTTCACGATGTCTCCATTCTTGCACCGCGGCAGAGGCTCGTGGACGACATCCTAGAGAGGTTTGTAAGGCACGATCGTTACAGCGCCTGCTTGACCAAGTTCTCCCAGCTCGTTGCAAGAGCAATCGAGCAGGTGCCGGCCGCTGAACTCGGTGTCGTTGGCGCGGCGGTCAGCGCCGAACCACATGCTGCGGATGTCGTAAGGGCGCGCATCCAAACGGTGCGACGTCTTCAGGCACTTATCCAGTGGCAGCGCGTGAACGCAGACGATTGGTGCACATGGTGGGATGTTGTCGCGGGAAACATCGCGGCTCCGACATCCGGTTCCGTAGACAGTACCGCCGAGACGATCGATCAAGCCCCCGAGGGCTTTGCGCAGCATCTTGCGCGGTTGTCAGACGCCATTGGTGAAGCCGCGCCCTTCCGTGGAGCAGCTGAGGCATTGGGTAGGGCCTGGAAGAGTGGTCGCGATGCCCGGGCTTTTGAAGAAAAACAGAAAAAACGAGAAGAAATTGCGGCGCAGCTGGCGCCACTGAAGTTTCTCGGTGAGGTAGCACAACAACAAGCGCGCTTAGCCATTGAAGGGTTGTCTACAGAAATTTCTATTATCATGAAGAGAATTTATTTTAACGAGCATCTGGAGTTTATGGGTGCCCAAATTCAACGCAAAGCTGGGCCGCTCATCCATGCGAGTTTCGACAACGGCATCAAAATCGACGCCACTCTTGTGGCAAACACATCGTGGCTTAGAGCTTTGCTTTGGGCCTTTCTATTCGCACTACGTCGCGAAGCTGTGAGACAGCTAGGTGTCGATTGTTTCCCGCTGCTTGTGCTCGACGACCCGCAGGCGACATTTGACGCGGAGCATCGGTATCGCTGGACGCAAGAAATTGTCGGACTGCAACAAAGTGCTGCCTCAATGCAAATTCTTGTAACGACGCATGATGAGACCTTTCTTGGACATGCTAAGATTGACGGCCTTAAGGGACGTGATGCCATAATAGTCGCCGCTGGGCCTGAGCTTGGCCGCATTGGCATTTTTGAAGGGGCGGCGCTGGAGCGGCACTGGGTAACGACGCAGACAGACAATACGCCTAAAGCGGGACAGGACTACATGGCGGCGGTGCGTGTCTATGTTGAAGGTATTTTGCGATATATGCTTCATGGGCATAGTTCCGGAGTCACGTCGGTAGGGGACGGTTTCGTCCTCGGAGCTTCTCGCGACAAGCTCCGGCAGCTAAATGCTGCTCATCAGGCGCCCTGGGACAAGTCGGAGTTCATTACACTCGTCGGGCGGCTCGACCGTAGCACTGCGGCGATCAAGCACATGGAAATGGCGCACCATGTCGACGGCAAAAATCTTGGGATGGCCGAAGCGGCAAATGTTCAGAAACACTGGCGCAAGGAACTTGAACCCGCGGTCAATCGCGCCTTCGACGTTTCTCGCTCGCATCAACTTCTTCACGGCGGCCTTAATGCGCTCCATGCTGTCTCGCCCACGATTAGCTTGCCCGAAGGCTACACCGACAAGGTGCGCAGTCTTCGGCTTCAAGTGGTTGGAAAGGCTGCGGCCCTGAGTGGAGGTTTGGTTGCCGATGGTCGGTTGGACCTTGCGCTGGAAGGGGGCGGGGAGATCATTGTCCTCGGGCGGCACTGGGCGTTTCGACTCAATGCGCCAACGATGGAGCCAGTGGCCCGACGCGGGGACATCTTGTTGGTGCGGGAGCTCGGAGAGCCTCCAGTTGGATCGCTGGTCGTTGCAATAAAGGATAACAAGGCAGTAGCCCGCCGGTACCAGATCGCGGGCAATCACAGCGACGTGATCGTGTTGACTGCGCAGGCGGTGAATCCTGGGCAGATTGCGGCTCCGATTGTGGTGAAGGAGTCAACAATGAAGCTTCACCAAGTGATTGGCGTAATCTTCGACCCAGGCCATCAACCCACCGGATTCAGTGAGGATGAAGTCAGTGATTGTGGAGGCGAAGCAGCGTTGAATCGTCGGATGATCGTGATTTTAGGGTTGGTGACGGTCGCGGGGCAAAGTGCCGAGCCGATCGTACTGGACGGGCAGCTACTAATGATCGGATCACCAATTTCAGCTGACGACGCGATATCGCAACTGGAAGGGAGGCCGGTGATCGCGAGCGATGGCGATGACGGCCGTTATTTCAAGCGATTGAGGCGTGGCAGGAATGATACTGTGGTGTTGGAAAGCCTTGAAATTAGCGGCGATTTTGAGCCCGTTGTTCTCACTTATAATACGGGTCAGTCGACCGATCTTTCTCAGGTTTGGCCGGTTCTCGGCGTTCTGTTCGAACGACCCTAGGTAATACATGAGGGTCCAGGGTGCTCGGCCCCCTGGCGGGTGCAGGGCGGCGCCCTGCGTGGGGGTTGGGGGTCGAAGGTTGATTG
>Ga0105050_10008194_pt1 | contig 12151 bp, 15 predicted proteins | sample FRY01_FD_78088 | JGI IMG/M metagenome (GOLD analysis project Ga0105050, IMG submission 78088) | Freshwater microbial communities from Lake Fryxell liftoff mats and glacier meltwater in Antarctica - FRY-01 | ecosystem: Environmental > Aquatic > Freshwater > Ice > Glacier meltwater ... | reverse complement strand
CTGCACCTTGAAGTTCGGATACTGCGTCTGGCGCGCGGCGGGGCGCAGACCGGACGGGGCGGCGTCATAGGCGGTGCGCAGGCTGCGCCCGGCGCTATCGCCAAGGATGCCCGCCAGATCGCCGGTGACCATGCTGCCCGCGCGGGTGAACACCTGACTGTCAGACAGCCCCTGCACCGCAATGCCATGGCGCTTTGCGACTTCGCGCGCCACATCGGGCATCCGCAAGTTCGCATACTGGCGCGCTGCGGCAGACAGTTCATAGCCTGGGTTCATCCGGGCGTGAATCGCCTCGCCCATGCGTGACGTGAACACCGCCGGGTCGTTGTGATCGAAGTTGATTTGCGCCGTGGTGCGGGTCCGGGTTTGTGCCTGGCGTTGCGCCATAGCGGCAAAGGCCAATTCGCGTGCCGATTCCGGGCTCGCTTCGGCGTCGATCTGCCCGTCGGTCCAAGCCCGGTCCAGCCCCGGCAGTTCGGCGATGCTGCGAATTTCGGTGTTCATTTCAGCGCGGGTTTGCACCTGCACATCAAGTTCGGTGGTCGGCATGGTGACTTCTCCATTTCTGAAATATGCGCCGGGATCTGCGGGAACGGGAACGATGGACACCTCAATCGGCGTCCACTTGGTCGCGGTGCGAACCCGCTTGGTGCCGTCTTTGGCTTCGCGGGTCTGCTCAACGGTGTAGCCAATCGACAGCCCGCGCAGGGTGCCGTTGGCAACGTCGGTCATCACGGCTTGGGCCGGGGTGGAGCAGGGTCGGCAATCCACACGGCCGTCAACGTACCAGCAGGGTGCAAACCCGCCAGTGTGATTGCGTTCCGACGGTCCGTCCTGATCCGGTCCCCCGGGCTTGCGCGGGATAAGCGAAGGGGCCACCACCACGCAGTCGTGCCCCGCAGCGGCCAATTGCCGCCTCGATGCCGCAGCCGCACGGTCCGGCCTCATAGCAAAACCGGAGCACCGATCCGTTTTGCAAAAGTTTGCTCGAAAGGCGCGTCAAGGCGGCAGGCGTGTTGGAAATCTGTCCGTGCGTATAAACCTCGCCGCGGCCGCTCCCCTCTGCCAAAGCAACCGCTACCGTCTCTTTGTGAACATCCAAACCGATGTAGGTGATACGTTCATCGATGGCCCGTCTCCTATGCCGGAGGCTCTGCGCCAGGACATCCGGAGCAACCCTCGAACCTGCATACTGTGAGACGGGTCGCCGCCCTATCTCAGGCGAACATGTGGTCTAGAAGGTCGCTCATATCCGTATCCCATTGCGATTTTGAACAGCGTCCCGATTCCGATTCCGCTGCGCCGGGAGGATTTCCACTTCTGGCGTTGATCCCACGCATTGAATTTCAGGGACTGGCGCGACCAGTGCGACCAGAGGTCAAAGCCTTCATCGCTGCCACTGAATTCCGCATGAAGCGCCATGCCAATACTCAGCCGCTGGTCGCGGTCATCCGCATCCTTGACCAATGCCAAGGCGCGCCACACTTCCGCCCGGTACGCCGGTTCGCGGAACAGGTCCGAAAGATCGGTGGTCGACTTCACCGGCTTGGGGCAATGATTGGCATCCGGTCGTTGCAATGCAGAGGATTGCTTCGAATACAGCGCGCAAACGTGTCGTGCGAGGCCGGCCAATTGTCTTGGGCGGCGGCATCAAAGGCGCAATCAACGCCCATTCTGCACCCGTCATATCGCTTGCGTAATTATCGCCTTTTCGATCATGTTGGCGACGGGTGAGTTCGGTCCAGGCCATTGGGGTCTCCGTTCAGGTTCACAACCGAACAGAATCACAACCTGCTGAACTCACCCAACTAGTTTCAAATCGGGCTCTCAGACATAAAACACTACCAGCGCATTCTGAAAATCCTGTTCGAAACCGACCAGATTATGAAGACCATAACCATGAACCTGACCCAATGACCCAATACACGGAACCCAAACGCATCTGGCTACGCCAACTCCCGGTTCTGTCGGAAATGGCTGCTGTCATGTCGTGGACGACAGAACCAGCCCGCCTTCGTGTTCCAGAAAGCTGACAATCCGCGCGATTCCCTCGCCTGCGCGCAGTCGTGCCATCACGTAGGGCCGTGCGGCGCGGGCCCGCCGGGTATCCGCCTCCAGCAATGCCAGATCGACGCCGACATAGGGAGCCAGGTCGGTCTTGTTCACCACCAGCAGATCGGACCGCGTGACCCCCGGTCCCCGCTTGCGCGGAATATCCTGCCCCGCCGCCGTGTCGATCATGTAGATGGTCAGATCGGCCAGCTCCGGGCTGAAGGTCGCCGCCAGATTATCACCGCCGGATTCGATCAGGATCAGGTCCAGCCCCGGAAAATGGCGGTTCAGATCGGCAATGGCGGCGAGGTTGATGCTGGCATCCTCGCGGATCGCAGTATGCGGGCAACCCCCGGTTTCTACCCCCCGGATACGGTCTGTCGGCAGAACTTGCGCGCGCATCAGGTACTCGGCGTCCTCGCGCGTGTAAATATCATTGGTGATCACCGCCATGTTGCAGCGATGCGCAAGGGCGCGACACAGATGTTCGGTCAGCGTGGTCTTGCCAACGCCGACAGGGCCACCGATGCCGACACGCAGGGGGCCATGGTTGATCATGTCTTGAATATCCTTACGTCGAGGGTTTCGTGCAGCATCGACGCCACATCGGCCCGAAAGGCCGATGTGGCGATACTTTCAAGCGAAGCGGTCATGGCGTCCCGCGCGATTTTCTGGATAAGCGGATGAAGCGCTGCCAGCACCTGCTGCCCTTCGTTTTGCCCGAGGGGCACAAAACGCGTGGCACAGGCCACCAGATTTGCCACAAAACTGTGCAAATATAATGAAATGACCAGAATCTTTGGCAGGCCGAGGCTTTTTGCAGCCTGCCCCACCGCAAGCGGCAAGGGCCGTGGAACACGCGCCAGCCCCTGTAGCGACCCGGTGGCAAGGGCAAAGGCCGCGCCCTGATGCTCCGTCTCCGTCAGCCGTTCCGCCGAAGGCGCCAACGCACGCGCCAGATCGGACAGCGCATCAAGATCGGCATCGGGTTCCAGCGCATGCGCCAACAGAATGGCATCCGTCCGCCCGGCCCCGAAGCGCAGAATGTCGCTCAGGCATTGTTCCACACCTGCGCCGTCCGTAACCTCTCCTTGCGCCACCGCCCATTCCAGCCCGTGCGAATAGGCATAGCCTCCGGTCGGAAAGGCGGGCGACAGCCATTGCACAAGGCTCAGAAGCCCCGCATCGGGCAGCGACGCGGCAAACGTCATCGCTTCAACGGCGCGTGGCTGTGCAGAATACCGTCGCCGTGATGGTGCAGACCGAAGGTGTTGTCATGCCCCCGATGGTCGTGCCCCCGATGGTCGTGCCCCATCGTTCGCCCATGCCCATACGCCCCGCCTTCCGGCGTGAACGGCTCCACCGCGTGCCGCACCTGCGCACCAAGGCCCAAAAGCATGCCTTCCAGAACATGATCCTCACGGATCAACAGCTTGTCGGGCAACATCTGGCACGGCGTGTGGCGGTTGCCGATGTGCCAGGCCAACCGCGTCAGATCGCCGGTGACAATCATCACCTCTTCCGCCGCCGCCACCACGCTGATCAGCCGCCCGTCAGCCAGTTCCAAAGCATCACCATGATCCAGGCTGACCGTTTCCGCCAGATCGACCAGAAAGCCGTCGCCCGCGACCGTCACCAGCCGCTTGCGCCGCAAAAACCGGGCCTCATACCCCAGCCTTACCTGCGCCAGCGCAATTTTCGTCCATGTCCCATGGCGGTGCAGGCGGTAAGCGGCGGGAAGATCGGGCATGACTTGGCTTTCTTAGCGATTTGTTAGATGTGCAGTGGCAGAGTCAGAAAGAACGTAATGGCAACCGGAGGATAAATGCGCAACCTTGGCCCCACCGCCGAAATCACCGCCATCCGCGCCGAGATTGCCCGACTTGAAGCGCGGGCAGACACGCTGCGTGCGCTTTTGCGCACCATCGCCGAGCCACAGTCAACCGCCCGCCCCGGCTGGCCGATCCGCCGTGAACCGGAGGGGGAACGGCCGCGGCATTGACGCGTCAAAACAGAAAATAGCGTTGCGCCAAAGGCAACTCAGCCATGGGCGCACAGGTGAGCAATTCTCCATCCGCGCGCACCTCATAGGTTTCGGGGTTCACCTCTATCTGTGGGCGGTGCGCATTGTGAATCATATCGGCCTTGCCAATGCCGCGCGTGCCCTTCACTGGCATAGTATCCTTGGCCAGGCCAAGCCGGTGTTTCACATCGTCATCCTGCGCAGCCTGGCTCACAAAAATCGCCGCCGAACGGTGCAGGGCCCCGCCAAATGCCCCAAACATCGGGCGGCTGTAATAGGGCTGTGCGGGGATCGACCCGTTCGGATCCCCCATCTGCGCGCAAACGATCATGCCGCCGATCAGCACCACATCCGGTTTGGCGCCAAAAAACGCGGGCAACCAGAGCACAAGGTCGGCCCGCTTGCCCGCCTCCACACTGCCGATATGCGTGGAAAGCCCGTGTGTGATCGCAGGGTTGATGGTGTATTTGGCAATATAGCGCCGCACCCGGACGTTATCGTTCTGCCCCGCCTCCTCCGACAACCTGCCCCGCTGCACTTTCATCTTGTGCGCCGTCTGCCAGGTACGCGTGATCACTTCTCCCACCCGGCCCATTGCCTGACTGTCGGAACTGATCACCGAAAATGCGCCCATGTCGTGCAGGATATCCTCGGCGGCAATCGTTTCGCGCCGGATACGGGACTCGGCAAAGGCCACATCTTCGGGGATCGAACGGTCAAGGTGATGGCAGACCATCAGCATGTCGAGGTGTTCTTCGATCGTGTTCACCGTGTAGGGCATCGTCGGGTTGGTGGAACTGGGGATCACATTGGCGCTGCCGACCACTTTGATGATGTCGGGCGCATGGCCACCGCCGGCGCCTTCGGTGTGGAAGGCGTGGATCGTGCGACCGCGGATCGCATCCAGCGTGTTCTCCACAAAACCGGATTCGTTCAAGGTATCGGTGTGGATCATCACCTGCACATCCATTTGATCCGCGACGGTCAGACAGCAGTCGATGGCGGCGGGTGTGGTGCCCCAATCCTCGTGCAGTTTCAGGGCGGCAGCCCCGGCCCGCACCTGTTCTTCAAGTGCTGCTGGCAGGCTTGCGTTGCCCTTGCCCGCCAGGATCAGGTTCATCGGAAAGGCATCAAAGCTTTGAAGCATCCGCCCGATATGCCACGGCCCCGGCGTGCAGGTCGTGGCGAGCGTGCCATGCGCCGGCCCGGTGCCTCCGCCCAGCATGGTGGTGATACCGGAATGCAAAGCATCGTCAATCTGTTGCGGGCAGATGAAATGGATATGCGCGTCCATGCCGCCAGCCGTGAGGATGCGGCCTTCGCCCGCGATCACCTCGGTCCCCGGACCGATGATGATGGTCACCCCTGGTTGTGTATCGGGATTGCCCGCCTTGCCGATAGCGTGGATAAGTCCATCCCGCAGGCCCACATCGGCCTTGTAGATGCCGGAATGATCCACGATCAATGCGTTGGTGATGACCGTATCCACCGCTCCCCCCGCCCGCGTGATCTGGCTTTGCCCCATCCCATCACGGATCACCTTGCCGCCGCCGAACTTCACCTCCTCGCCGTAGCTGGTGAAATCACGCTCCACTTCGATGATGAGGTCGGTGTCACCCAACCGCACGCGGTCGCCGGTGGTTGGGCCGAACATGGCAGCATAGGTGGCGCGGGAGATGTGGGTGGGCATCGGTCATCCTCATCAGTGTCATCTGCCCGGGGGCAAAGCGCGTCGGCATCGGTCAGGCAAAGGTCAGGCCCGGAAACGGTCATCCGTCTCCACCTGCAAAGCCGTGGCCAGCGCGTTGGTCTGGCTGGCCATCGCGATCACCGCCAGCAATTCACCATGCTGGGCATCCGTCATTCCCTTGGCGCGGGCGGCGGCGGTGTGGGAGTGGATGCAGTACCCGCACGCGTTGGTCACCGAAACCGCGATATAAATCAATTCCTTGGTCAGCGGGTCCAACGCGCCGGGGGCCATGACGACCGACAATCGTTCCCATGTGGCTTGCAGCAGCGCAGGGTCGCGCGCCAAGGCCCGCCAGAAGTTGTTGATGTAGTCGGTTTCCCGCGCCGCGCGGATGGCGTCGAAGGTGGCGAGGGCGTCTGCCCCCGCAGCCTCATCGCTCAGTATCGGCACAACCGGCATTCACACGACAGCCATCACGCGGGCCGGGCCACCGGTGCCACCCTTGTGCTTGGGCGCACCGACAAAGGCGGTGGCACCGGTCGCAGGCAGGCCTTCCAGCCCGGCAAGACATTCGATGCCGTAGAAACCGGCGGGCAACCAGGAGTAGTGCACTGCGAAATCCGCCGAATTGCCGGGATCCAGCGACAGGGTATCCACGCCGATCGCCGCCACGCCCCGCTCCATGAGCGCGTCTGTCGCGGCTTTGGAAAAGCCGGGGAAGGCCAGCTTGCCATCCGGGGTATTGCGGAACGACGGATCGCCCACCTTCGCCGCCCAACCGGAATTCATGGCCACCAGCGCGCCCGCAGGCAGTTCACCATTGGCAGTGACCCAGGCCTCGATATCCGCAGGCTCCACCATTGCATTCGGGTCATCCACAGCCTTGGCCTTGATGTCGATGATGCACAGGGGGCACATCAGCTTTTCAACCGGCAATGCGTCCACCGAGGTGCCGTCGGCGGTAAAATGCAACGGCGTGTCGATATGCGTGCCGGTGTGTTCGAAGATCGTCAGCTTGTAAAGCTGATAGCCGCCGGGGGTATAGGCGACGGCGGGCTCATAGATGATGCCGGGGTTGCCGTCGAACGTCGGAAAGCTGCCGTCATAGGTATGCGTCAGATCCACCACCCTGCCAGCCGCCTGTGCCAACGCAGGCTTTGCCGCCAAAAGCCCCGCCGTGACCGAGGCGACACCCGCCGCAGCGGCCCCCCGGAACAGCGAGCGGCGCGACACCATATCGGATTTGATCCCTTCGATCAGACAAGCATTGCACATGAAACGCGTCTCCTTGTTGCACGGGACCGTTCCCGCTTGAATTTCCGTTCGCCGGCGCAGCCACCCCGGATCAGCCCGACAGCGTCAGCCCGAAATCTTCGGACCTCGCGCCGTCAGGCGTTCACGAAGCACCGGCCGACAGCACCGCCCGGGGCGATGACCGCGACAATGTTCCCGGCGACCATCCTGTTGTTTTGATCAGGCGCTGTTTTCCACAGCCCCGACATGCTCCTCACCCGCGGGGTGATGACTTTTTGCGCCTCCGGCGTCATGGCGATCACCTGCGTGGAAAGCCGCGGCATGCCGGCGGTCCGGCTGTTCAACTGCATTCTCCTTCGCTGCGCAAAGCCTGATCGTTCATGGTTCCGGTCCGTTCACTCTAGCGCAACTTTCACCGCGTTGCGATTATATTGCGCAGGCATTACAGCCCGCCCATCACCTGCCCGTTGAAGCCAAAAACCCGGCGGTTACCGCCGTAGGGGACAAGCCGTACCTCGCGTGTTTGCCCCGGCTCGAACCGCACCGCCGTTCCCGCCGCAATATCCAGCCGCATGCCGCGCGCACGCGCACGGTCAAAAGCCAGTCCGGCGTTGGTTTCCGCAAAATGGTAGTGGGAACCGACCTGCACCGGCCGGTCGCCGGTATTGGCCACCGTCAGCGTCACTGCCACCAACCCCGCGTTCAGTGTCAGGCTGCCATCGGCCGGAAAAACCTCGCCGGGGATCATTTAAGCCTCCGGGCGCGGGCAAAAGTCACACCACCCAAGAAACACCCGGCGCAGGCGATAACCCAGCCGTATTGGATGGAGTGCGGGTGCAGATGCGCGCCATCATGGGCGAATGCGGCACCTGGAAGCAAGAACAATGCGGCGAGTACGGTTTTCATGACATGTGCCTTAGCGGATCGGATGGTGAACGGTGACAAGTTTGGTTCCATCGGGAAAGGTGGCCTCGACCTGGATCGATCGGATCATGTCCGGGATGCCGGTCATACACTGGCCTTGGGCAATTACATGCGCACCCGCTTCCATCAGGTCGGCAACAGTACGGCCATCGCGGGCACCCTCCACCACGAAATCACTGATTAAAGCAATGGCTTCCGGGTGGTTCAGCTTTACGCCGCGCGCAAGGCGGCTGCGGGCCACCATCGCCGCTACGCTGATCAGCAGCTTGTCTTTTTCGCGCGGTGTCAGGTTCATCTTTTCTCCGTCAGTTTTGCCAGACACGGGGCAGAGCCTGCCCCCGCAAGGCCCCCAGAACCCGCACCACTTGCCGGCGCAGCGGCCATCCATCAGCGGCAAGCATACGCACTATCAGTTTGCCGTCGAAGGCCGAGGCTGCCGCCTGAACCCCGTCTTCCCCCAACGCGGCCCGGGCCGGTGCAAGCGCGTCCTGCACCCCCGGCCCGATCATCGCAAGAGTAGCAAAGGCCCGCATGCCGCCAAGGACAGCGACGCCCCGCCCTGCCGCCAGTGCCGTATCGTCAAAGGCCAGCGGGTCCAGCAGCGCCAGCCGCCCGGCGCGCCGAACCAGCCGCGTATCGCGGAAGAACAGTTCAGTCACGCTCTCACCCATGGCGGCACGCCCAAGAACCACCGTTTCCAGCAGCAAGCAGCCGGCCCCATCCCCAAGGTCAATCTCGGTCCGCCGTTCAAGCGCAGCGCCCTGATACAGAATGGTTTCCTGCGGTAGCCAGTCGAGCCAGGCTCCCGCCCCAACCCGGTGCTGCACATCGACCCGCGCAACACCCGCCCCCGCAAGATAGGCACGCTCCGCCGTCTGCGTGGTGGCGACTGCCCTGCAACCTTCGTCAAGCGTCAGGCCATAATGCAACCGGTCGCCACCAGTCAGCCCGCCCGATGTGTTCAGGAACACGACCTCGGGCACCGGCCCGTCAACGCGGGGCAGAATGGCCTTGCCCGACCCGACCTGACGCAGATCGGCCAGCCGCACCCGGCCCTGCACCATGCGCATCCCGACGTGCGCATCGCCATGGCTGCGCTGCATCACGGGCGTCTGGGGTGTCAGGGGTGTCGGGGCGTGGGCGTTCATTGGGTCTCCGTCCTTGCTGGCAGTGCAACACCAGGTCTGGGTCGGGGCAATTCGCGCTGTGGGTCAGAGGTGCGCTATCCATCTTTGTTGCGCATCAAAGCGGCAAACCAAGGCCGAATACCTAAAAAATGGGCAGTTCAAATACATCACGCCCCATCCCATTGCCTTCGGATATGCGCGTAGCCGTCGCGGTAGACCGCCTCCGGGCTTTCCGCAAAATCGCGCCAGACTTTGGTTGCCGCCGCCAGGTCGGGCAGGCCGCGCCCGAACGCCTCGATGGTCAGCCAATCATCATAGCCACTGGCCTTGATTGCGCGGAACGTTTGCGCCCAGGGAATATTGCCACGGCCCGGCACCCCCCGGTCATTTTCCGAGATATGGATGTGCACGATGTTGCGGACGTGCGCGGTGTAGGCGGCAATCGGATCGGGTTCCTCGATGTTGCAATGAAATGTGTCGTACATCGCGCGGATGTTGGGGTGACCGATGGAGTCGATATGGGCGGACAAGTCTGCCATCGTGTTGACAAGGTAGCATTCAAAGCGATTCAGCGCCTCCAGCCCCACTGTCACACCGCGCGTCGCCGCATGGTCACCGATGGCACGTTGCGACGCGACGGAGCGTGCCATTTCCTCGGGCGTCGGACCGTGCCCCGAGAAATGGCCAAGGGTCGAATGCAATGGGCCGCTGAGCGTCGCGGCCCCCAAAGCGGCTGCACAATCAAGCACATGGCGCATGTAGGTCACCCCCGCTGTCCGCGCCTGCACATCGCCTATCAGGTTCATTGCCGGGTCACCCATGGCGGAAACCGCCGTGCGTTGCAGGCCGATCTCGTCAAGTAATGCGCCCAAACGGGCAAAGTGATCGGTGTCGCCTTCAAAAATCGGGATCTCCACGCCGTCAAAGCCGGTGTCCTTGATGTCACGCAGCAAAGGCGCGTGTGCAGGCGTCACATGGGTCGTCCACAGGAACATGCACATGCCGATTTTCATATTCATCCCAACAGGTTAAAAGTCGATCTTCGTCCATGCCGCGTCATTTTTCGATGAGTCCACGCAGGCCGCGACAAAGGCCACGCCTTCCACCCCGTCGGTCACGGAAGGGTAGACCGCCTCGGCATCAACGGTGCCCGTCCGCGCCGCGCGGATCGCCCGCGCCGCTTCGGCATAGATATTGGCGAAGCCTTCCAGATAGCCCTCGGGGTGGCCCGGCGGGATGCGCGACATGCGTGCGGCAGCAGCACCCGACCCGGCCCCATTGCGGGTGATACGCTGGCGCGGCTGGCCAAAGGGTGTGTACCACAGATAGTTCGGGTCTTCCTGCGCCCATTCCAAACCGCCCCTGGTGCCATAAACCCGCAGCCGCAGCCCGTTTTCATTGCCCGGCGCGACTTGGCTTGCCCAGATCATTCCCCGTGCACCACCTTGATAACGCAACAGGATATGTGCGTTGTCATCCACCCGGCGACCCGGAACAAAGGCTTGCAGATCGGCAGCCAGCGCATCAACCGCCAGACCGCTTACAAAGCGCGACAGGTTGTAGGCATGGGTGCCTATATCCCCCGTCGCCCCGCCCGCTCCGGTTTTTGCGGGGTCCGTGCGCCATTCGGCCTGCTTCGACCCGGTGGATTCCACATCCTCGGTCAGCCAATCCTGCACATATTCCGCTTGAACCAGCCTTAAATCACCCAGTGCACCCGCCGCCACCATCGCGCGTGCCTGCCGCACCATGGGATAGCCCGTGTAGTTGTGCGTCAAGATGAACAAACGCCCGGAAGCCTTTGTAATATCTGCAAGTTTGCGTGCATCATGTAGGGTTGACGTCAGCGGTTTGTCGCAGATCACATGGATGCCTGCGGTCAGGAATGCCTCTGCCACAGGAAAATGCATGTGGTTTGGCGTGACGATCGACACCACTTCGATACCATCGTCCCGCGCCGCTTCCGCCAGCGCCATCGCCCCATAACTGGCATAGCTGCGGGCCGGGTCCAGCCCCAAGTCCGCCGCCGACGCCGCCGCGCGCCCGGGGTCTGCACTCAGCGCACCGGCCACCAGCATGAATTCACCATCAATGCGCGCAGCGATACGGTGAACGGCGCCGATGAACGCACCCTGCCCGCCGCCGACCATGCCATAACGGATCGGGCCTGCGCCGCTTTGCGTCGTGCCGGTAATCGCCATGTCAGATCCCCATCAGCCGTTTGAGCAAAGCCATATCCGACCCGCCCCCGGCAAAATCGTCGAACGCTTTTTCCGTCAACCGGATGATGTGGTTGGCGATGAAGGGCGCGCCTTCGGCAGCGCCGTCCTCGGGGTGCTTCAGGCAGCATTCCCATTCCAGCACCGCCCAACGGTCATAGCCATATTGCGCAAGCTTTGAAAAGATGCCGACGAAATCCACCTGCCCGTCGCCCAATGAACGGAACCGCCCCGCCCGGTTGGTCCAGCTTTGATACCCGGAATACACGCCCTGACGCCCGGTCGGGTTGAATTCGGCATCCTTGACGTGGAAAGCCGCGATGCGTTCATGATAGATGTCTATAAAGGCAAGGTAATCAAGCTGTTGCAGCAGGAAATGCGACGGATCGTAGTTGATCGCGCAACGCGGGTGCCCACCCACGGCATCCAGAAACATCTCGAATGTGGTGCCGTCGAACACGTCTTCGCCGGGATGGATTTCGTAGGCAAGGTCCACCCCCGCGTCCTCATAGGCGTTTAAAATCGGGCTCCAGCGACGTCCAAGCTCGGCGAAGGCGGTTTCAATCAACCCCTGCGGCCGCTGCGGCCAAGGGTACAGATAGGGAAACGCCAGCGAGCCGGTAAACGAAACACACGCTGAAAGCCCCAGATTGGCCGAGGCCTTCGCCCCCCACAGCATCTGCTGCACCGCCCATTCCTGCCGGGCTTTGGGGTTGGCATGCACATGCGCAGGCGCAAAACCATCGAACTGCGCGTCATAGGCCGGGTTGACGGCGACAAGCTGGCCTTGCAAGTGGGTCGAAAGCTCGGTGATCTCCACCCCCGCGGCGGCGCAGACGCCGGCCACCTCATCGCAATAGGT
>Ga0105050_10008190_pt1 | contig 12154 bp, 9 predicted proteins | sample FRY01_FD_78088 | JGI IMG/M metagenome (GOLD analysis project Ga0105050, IMG submission 78088) | Freshwater microbial communities from Lake Fryxell liftoff mats and glacier meltwater in Antarctica - FRY-01 | ecosystem: Environmental > Aquatic > Freshwater > Ice > Glacier meltwater ... | reverse complement strand
GCCATCTGCTGCCGAAAGGCGCACCTCTTCCGCCTTGTTTTGACCAAGCTTTAAAGTGCTGCGCCAGGTCGTGACGCCCATTTCAAATCCATGGATTCCACGCAGCATTTTTTCGAACATTCCGTCAGCCATTTTGGCGCGCGTCCAGACGGGTTTGGGAGCCAGCTTGTTTTCCTGGTAAAGCGACAGCGCATCAGATTGGGCGATCAGCTCTGCTTCGTCCATCCTCCGGACAGCGCCCACCAATTCAACCGCGATATAATTCCATGTCGGCACTTGGTCGGCGACACCATAATAATCCGGGCTGATATAACCATCCGGCCCATTGATAACGAACAACGCCTCGGCCCCGTCGAGATATGGGGCGATCGCGTTATTGCGCGCCATGTGAAACCCGATGCGATTTTCATCCAGAAATACAAATGGCAGATGCGCCACATGCGGCCCATCAGGCGTTGTCAGGAACAACATGCCAAAGCCGACGTCCTTGGCAAAATCCCGCATTGCGTCGCGGTCTTGCCAACGAAACGCGGCATTGGGATGCATTAGGGCTTACCCTTCGGCGCAACCTTCTTCGCCACTGGCTTTTTGCCGACTGCCTTTTTAATCACTGGCTTTTTGGCAGCGATTTTCTTGCCGGCGGCCATTTGGCTGCGCTTGTTATCCTTGGGCTTTTCAGACACGGAACCGCGAGAGCGGCGTTCGCCCTTGCGTTCCTTGCGTGCCGATTTGGCGATGTTGGCGGCAACACGTTTTTTGCCCTCCGCAGTTTCGCTGAACTTTGGCGCATCAAGCACCAGCGCATCACCCATCTCAATATCGAAGCCCAAATCGTCAAAGCTCGACTTCATATGCGGCGGCATATCTGCACGCACGTCGATCTGATGTCCGGCCGGGTGGTCAATGCGGATCCGCCGCGCGTGCAAATGCATTTTGCGACTGATCGTACCCGTCAGGAACGCTTCTTTGCCGCCATATTTGCCATCGCCGACGATGGGATGGCCGATGGCTGCCATATGGACGCGTAACTGGTGTGTGCGGCCAGTATAAGGCTGCAATTCGACCCAGGCGGTGGCGTTGCCAGCGCGTTCGACGATGCGATAGCGGGTGCGTGCGGATTGGCCTTCTTTTTCATCGACATGCATTTTCTCGCCGCCGCTGCCGGGCTGCTTGCCGATGGGCAGATCGATAAAGCCGTCGGCAATGTCTGGCACGCCAACAACAAGCGCCCAGTATACCTTACGCGCAGTGCGTGACGAAAACGCCTTTGCGAAATGTCCTGCAGAGCGTGACGTCCGCGCTAACAAAAGCGCGCCAGATGTGTCCTTGTCGAGCCGATGCACAAGCTTGGGCCGGTTATCGAGTTCAAATCCTAAGGCGTCAAGCAAACCATCGACATGGTTCTCGGTTTTCGTGCCACCCTGCGTGGCGAGGCCAGCGGGTTTGTTAATAACCAAAGCCGCATCATCCTTGTGGATCACCATGCTCAACGCGAACTCCATTTCGTCGTTGGTCAGCTCACGCCGTTTGCGCACGGGACGCGCGCTGGACGATGCCGAGGTATCGGCAGGTGGCACACGAAGCGTCTGCCCCGCCAACAAACGATCACCAGGCGTCGCGCGCTTGCCGTCAACCCGCAGCTGCCCCGTGCGCGCCCAGCGCGACACGATGTTAAACGATGCATCCGGCAGATGCCGTTTAAACCATCGGTCAAGGCGGATGCCATCATCGTCAGGGGCGACGACAAATTGCCGAATGCCTTTTTCGCCTTGCTTACTCATGTCCAAATTGTCCTTGCCAGCATCATTCCGGCGAAGACCGCACCCAATGCCAATATTACCGAAACAGCGGCATATGCCGCCGCCATCATTCCCTGCCCGCGCTGCACCATCTGCGCCATTTCAAGGCTGAAGGCGCTAAACGTCGTAAAGCCGCCCAACACACCCACACCCAGAAACAACCGTAGCGGTTCGGCAGCATTATCACCGCGCACCAGCCATGCCGCCAGCACGCCCATCGCCAGTCCGCCGAGCAGGTTTGCGGCAAAGGTCGGCCATGGCCAACCACCGCTGCCAATCGGCAACGCACGCGACAGGCCATAGCGCAGTGCTGCCCCTATGGCACCGCCGGACATAACATACAGGATGGAATTCATAGCCGCGGCTTTAGCCGCGCTTGTGTTCAAAAGCCAGCCATTGGAGTGTGTGCGCTATATGAGCCTTGTGCAACGAACTGGCCCCCAAGCATTTTTAGCAGTGCAATGGGGATTCCGCGACCCGCGACTCCTTTTTGCGACGCGACCACGCTGATACTTCCTACGCGCTGGCCTTCAGTGTCATACGGGGAAGCCCAACCTTATTAGCGCTATTTTCAAGCATTCTATCCGTTTTGGCCCCCATTTGCGATTATCCATATACCGAAGCTTTGCTGGACCAAGCCATTCAGACCCAAAGCCCTTATAGCGCGAATGGCAGGTTGTTGCTGGTGCTTGGCGCATTATCCCAGCGACGCGAGCAGGTGATCACCTATTTAACGCAAGCCGGCGTTTTGAAAAAAAGGGGCGGCACAGCGGCCACCCCAGTTGCTTCGGTTTCTAATTAGATCAGCGGCCATTATTAGCAACAATATCGACAGCCGTGCCCCCGCCTGAGTGGCGGTTGAAGGTGATGAAATAAGCGCCTGCGTCAATATCCCTTGTGCCGCCCAGGACATGCTCTCCTGCACGAATTTGATGTTCCGCATCATAACCCGACTTGCGCGCGCGGGTGTAATAATAATCGATGACATCCTGCATTGCGACAGATGTGGTAAAACTCACGACGCGTATATTGCAAATGCCCCCATCTACACCGCCAGCCTCTCTGACGCGACCACGCGGGTAGACCGGGAATGCACGCGGCATACGGCCCGCCCAGCCAGCACCATATTGCAGCTTTGCCTCACACGTGCCTTTGCCGCGCGCCACAACCTGATCTGCGGCAAGCGCACCCAGCGTCGCGGCGCGCTGCGTTCCGCAACTCGTGCAGTCCTCCGCTGCGACAACCGTCGGCTTTGGTGCGCGCAGCAACTTGGTATTGTTGAGCACTGAAATAGTGGTGTCACCATCATATCCCGATTCTGGCGGAATGGCACCGGACAAAGGTTGCTCAGCGCTCTTCACAGTGTTGACGTTCGCACTGTCGGCCAGTTCCGGGTCGATCAATATTCGGTCATTCAGCGCGGCGTTGATTGCAGGGTCACTCCCTGAACCGACGAGTTTGTCGTCAAGCGCGGCCACTGCGTCGGCATCATCGCTATTGGCGCCGCAAGCCGCCAGCGGGAGCGCGAGCGCCAATGCAACGAGTAAAGGGATTCTAATTTTCGGAAAGCTCCGCATCTTGGCATGTCCTGTATTAAGCATGCCGAACCGCTGCGCTGGTAGTGGCCGTAAATCCATAGACAAAGGTGGTTAACCGCGACGCCTTCTTCCGTTAACCAAAGCGTTCAGGCCGATGTGTGTCAGTGCGGGACATGTAGCGGGCACCCCTTAACGCAAGTGCCCGCTAAGGTTCATTTTACCACGCCGCGATAGCTGACGGTGCGCTTGCTGCCCGGCGCGATTGGATCGGAGAATACCCATCGCACATGGGTCACATCCTCTGCGCTCGCGGAACGCTCCGCATCAGCTGTGCCCGCAGCATCTTTTGCCCTGACCTTCAGCGCGGCCAGCTTGCCCCAGGTTACGCCACCATCAACAGAAACATCTGCCCAGTCTTCAGAGGCTGAGGCAAAGCGTACAGCATTCGGCATCGGGTTGGTCGCCCGGAACCCGACAGCGGATTCACTGCCATTGTTACTGACCAATAGCGTAAACAACACCGTATCACCGGGGACGACCGCGACGTCCTTGGGCGTGTAAAGCACTTGCTTTTGGACACCCGCGGCATCGACCTCTGTGCGCTCGATTGTCACATCACTGCTGATTTTAACGGGGGAAGCGGGAACCGATTGGGCGTTGGCTGGAATGCTAAATGCACCAACACCGCCGAGCAGCGTGCCTACAACAAGTGCCGCATACATCATTTTCACATTCATCAGTATCATCATTCTACCCCGTCTTGTCTGTTCCAAAGAGAAACCTGTTCGTCGCCGTTATCGCGTACGGATGGTTAACAGGACGTAAAAGGACGCGTGCTTTCCAGCCTAAATGAGTGTCAGCGCCAGTCCGCCTATCGCGGCAACCAACAGGACGGCCAGAACATTCCATTTCAGACGGAAAATCAGGAAAGCCGTGAAAGCGACCAACCCGGCCGCCTCCCAGCTGAAGGACGCAGCCTCTGGCACATACAGGCGCATCGGACCATATTGCCACTCCGTGACACGGCTGAAAAGAACATGCAGGGCAAACCACATGGTGAGATTGGCGATGACGCCCACGATGGCAGCGGTCAGCGTCGCCAATCCCCCTTTCAACCATCGGGCGTCTTCCATGCGGTCAATCCATGGTGCCAATGTGAAAATCCACAAGAAGCAAGGTGCAAAGGTGACCCACGTCGTCACCCCGGCCCCAATGATGCCCGCAACCAAGGGCGTAAAAGGCTCAGGTGCTCGGAACGCAGCGAGATAACCGACAAATTGCGTCACCATGATGAGCGGCCCCGGCGTCGTTTCTGCAAGGCCAAGCCCGTCCGCCATTTCTCGCGTTGAAAGCCAACCGAAACCGTTCACTGCCTCCTGCGCCATATATGCGAGTACGGCATAAGCGCCGCCAAACGTCACCAGCGCCAGTTGAGAGAAGAAGCTGCCAATGTCCCAAAGCACATGGTCACGGCCAAGAGTGGCGGCGATCACGACAAGAGGTGCCACCCAAATGACGCCCCAGACGAGCATCGCCCGGAGGCTTATCAGCCATGGCCGCGCCACCTTCATTGGCGCCGCAAAACTCTGTTTCAAGGCTAGCCAATGCGGGTGCCGGAGCGCGACGAACATGCCAATCGCGCCAGCACCCAGCACGACAACAGGAAATGGCAGATTGAAAAAGAACAGGGCGACGAAGGCGGTGACGGCCATGAACTGTTTAAAGCGTGTATCCAGCGCGCGCCCACCAATGCGAATGAGCGCCTGCAACACTATAGAGAGGACAGCGGCCTTGATGCCAATGAACAATGCTGCGAACCATGTCAGATTGGCCGCATAACCATAGAGTATCGACAGCACCAATATGACCAGTGCGCCCGGAAAAACAAACAGCAGTCCGGCAGCAAGCCCGCCTTTGACGCCATGCAAGCGCCAACCGATCCACGTCGCCAGTTGCTGCGCCTCCGGGCCCGGGAGCAAATGGCAGAAGTTCAAAGCGTGGAGATACTGGCTCTCGTCCAACCAACGGCGTTCTTCCAACAGTTCGCGATGCATCAACGCAATCTGCCCCGCGGGCCCGCCAAAGCTGAGGCAGCCGATACGAGCGAAAACCTTCAAAAGCTGAAGAAAGTCGGGATGCTCACTTTGCGTCGCCATGATGGACCATGCCTTTCACATCCGCATCGGCGGACACATAAGGCAACGCTTGAGCGAAACGCCTATCCGGGAGGTTGCGATATCCCGATGGTCGGGAAGTACCAAATAGCGTGACTTATTCAAGCGCCTACAACTGCTTTGGCGAAAATGGCGTTCAAAAGGCGTTGAACCTTTTGTAACGCAGCGCTTCCAACGCGCACCGGCCCGTGCCAAAGCAACATCCCATCGCTAGGAAAGACATCTCATGATACCATTTGTATATATGACTGACAGCCGGGGGCAGAAAATTTCTGTGAACCCCGAAATCGTCCAGTTCGTTCGTCTAGCTGACAATAGCGATAATGAATGTCTTATCGTGTTTGGCAAAGATCAGTTGTTGCGGGTGCGCGGATCGCTGGAAAATGTGACCGATATGTTACGACAGGGTTGAACAAAACCCTACCCCCACCTTGCACCAGCCACCCTGCTACGCTAAGGCGCGGCCAGTAAACGAATCTCCCGCTTTTACGCTGGTTTGACGTCCAACGGTGCCGTTCAAGAAAAGCCCTTGATGCATTCAGGGTAACGGTGGCGGGATAGTCTTCCCCATCCGGCCAAAAGCCTCAATTTTGAAGGGGTAGTACCAACATGACCGCAATCGGATTAGACAGCCTGCAGACCCGCTCCACCTTGACCGCTGGCGGCAAGACGGTGGATTATTTCTCGATTAAGAAATTGTCTGAGAAACTGGGCGACGTATCGCGACTGCCTTTCTCGATGAAGGTCTTGCTGGAAAACCTGCTCCGCTTTGAAGATGGCGGATTTACCGTGTCGGTGCAGGATGTTCAGGCGATGGTCGATTGGCAGAAGGAAGCCAAGTCCACCCGCGAAATTCAGTATCGCCCTGCCCGCGTGTTGTTGCAGGATTTCACGGGCGTGCCTTGCGTTGTCGACTTGGCCGCGATGCGCGACGCGATGACCGCGTTGAAAGCGGACCCGTCAAAGATCAATCCACTCGTCCCTGTGCATTTGGTCATCGACCACAGCGTCATGGTTGACGAATTCGGCCACCCAAAGGCAGCCGAACAGAATGTGGAAATCGAATATCAGCGCAATGCGGAGCGTTATGACTTCCTGAAATGGGGTTCAAAGTCGCTCAACAACTTCAAGGCTGTTCCTCCCGGAACCGGCATTTGCCATCAGGTGAACCTTGAGCACATCGCGCAGGCCGTTTGGACGAGCGTTGGCGAAGATGGCGCGACCATCGCCTATCCCGACACCTGCGTTGGCACCGACAGCCACACGACGATGATCAACGGCCTTGGCGTGCTTGGTTGGGGCGTTGGCGGGATTGAGGCCGAGGCCGCAATGCTTGGCCAGCCGGTATCGATGCTTATCCCTGAAGTCGTTGGTTTCAAGCTGACGGGCGCGCTCGCCGAGGGCGTGACCGCAACTGACTTAGTGCTGACCGCAACACAAATGCTGCGCGCCAAGGGCGTCGTTGGCCGCTTTGTCGAATATTACGGCCCCGGCCTTGCTTCGCTGTCGCTTGCTGACCGTGCGACGCTTGCCAACATGGCGCCTGAATATGGTGCGACCTGTGGCTTCTTTGGCATTGATGAAAAGACCATCGACTATCTGCGCCTGACCGGCCGTGATGAAGACCAGATTGCATTGGTTGAAGCTTATGCCAAGGAACAGGGCCTGTGGGCCTATGCCGATATGGCCGACCCCATTTTCACCGACACGCTTGAGCTCGACATGGGCAGCGTTGTGCCATCGCTTGCTGGGCCAAAGCGCCCGCAGGACAAGGTTGTCCTTACGCAGGTCGACAATGTGTTTAACGACGATCTCATCAATGTTTACAAGCATGACAGCGCAAAGCGGGTCGCGGTTGAGGGCAAGGCGCACGATATTGGCGACGGTGACGTTGTGATTGCGGCGATTACGTCGTGCACCAATACATCAAACCCAAGCGTGCTGGTTGCCGCCGGATTGGTTGCACGCAAGGCAAATGCCTTTGGTTTGAAGCCAAAGCCATGGGTGAAGACTTCGCTTGCGCCCGGTAGCCAGGTCGTGACCGATTATCTGGATCGTGCAGGCCTGACCGCTGATCTTGACGCCGTTGGCTTTAACCTTGTCGGCTATGGCTGCACCACCTGCATCGGCAACTCCGGCCCATTGGCGGAGCCGATTTCGGCCGCGATTAACGGCCATGACATTGTTGCCGCCTCGGTCATTTCGGGTAACCGCAACTTTGAAGGCCGCGTGTCGCCGGATGTACGCGCGAACTTCCTTGCATCGCCGCCGTTGGTGGTCGCTTATGCGCTCAAGGGCACCGTGACCGAAGACTTCACCACTACGCCAATCGGTCAAGCGACCGACGGTTCGGACGTGTTCTTGCGCGATATCTGGCCGACGAACCAAGAGGTGCATGATGTCATGACCGCAAACATCGACCGTTCGATGTTCACGGCGCGTTATGCAACAGTCTATGAAGGCGACGCGCATTGGCAGAAAATTCAGGTTGAAGGTTCGGACACTTATCAATGGCGCGCAGGGTCGACTTATGTCGCAAACCCGCCCTATTTTGAGGGCATGAGCATGACGCCCGCGCCTGTGATGGATATCATCGAGGCAAAGCCGCTGGCGATATTGGGTGACTCGATCACCACCGACCATATTTCACCTGCCGGATCGATCAAAGCGGATAGCCCGGCCGGTAAATTCCTTATGGAACATCAGGTTAGCAAGGCTGACTTCAACAGCTACGGCGCCCGCCGCGGCCACCACGAAGTCATGATGCGCGGCACCTTCGCCAACATCCGCATCAAAAACGAAATGGTCCCCGGCATCGAAGGTGGGATGTCCAAATATAATAATGAAGTCATGCCAATCTACGACGCCGCCATGAAGCACAAAGCCGACGGCACGCCATTGGTTGTCATCGCCGGTAAGGAATATGGCACAGGTTCTTCACGCGACTGGGCAGCAAAGGGCACCAACCTGCTCGGCGTTCGCGCTGTCATCGTCGAAAGCTTCGAACGCATTCACCGTTCGAACCTCGTCGGGATGGGCGTATTGCCGCTTCAGTTCATGGAAGGCGAAAGCCGCACGACGTTGGGCCTCACCGCCGACGACAGCTTCACGATTACCAGCGTTGCGTTACTTCAACCGCGCCAGATTGTTACCGTTATGGTCACCCGCAAGGATGGTACAGTCTTCAACTTTGACACGCTGTGCCGCATCGACACCGCCAACGAAGTCGAATATTTCATGAACGGCGGAATTCTGCATTATGTGCTGCGGAAACTGGCGGCTTAATCGCATTTTGACGCAACATATACCGTAGCCCCAGCGAAGGCTGGGGCCCATTACATGTCTCGGGTTTGACGGGAAAGCAAGATAGGCTTCGGCCTGCGCTGGAGCGACATATTTTTGACTATGAAACCCGCGCTAAAATCGACAGCGCCGCTTTCAAATGCGGCGCGTCGATCATTTTGCCGTCTAGTTGAAGCACGCCCGCTCCGGGATTTGCAGCGAATGCGTCAACGATTGCTTGGGCATGCGTAATCTGCGTTGGCGACGGTGTAAAACCAGCATTGATGAGCGCCACCTGAGCTGGATGGATCGCGAGCATCCCACCGAAACCGTCACGCGCAGCGCGTGCGACATAGGCCGATAGGCCTGACTCATCTCCGATATTGGGAAACACGGTATCAATGGCACTTACGCCCGCCGCATGCGCTGCAAATAAGCTGAGCGAGCGGACCATTTCATAGGGCGCCGTATATTGTCCACCCTCTTCACGCGAAGTCGCCGCGCCAACGGCAGCAGGCAAATCCTCAGCGCCCCAGCTCACGCCAGCGAGCCAGTGCGATACCTCACGCAAGGTGCCCAGATCGAAAACCCCGCCCGGTGTTTCGGTCGCAATAGGCAATATCGGTGGCGTCTCACCATCGGGATTGTCGGCTACGGCCGCCGCTTCAGCGCGCAGCCAGTTAACCGAGCGTGCGCCTTCGGCTTTTGGCAAAACAATGCCGTCGGGAACATAAGGCAATACCGAAGCAAGATCGTCATGGGTCATATGGCTGTCTTGGGGATTGACCCGGATGAACACCGGAACCGGGCGATCACCCGACAAATATTCTGCCGCCGCCTCCCGCGCAGCAACCTTGCGGTCCAATGCTACCGAATCTTCTAGGTCAATGATAATCGCATCGGCACCGCTGGCAGACGCTTTGGCAAAACGGTCGGGCCGGTCGCCGGGCACGAAAAGAAGGGAGCGCAGTTTCATACCTCCATCGTAGACTAAATCCATGGATCCACAAATACCGCAGTGCTGAATTCTGTCGAAGCACGCCTTTCCGAATACCCACGCGGTAGGCCCGTCATCCGGGCAAAACTCAAAGGGCCGTTGACAAGGATGTGTTTAAAAGCGCTGGCCTACGGTTACTCCACCAGTTGTATCCGCACCAACAGCGCGTCAACCTGAACTTGTGCGCCAGCTTCGGCATTCAGCTCCGCCACTACCCCGTCGAACGGCGCAGTCAGGCTGTGCTCCATCTTCATAGCTTCAAGTGTGAGGAGTTTCTCGCCTTTAACGACAGTTTGGCCCTGCGCGACGTCCACTGCAATGATCCTGCCCGGCATCGGAGACAAGATGGCGCCATCGCCGACCGCGCCAAGACCGGTGCCTCGCGGCTCATCCAACACATATCGGCGCGCAAAACCATCGGCGAAGGCCAAAACATCAGTCGTGGGTTGCTCTGCATCCACTTCGTCGAGCGACACCATATATGTGTTGCCGCTGTCATCCAAAATCCGCGCTTCGGCCCGCGATGGCGCATTTAACCGGAAACCCAGCGCGGCACTAAACGGACCATTCTCGGGGCTTGCACATAAAGAAGCCCCGACTTCCGCCAGCTCTTCTTCGTCGGGCTCGGGCGGTGCGACGAGAACGTCTGCTTCACGCGCAATCAACCCCGTGTCGACATCACCCACGGCGAATTCGAGCAAATCAAGCAGTCGTCCCAAAAAACCAGCATTGGTTTTAACTGGCCAGACTTCGGTGCCGTCGATGCCATCGCGCAATGCGTCAATTGCGTCGGCGCGGGTGTCGCCGACCGCGATCAGCTTAGCGATCATCGGGTCATAGAACGGAGAGACTTCTCCGCCCTGCTCGACCCCCGTGTCAATGCGCAGCGCGTCGGGGAATTCCAAATGGTCGAGCGAACCGATGGAAGGCAGGAATCCCGTCGCGGGATTTTCGGCATATAACCGTGCTTCCATCGCCCAGCCGTTGATGCGCAACTCGTCCTGCTTCAGCGGCAACGCTTCCCCACTCGCCACGCGCAATTGCCACTCCACCAAATCAACGCCAGTGATTTCCTCGGTCACAGGATGCTCCACCTGCAACCGCGTGTTCATCTCCATAAACCAGATGCGGTCGGCGCGCAGGCCTTCCGACGCGTCTGCGATGAACTCGATCGTGCCTGCGCCGACATAGTCGACGGCCTTCGCAGCCTTTACCGCCGCCGCACAAAGCTGTTCGCGCGTGATTTCGTCCATGCCCGGTGCGGGGGCTTCCTCGATCACTTTCTGGTGGCGACGCTGAAGTGAGCAATCGCGTTCGAACAAGTGAACAATGTTGCCGTGGGTATCACCGAAGACCTGCACCTCGATATGGCGCGGGCGCTGGATATATTTTTCGAGGAGGACATGCGCGTTGCCGAACGATGACGTCGCCTCACGCTGGCACGAAGCGAGCGCGTCGGCGAAGTCTGCTGCGTCCTCGACCTTGCGCATCCCCTTGCCGCCTCCGCCCGCAACGGCTTTGATGAGCACAGGATAGCCAATCTCAGCCGCTTGTTGCCCAAGAAACGTTGGGTCTTGGTTCTCGCCCATATAGCCCGGCGTCACGGGCACGCCTGCTTCGGCCATTAATTTCTTAGCCGCATCCTTGAGTCCCATCGCCGTAATGCTGACAGGGTGCGGACCGACCCAGATCAGGCCAGCGTCAATCACCGCCTGCGCGAACTCGGCGTTCTCGGACAGGAACCCATAGCCCGGATGGATCGCGTCGGCTTCTGTGGCGAGCGCAGCGGCGATGATCTTCTCACCTACGAGATAGCTTTCACGCGCTGGGCTGGGCCCAATATGCACCGCCTCATCCGCCTGCCGCACATGCAGCGCCTTGGCATCAGCATCCGAATAGACCGCAACGGTGCGGATACCCATCGCCCGCGCAGTGCGAATGATCCGGCAAGCAATTTCGCCGCGATTGGCAATTAGGAGAGACTGGATCATATTGCTCACATTCGGAACACCCCAAAGCGGGGTGCCTCCTCGACAGGCGCATTCAGTGCGGCTGCAAACGCCAGCCCGAGCACATCGCGGGTTTGTGCCGGGTCGATGATCCCATCATCCCAAAGCCGGGATGTGGCATAATAAGGATTGCCTTCGTCTTCGTATTTCTGACGCACCGGCGCCTTGAATGCTTCGGCTTCTTCTGGCGTCCATACCGCAGCGTCGCGGTGGACGGTCGCCAGCACACTCGCAGCCTGTTCGCCGCCCATCACCGAAATGCGCGCATTGGGCCAAGTGAACAGGAAGCGTGGGCTATACGCCCGCCCGCACATGCCGTAATTGCCCGCGCCAAAGCTGCCGCCGATCAGCACTG